>Ga0209599_10000320_pt1 | contig 33801 bp, 37 predicted proteins | sample Shrwel_input2_FT_FD_187534 | JGI IMG/M metagenome (GOLD analysis project Ga0209599, IMG submission 187534) | Subsurface microbial communities from deep shales in Ohio, USA - Utica-3 well 1 S input2 FT (SPAdes) (version 2) ...
CGTTTCACTCATCTAGGTACGCCATCTACACAGCGTGTTTTTTAAAAATTAGGCGTTAGGGAAAAGCCTAACTCAAAATTGATTTGTGCAACAAAGCCTAGCAGATCCATAAGTTATGCTAATGAATTCGATTTTGGTATTGGTGCTCCAGTTGATACAGAAAATATTTTATCTTTAGCTAATCGTGGAAGTTATGCCAAGCCTAAAGAGGCTCACGCAAGAGTAATTGGTACATCTTCTAGGCGACCTGAAACCATCTCTGTTACAGGTGAAAATTTAAGTGAGTCACCCGATCTAATAGCTGGCGGGAGCAGAGCATTAAGAAGACTTGTTATTGATAACATGAGTGCTCAAAACCAAAGGTTAAGTAGTTATTATTTGGGTTTGGCAAATGGCCGTGTTGTTGATAGAAAAAAATCTAATCTTAGTTTATATGAGCTAAGTAATTGGATGGATGATGTCTTTAATGTAATTGAAGCGACACCATCACACGTAACATGTGATTTTATAAATACGTTTTCTATACCTGTGAATCAAGTGCCAAGTACTGACCCTATATCTGTAGTTGTGGATCTGACTTTTTTGGGGGCTGATAAAATAATTACGGTTCAAGACCAAGAATTTACTATTAGTCCACAATTTTATTATCTTGATTATCTTCCAGGACAAGGTTTTCAATTTCCTGATATCACTAATGTTTTTTTTACTCTTCATTTTGATGGTAGAAAGAATAAGCTTATTTATTCAAGTTCTGAAAGTGTGATGCTAGAAGGTAGGTCGTTTCTTCATCTTCTCAATGACAGTAATAATACAGAAGTTAAAGCACTTTATCAAAATGGCACGACATATATTGGTGATAGTTTTTTTAGCGTTCAATTACCAACTGATAGGCCTTTCGATTTAGATAAATCTATAATAAAGAAGAGTTTTGTACCGATTGATGAATTATTGAGCAATACTCTAACCGAAAAAGGTAGAGTATCTACTACATCAAATGAATTTGACCAAAATTCAGTTTTCCATTTAATTGATAAGCTAAAAAAGACTCATGAGCAAAATGTATTAAATTCAGTATTAGGTTCTTTTCATAATTATTTGCCTGATTGTGACTTAATTTTATGTACAGATATGGGTACAGAGCCCGCAGATTTTATTTTATCGTCCCCAACAAAACTAATTTGTGTGCATATTAAATGCGGTGAAGCCAGTGATAGACCTGAGTCATCCGCTGGTGCAATTGCTGTGGTTGGTTCTCAAGCATTTAAAAATTTAGAATTCCTTATTTCACGTAATACTAATCTGAGACCTCATAATTGGACTAATTTACAGTCAAAATGGCCAAAAGCTACAGAAAATGTCTATTACGTGGATGATAGAGTAAGATTATTTGATGCTATGTCAGCATCAGTTTATAAACAGCAACATGGCATCAACGATAATCAGTTACTAAAAGATGTTTGGCAGGAAATAACAAATCGACGTATTTCTAATTCTGTTGAGAAAGAAATATGGATTGTAATGGGTAATTCCTTTTCATATAACCATTTTAAGTCACAATTAAGCGCAGGCAATGCTGTGGGTGAGAGCCTTCAAGCATTTCAACTAATTTCTAATTGGATAGGTGTTGCGAATAATAATGATGTTCGTCTTTTGATATTTACAAGTCCATGAGTGTTTATGTTGACAAAAAGTTTCTTTATTTTTAAGCTTAGAACGCTACCCCACATTGGGTAGTCAGGATTGGCCTCCTGAACTCAAACTACGCATAAACCGCGTTAGGCGGTTTTTTTGTGCGTATAATTCTGCGCGTTCCGTTTTGGTGGGGCGTGTGGGGCATCCTTCGGGATGGCTGGTTTTGTTTGAGCCAGTAGGCCAACCCTGCACGTCCTACCACCAGTGATTGGCCTCACTTGGTAGGGTATTCACTATCAAACGGAGCGTCATGATGACTACTCAACAAAGTATTGCTATTCCCCACGTCGCCGTTATCGGCGGTCAGGTCAAAACCACTAGCCTTCAAGTTGCGGCATTTTTTGAAAAGCAACATAAAGACGTACTCAAGAAAATTGAAAGCCTAAAAGCTGATTGTGGTCTTGAGTATCATGAGCGCAATTTTGCGCCCATGTTTCAGAAAGTTGATATTGCTAATGGCGCAAGTCGAGAGTCTAAATATTTTGAGATTACTCGTAATGGCTTTGTCCTATTAGTCATGGGCTTTACAGGTAAACAAGCCATGCAATTCAAAATTGCATACATCAATCGTTTTGACGAAATGGAAGCTGCGCTCAAACAACCCAAAAACCAATTAAGCCTCAAAGACGGCCAACATTTTGTTGTCGCCAAAGATGGGGTAGTGCTGTACCACAAAATACTTAGTCAAGCAGTCGGCAAAGAAGCCCTCAAAAGTCTCAACAACACAAACGCCTTAATAGAACACATCCGTCAAGTCATGGGCGAATACATTGGCAAAAACCAACTACCCAACGTCAAACAAGACAAATTTAACAGCCTCAAAAACGACTTAGCCCACTTTTTAAAACCCCATGACCCTTATTTGCAAATAACCTATCCAACCGCACAACGCGCACTCTCCATGATGATTGGCATCTTAACCATCCTAGAACAACATGGCCTCAAAATGGACGAAATGTATCAAAAGTTAGATTACGTCAAAATGCTACTAACCAACTACCACACACGCCTAAGCGAAGCCGACTTGCACCTCAGCATCGTTAAGCGTTTGGTGTCCACCACCACACATCCCACAGTAGTCAGTGGACAGGGTGTTAAATTGGGTTAAGATAGGAAAGCCCCCGAAAGGGGGCGTTATTATGAATTGATGGATGTAAGTGATATGGCAAAATCTAATAGAAGTTATATTTTTTTAGGCTGTTTCCTGTTTGTTGTATTTTGTATTGTGTCATTTATTTTTTGGATTTACGGCCAACGCTTTGACGAAATCTTTCCAACCGTTGTTTTTGGTGAAGACCCTAAAAGAGCAACTTATGGCGTGATAGGTGACTTTTTTGGCGGCATATTAAATCCAATTTTAACTTTTTGCGGCTTTGTTTTTTTGATTTATACCATTCTTCAAAATCAACAAATGCTAGATCATAACCAAGAAATGCTTAAACTATCAAAAGAGCAGTTAGAAAAGTCAACAGAGGAGTTGGCTCTAAATCGTCAAGAAATGGAGCTATCTAGGACAGAAATGGAGGGCAGTAAAAAAGCCTTAGAAATGCAAGCTAAAACTCTGGAAATACAAAGGTTTGAAAGTACGTTTTTTAATTTATTGAAGTTGCATAAAGATACTGTTGATAATATAAAAATTAATAAAACTATTAGTTTTGATGAGGCTGTTGCTAATCGAACACCTGAAGAAACTGGAGCAATAAAAGAGCTTTCTGGTATATATTCTTTACAGCATATATATGAACTATTATCAGATTATTTTCGAAAAATATATCAAGAATATGAGGATTTAGATAAAATTTCTAATGTTTATGAGAGTTTTTTTGTAGACTATAAGATTCATGATATTCATAAAATTTTCGGCATTTTATTTAGTCTACTTGATATGATTGATAAATCAAAATTTATAGATGAAAAGCCATTTTATATTAATTTATTAAAGACGCAGATGCCATCTTTAGAGCTTTTATTTTTGGCTTATCATTGTACTTCTTCTTTTTCAATAAACTTAACACCATTAGCGAAGAAGTATGGATTTTTAAATGATATTAACTACGATGAAGTTTTTTATCAGCACAAAGCTATATTGATAAGTCACTTTAGTAACCAGTCGCAACCTCCATACTAGGACAAATAAATGCAATCTAACAATAGATAGAATTTCCTAGAATTTCTCTTGAGCCATCACTCGTGATGGTTTTTTTACCCCAAAGCCCGACTCAAAACGTGCCACGCTTGATGATATTTTTGCACACGTTGCAGATCATTATCATTAAGCGTAGCAAGCCTTAGCACATTAATATTGTCCTCAATATCAGCAAGTTTAACTTTAGTGGCTAATTTATTGGTTTGCACACGGGCAATAAGATCTTGATAACTTTCGTTGGGTTGCTTGGTTAAACACACCACGGCATCAACCACATGTTGCGGAATATCTAACTCATATAACTCTTGAGCAGATATATCAGAGTCCTCAATCACATCATGCAACAAAGCAACAGACCGTTCCTCATCTGTATCCATCTTCGCCATAACTCGTAAAGGATGCTTAATATACTCACATCCTGATTTGTCGGTTTTTCCCGAATAAGCACGCAAAGCAATGGCGAGCGATTTTTCGATTAACATGGAAAATCTCTTATTAAATAATTATTAACAACACACAATTTAGCATCATCATCTAAGCAATTGCGCTAAAATATCGGCAAAATTCAAAGGAAGAATAGCCAATGTCCAAAAGTTTAACTACCACCAGCAAGTTTTTAAGTTTAGTCCTACGCCACAAGCCCGAAGAAATCGGCTTACACCTAAACGAAGAAGGCTGGGCAAATGTTAGCGAACTACTTGAAAAAGCAGCACAACACGGCATGACAATCAGCTTTGCTTTGTTAGAAGAAGTCGTCAACACCAACGACAAAAAGCGTTTTGCCTTTAATGCCGACAAATCACACATCAGAGCCAATCAAGGCCATTCTGTTGACATCAACTTAAATCTTCAAGCCGTTGAACCACCCGCTATTTTGTATCATGGCACAGCCACCCGATTTTTAGACTCCATTAAAGAAAAAGGCTTACTGGCGGGCGAACGCCAACATGTACATCTATCGGCTAATCAAGAAGTGGCAGTGAGTGTGGGCAAGCGTCATGGCAAGCCTGTCATTATTACCGTAAACGCACAACAAATGGCTAAAGATGGCTTGTTGTTTTATAGGTCTGACAATGGCGTGTGGCTCACCGAAAAAGTGCCAGTAGGGTATTTGATGATTGTGGCGGAGTAAAAGCGGGTGTGTAAGAGATATAGCTCAGAATTAAAAAGATAATATGATTATTTAAAAGCCCACTTCGGTGGGCTTTTTACTTTCCTCAAAATCCTGTAACCCTCCAAAATCACCCCATTTTATGTCATTACTATAGCAGTCCTCTAATGTGTTTATGAGGACCTATGTAATGCCAAAGCCTAAACTTACCTTACCCGATAGCCTTATTTTCTTAACCGAAGAAAAGGTCTCTGAACTTTTAAATATTCCCACCAAAACACTGCAAACGATGCGTAAAAGAGAGTGCAATGGTTTGGCATTTATTCATTTTCATGGTTGTGTGCGTTATCGACTATCTGACGTAAATGCCTTTCAAGAGAGATGGAATGACCCGTTGCAATGTACCGAGCCTGAAACGGCTGATATTTTAAATATAGCACTTAATACCTTAAAACAATGGCGTATTGCAGGTAAAGCACCGCGCTATACACGAACTGGGCGCAATGCTGACAACATCCGTTATCACTTGCACGATATTGAAGCATGGGTGAATGAGCAAAGCCTCCTGACTACCAAGGAGGGCGTGCAAGATGACTGCTAAATTATTCACCATCAGCTTTGATAGTCAACCTTATACGTTTACAGGTGAGGGTTGGTTTAATGCGACACAAGCAGCAAGTCGGTTTGGTAAAGAGCCTTATATGTGGTTACGCCAACGTGAGACTGTTGAGTATATTGCTGCATTAGCTGAAATCAATGGTAATTCCGATTTTGTGGAGGAGTTTAATAAAATCATAGAGTTAAGTAGCACTTCTAGTCTATCTCAATCAAAGCTTCTCGCTTTGGTGAAAAAAACGGGCTTTGTTCGTACTAAGGCAGGCTCTCCCGAAACAGGCGGTGGTACTTGGCTAAACCCTAAACTGGCTGTTGTTTTTGCGCGTTGGTTAGATGTTCGTTTTGCGATTTGGTGTGATTTGCAAATAGATAAAATCTTACGTGCTAGTTATGCACCGCCTGACATCATGCAGTTATTACTAACGAATACTGCCTCAGAGTGGGAGCTGCGTTTTCCTGCCTGTTTTTATCATGCGTTAGCCAAAATGACTGGTACAAAATATCAGGGCCACAATCATGGAACGCCTGCGCTATTTGGCAACATTACGTTGAAATGGGTTTACAGTGAAATTATGCCGCCTGATGTATTAGCTGAAGTAAAGACCCGTAAAAAAGACAGTGAGAAAATTCACCAGTGGTTAAGCATCGGCGGTGCAAAATCGCTCGACCAACAAATTACCAAAATTCAAACGATTGCTGAAACATCAACAGACTTTAAAGATTTTGAAGGTCGTTGTTATCAAGCATCGGCCAAAGCTAAAGGACAATTACGGCTCGTTTATCCTTAGCGTTGTCTTGTTTTGAATGAAAGCTCACTTCGGTGGGCTTTTTACTTTCCCCAAAATCCTGTAACCCCCAAAAAAGTCACATTTTTATTGTGTCAGCATAGGTCTATCCAAACAAAAGTCCCATTCATGACAGAGGATAGATTCATGCCACGTATTTATGCAAATAAGCAAACAGCCCTGATTGGCGAGTATTTTCAAGCGGCTCAAGCACGTTTAAAAGATGGCTCTAAAAGCACAGAAGATGTATTTGATAGCGTCTCTCAAGATAACAGTGTTCAAATGCCTGTCGTGTTGGATGAGCTATTAGGGAAATTAGACGGCTTTGGGCAAGATGTATTTGATTCCGTCATTCATGGTATGAAAATTTACCATGATGCTCATGGTTGTAACGCCCCAGCAGATGTGATTGAGCAAGCATTACATAATGCGTTTGCCTCACAAAAAGCATTAGCAGACCTTAATATCTGCTTAGGCGACCGCTTAGACTCCGCTTCTGAATCGCACATGAACGCATACAGTTTGCAGCCCAATCGTGCGATTGTGTCCATTATGTCGGCAATGGCCGAAGCAATCCCTTTTGCGGGTTATTTTCCTGCTGATATTCGTTCTAATGAAGCAAAAGCCCTGATTTTACATAATCGTGCCAAGTCTCCTTGGGGTGGTTATGCGATTGATGGTGCGATTGATGGCGTATTTAACGGCGAACCGTACATGATGCCTAATCGTTTGATTGCTTTAAGCACCAGCAACCAAACAGCTTATACAGGCACAGCCCGCGCACAATACGAATCAGGTAGTCGTACCGTGGTTGACGGTGCAAGTGCTGGCTTAAAACTCATGGCAGGTCGCACTCAAATTTTGGTCAATGGTTTTTCTTGCGCCCGTGACATGAAAGGCCCTGGCTTAGGTGGCACAACCGCGATTACAGGCCAAACCGTGATTGGTGTGACAGCTTATACGATTACTGGCACAGTCAATAACGACACAGGCGCGATTGCTTTAACCTTTAGCCCAGCGTTACCTAATAACACCTCGGTTGTTGCCGAAGTCATTGCAGACTTTGAGCGTGACCCTGACAAAATCCCGTCTTTTGGTTTTGAAGTAGAGTCACACAGCTATTTTGCTGCGGGTCATCGTGCTTTAACCGAATTAACCATTGATTCTCAAAGCCAAGTGCGTAACGAAATGAATTTAGACCCAGCGTCTAATAGCTTGTTTAGTTTGCGTACTCAGTTGACCAACGAACAGCATTACTACGCCTTACAGTTAGGTTATTTAATTTCGGGCAACAATACACTGGTGCATGATTTTAATTTAGCTGCCCAATTTGCCGCCAAAAACATCTCCGAAATTTTTGCCGATGTTGAACAGACTTTGTTTGTTCTTGACCAAAACATGATTAACGACACCTTAGACCACGGCATTACGCATTTGTATGTCAAAGGCTTATTAGGTGGGATTATTGCGGCCTTACCACGGACTATTTTTGAGCCATCAGGTGTACCAACTCGTGCAGGTATTTACCGTTTAGGTCGGTTGTTCAATAAATACGAAGTTTACTACACCCCCAAAATTGTCGCTGAAAATGCCGCCAATGGTACATCGTCTATGTTGTGTATTGGTCGCTCTAATGATGTTGGCCGTAGCCCTATTGTGATGGGTGATGCTGTTCCACCGACATTTATTCCTTTGGCAACCAATAGCAATTTGGTGATGAAACAGGCGTTTTATCAACGTAGTTTCTTGCAATTGAATAAGCACATGGCCAGTGCTAAAGGCTTTGCCCGTATCGACTTTATTAACTTGCCTAATCATTAAGGCGGTGATTTATGAGCCGTAAAAAGCAAATTGCTGATACATGGCCTAAGTCAGTTGTTTTAAAAAATGATACGCCTGTACGTGTACGTGAGTCGGTGACTAGAACCGTCTTGATGCCGTACAGCGAGTGTCATGTTTTGGTGGCTAATGAGTTGGCAATGTCACAGATTGAGAAAAACTTTAAGAGCTTAAATGCGCTCAATAACTGGGAGAACGGCTTAACGGCTGCTCTCTCGTTAGGAGAATAAAATGCCTAATTTGTTTGTTCGGCAAATTGGTGAACAGTCGGGGATTCAATTAAACCCCACTGTTGACCGTACTGATGGGGTGGCAGGGATTGGCGACCAAACGGCTGCTATTGTGGGCAGTTTTAACCGTGGTCGTATGGATGGTCGTCCCTTTTGGGTAGATGCCCAAACGCTACGTGCGAAATTGGGTGCGCCTGTTTCTTTGGCCAAGTCTTTGTTAAACGAAGCCTACCTACATATTTATGAAGCCTTGCGTAATGGCGCACAACAAGTGTTGGTGAGTCGCTTGCTACGTGAAGAAGTGACGAATGATTATGTGGTGATTCAAATTGATGCGACCGCAGGTGCGATTCAAACCGAAACAGGTGAGCCGATTTTAGATGGTGCTGGCGACCCTATTACGATGGGTAATACAGGGATTATCACCACAGCCGCCAGTATTGCCAGTGGCTTTGCCGATGAGTTAGCAATTGCCTTTAAGCTCTTAGATGGCATTAACGAGGGGTTTGTTGTTCGTGCCAATTTTGATGCTTATGACGATGTGGATGCGTATGTACAGGTTTCTGATGGTGATGGCGGGTTTAATACGACTTTTAATCCAAAATCGTTACGTTTAAGCCTTGAGATTTTAGATAAATCCAACTCACAAGTGCTTTATCGTGCGGTGGGTGCGGTGCATCCCGACTCGGTTGATGAGTTTGGTCAAACACGCTATATCGGCAATTTAGCCAGTGATGTCTTTGTATTTTATGCAGGTAATTTGCCCGATGCGGGTTATTTATCGGCATATCAAGATAGCACGATGGGGGTTATGGCTGATGGGACACGCTTATTTATTCGTCAAGACGTTGAGCCGTTTGACTACATTGATACCACGTACACCAATAGTGAGCTAGATGCCGCGTGTAATGCCTTGCGTTATAGCAATGAAGATTTTGGCTATTTGATGGGGGGTGGTACGCAATCTGTGCCGTTATTAACGCGATTGATTGATTTGGCATATCACACTGAAACGTTATTAGCGATTGATGCCCCTAGCAATAAGGACGAAGAAGAAGCGATAACTTGGGTAACAGGCTTGAATGTCGATAACTTCTTAATTTCGTGTTACTGGACTCCTTTACGTTGTGATGAGCCTTTAAATGGTGGCAAAGCCTCTTGGGGCAGTAGTGGCGCACAAATTGGTTTGCGTTGTAATCGTAATGCACGATTAAACAATTTAGGGTTTTCGCCTAAACAAAATCCGATTGCAGGTAAAGACTGGCCCTTACCACGGACAGGTATTACCCAATTGCGTAACCCTTCGCCTAATCAATTAAGCAATCTTGCCAAAGCTAAAATCAATCCTGTGATTTTAGATAAGTTTAGTGATGGTAGCCGTTATACCTTCCGTGATTCGTTGTCTATGGCGCGTACTTTAATTAGCAAGAAAAAGCTAATCACCGTTGCTGAAATGTCGGCACATCTTAATCAAATGATTGTGCGGATTATTAAAGACCATTTGCAAAAGGGCATGACGGTTGCCATTGCCCGTAGTCGCGCACAAATTGAACGCTTGTTAAAAAATGCTGAGGCAAGTGGTTGGTTAGTCCCCAGTCGTGACCCGATGATGTTGGGTTTAACGTACACCTTAGAGTTACGACCCAATGAGGCGCGGCCTAATGATTGGATGGATGTACGGGTAGCGGTCAGTTTTGATGGTGTGGCGCGTGTGGCCATTATTGAACAAACAATCTCTTAGTAGAGGATAAAATTATGAGTGGGTTACAAGAAGCATTGCGTGGTCGTTTATTAACACCCCAGCAAGTAGATGCCGTTAAAAATGGTAAGCCCCGTCATCGTTTTGATGGGGCTAATGATAAAGAAGGCAAAGAGTATAATCTGAGTTTAGATAAGATGGTGGCTATTGCTGTCATGGCCAGTATTCGTACTCAAGTGGCGTATGCGGTACAAACATGGGTTGAAACTGACGACTTAGATAAAGATGAAACGTTGTATGACCGTTTGGATGCCTTGATTAGTGCGATTGCTGATGGGGGTATGGACTTAGACGGCGACCCTGCTACCGATGATACGGATGATATTTACATGGTGGCTATGCAGGCGGCCAGTGATTATATGGGGGCATTAGGTGCGGATGATGCGGATTTAGAAACCTTGTTTAATAGCAAGGATGATGATGCGCGTAATGAATCGGCACAGCGTTTGCTTGAGTTTTTAATGGAAACCTTGGGTGATGATGAAGACGAGGCAGAAGAAGCGGTTAAAAAGTTTGCGTTTGATATGGATAGCGAAAGCAATGTGTTTGATAGTGCTAATTTCAAAAAAACACCTGTTATTCGTGGCGGCAAAAAGATCATGCTTAAAAAGCGTTTAGGCCCTAAGTTAAAACGTACCGCCAAGCAAAAAGCGGCTTTAGCGAAAGCCCAAATGAAAGCCCATAGTGGCCAAGCTAAATTGAAGCGTAATAAGTCGCTGAAGTTAGGTCGTAAAATGGGACTTTATTAAGGCTTACTTAGTATTAATTTTGCTACGAAAAACTTTATATACCAGTTTGATTATTTCAGACTGGTATTTTTATAAAATCAAACATCATTCAAACAATTCAAACTTTACGAGTCTAAAAAAAATCCCTATCATGTGGTGATTGATACTTTTTCAGAGTTGTCATCATGCCTACACTTTCACGTTATTTTGCACAAACTGCCGTTGAACGCTTATATCCAAAGTTGTCACTTCCCATTAAAGAAGCCATTGCCAGTATATTGACTTTGCTTGATGAGAATGGACAGGTAACCGTTGGTGATATTTTGGATAAGCTGTTTCCGTTAGCAACTACAGCCAGTGCTAATAGTATGTTTAATCGTTTAGTTAGTCAGTTTAATGAACAAACCGAAAAAGCGGGCACTACTGTTAAACTACAAGTGATGGGGGCAAAAAACTTAGGTATCAAACGTCTGGTAAGTTTTGAGGGGGCGATGGCAATTTCGGTGCCGCAAAACACGCCCCAGCTAGATGCCATTAGCAGTCATCAAATGATTGATGATCAGCGCGGGATGCCCCTAGAGCCATGTGCAGATATTGTCCTGATTACCTTTAATGAGCATGAAACAGCGGCTGTGATTAAAGCTTTTCATCCTCATTACCCCCCAACACAAACAACCAAAGACGGCATTAGCTATAACCATTTAGGGACAGTTGGTGCAATGAGCATTGTACATACCGTCAGTCAGCAAGGTGGCTCTACGGTTGGAGGTATTACCTCTACCACTTTTAAAGCCATTCAGTCATGGCGGCCTAAAGCTATAATTGCTGTTGGAATTGCTTTTGGCATAAACAGTCAAAAACAACATATTGGCGATGTATTGGTTTCAACGCAGATTCAAAATTACGAATTAGCACGTGTGAACAGCAATGGCTCAGTCACTCCTCGTGGTGATCGTGTATCAGCTTCTACGGCATGGGTCAACCGTATTCGTACAACTTATGAAACGGAATGCCAACATTTTACATGGCCACTGCTGCATTTTGGTTTAGTGTTGTCGGGTGAAAAATTAGTCGATAATGTTGCCTATCGTATGCAGTTACATCAATTATTTCCTGATGCGATTGGTGGTGAAATGGAAGGTAATGGGTTGTATGTGGCGGCTTCCGACAATAAATGCGACTGGCTGGTTATTAAAGGGATTTGTGATTGGGCAGATGGTTATAAAAATGACAATAAAATGCACAATCAACAATTAGCCGCCGAAAATGCCGCCAAAGTTTTGCATTACATACTAGCTAAAGGGCCGTTATATGATCCCTCTGAGTTGCAATCAACTCTCATGGCTAAAAAAGAAGCACCTCACAAAACTGCACAGGTTCAGCATATGGGCATTAACGACTTATGCAATGTCCCCAATCAGGTTTTACAATGTGATACCCAAGCGCGTTTGGCCAGTTTAAAAAAAGACCAGCTGGATGAGTTGTCCACACAAGACCATGCAAGTGTTGAAGTTATCGACTATTTGTTGGCATGGTTAAACGAGAAAAATGCGCCATCCTTGTTTGCTTTATTAGGTGAATATGGCATGGGGAAGACCATTACCTGTCAACGTTTGGCACGAGAGCTAGAACAACGCCGAGCACAAGGCGAAAATTTGCCATTGCCACTCTATTTTGACTTACGTAACTTAACTGGTTTAAACGCTAAAATTCCTACTTGGCAAGAGACCTTATTAGAGTGTATTGAACGCGGGTGGAGTGCCCCTGTTGGATATCGTCCTAATAGTGAAAGTGATTTGTATCATTTATTAGCACAAGGAGTTTTAGTCATTTTAGATGGTTTAGATGAAGCTCTCGTTAAACTTAATCAAGCTGATGGTCAAACTTTTACCAACGGTTTATTAAAGCTTATCCTAGACATTAACAACCATACTAGCAAAGATAATAAGTCTTTCATTGCACCACGATTGCTTATTTCGTGCCGAACCCAATACTTTCGCACACTACGTGAGCAACAAACGTATTTTACTGGTCAAGAGCGCAGCCCATACGAAGCTGAAGCCTATCGAGCCTTAGTGCTACTGCCGTTTAGCGATGAGCAAATTCGGCACTACTTGCAAAGCACCATGCCTGAAGCCAATATTGAACAGTTAATGAATGTTGTGTGTTCGGTACATGACATGCAAGATTTAGCGCGCCGTCCTTATACGCTCAAATTATTATCTGAATTTATTCCGCAAATCGAACAAGCTCGTGCGGCTGGCAAAACCATTCGTGGTGTGACCCTCTATAAAATGGTTGCGCAACGTTGGTTAGACCGTGACCAAGGCAAACATCATATTAAACCTGAACATAAATTACGTTTAGCTACTCATTTAGCAGCAGCATTATGGCGATCTGGTGGCAGAATATTATCAGTCCAAAATTTAGAGTCGTGGTTTGGCGAGTGGCTAGAGTCTCAGACGGATTTAAAACGCCGTTATCAAAATATTGATATGGATCAATTAGAAGAAGATTTACGTACCGCTACGTTTTTGACTCGTCACGATGGTGACACGTCTGTTGATAGCGGTTTTCGTTTTGCACACAGCTCATTACAAGAGTATTTTTTAGCGTGTTATTTACAAAATGCGCTTGAAATAAATCAACCTAAAAATTGGGATATGCCTAAGCCCAGTTTGGAAACATTTGATTTTTTAGGGCAATTATTCCAAGAGGACAATTCAAAGTCTTTAATAAATAACTTACAAAACTGGCGTTTTGTTTATCGTAAAAATATTAGTGAAAATATATTTGCTTATGCTTTAAGAGCACATATCAAACGATGGCCAATGCCAATATTACGCGGTATGGTACTGACTGGTGCACAATTAAATGGTTGGCAGATTGGTGTTATAGATAAGGAGCATCCAAAATTAAATTTACAATCAATCTGTTTTGCTCAGAGTGATCTTAGGTATGCACGTTTTTACAATGTAAATCTAGAATACGTTAAGTTTACTCAAGCGTATTTAACTCATGTTGAGTTTCATTCATGTATTTTAGTAAAAACATTTTGGTCTAAAGCTATTGTTGAGGATGCTATCTTTCGTTATTGTAATTTACAGGATAGTTTATGGGATGATGCAAAAACATGTCGCAGTGAATTTGTTTTTTGTCAAAATGTACCTAATATTAATGAGATTATTATCATACCTATTTTAACAAATATGGCGTTTGATAAAAAATTAACTCAATTGAATGGGCATGAGCATTCAATCTCATTATGTTTATGGTCTCCTGATGGTTCAAAGATACTAAGTGCGTCTAATTACGACGGCCTGAGAGTTTGGGATGTACAATCAGGACAATGTTTAAGAGCTCTTGATCAGTTAGCTCGTCGTTGTATTAGTTGTTCGTGGTCTCCTGATGGTTCAAAAATACTTAGTACAGATAATTATAGTTTAAACGTTATTGATGCAAATTCAGGATATATTTTAAAAAGCATTGCAGGTAATTATCAAAATGTTGCTTCTTGTATGTGGTCTCCTGATGGTTCAAAAATACTTAGTACAGATGACAACAGTTTAAGAGTATTTGATGCTCATACAGGTGAGTGTCTAAGGAGTATTCTCAGGAAATTACATAAAGCTATGTGGTCTCCTGATGGTTCATTTATAATTAACGCTAGTCATAATAGAGTAGACATATGGGATGTTTGCACAGGGAAGTCTTTGAAATCTTTTGAATCGAGTCAAGGTCTTATATCCTGTTGTGTATGTTCTCCTGATGGCCTACATGTAGCCATTATTAGTGGGTCTGATTTAATGATTTGGGATTTTCATTCAGAGTTCAAACTTTTGGAAAATGATATTAATTATTATTATACTCATTGTGTCTGGTCGCCAGATGGTTCAAAAATACTTACTTTGTGTCAGGATAGTTTGAAGATTTGGGATGTATTATCTAATCAATGTGTCAAGGTAGTGAATAATAAATATAGCTGGAGAAAAAGTCCTTCATGGTCTCCTGATGGTTCACAGATACTAATCACTGATTTTAATAATTTGGAGGTCTATGATGCGAATTTAGAGATATGTCAACGCAAATTTATTAGTACGAACTCACCTATAAGAAATAGTATGTGGTCAATTGATGGGTCACAAGTATTTAGTATTAGCTATAGAGGTTTAATGGCTTGGGATGCTTACACAGGAGAGTGTTTAAAAGTATTTATGTGTAATTTTGGTACTGCAAAAAATTATCTATTGTCACCAGATGGTTTATCACTACTTATTCATGATGATAATTTAAGAGTGTTTGATATTCGTACGGGTAAATGTTTAAAATATCTTAGAAAAATCTGTACTTGGCAAGATATTTGCCAATGGTCACCTGATAATAAACGCATCATTGTTGTATCTCAGAGAGAAAAAATTATAAATATTTATGATATTTATACTGGTGAGTATTTAAATATCTTTGACGCACATCAAAATAATATAATTGACTGTAAATGGTCACCAGATGGTTCAAAAATAATTAGTTTTAGTCACGGTAGTTTAAGAGTTTGGGACTCTTACACAGGTGAATGTTTAAAAAGATTTAAAGATAGATATCATAATTTCAATATTTGTGAATGGTCACCTAATGGTTTGAGTGTGCTTCTTTCTTCTGATTTCAATGGAATTATGAAAGTTTTTGATATTAATACTGGCAAATGTTTAAAAGTATTTGAGGGTCTACATAATATGAATAATTGTGCTGCATGGTCACCTGATGGCTCCAAAATACTTAGTGTTAGCGATAACGATTTAATTATTTGGGATACTGATACAACTAAGGGTTTAAAGATCCGAGGAGATCAAGGGCATATATCAAATTGTGCATGGTCACCTGATGGTTCAAAAATAATAAGTACAGGACATAGTGGTGTAGTTAAATTATGGGATATAGCCTCTTGTAAATCTCTGTATACTTTTTATATACAGGGTTTAAATGATTATGCAGTTTGGAAATCAGAAACAAACCAAATTATAGAAGCAACAGGTGAGGTATGGCGCACCTTAAAATGGGTTTGGCTAGATGAAACAGGCGTGTTAAAGCCTCATCCATTAGAAAGTTTTGGTGAATTACCTAAACCTAAGCGACTGATTCATAGTTATGCAGATAACTTTATAACTAGCCAACAGGGTGTAACCATCTAAAAATTTTACTTTAAAATCCCCCAAACTATCACTCAATAGCCCTCATTGAGTGATAGCCCCCATGAATACCCCCTTATTGTTTGATATTAAAAACCTAAGTACCGAAGCCGAAAGCATGAAACGCTTGATTGCAATGTTTGCAATGCTTGGCGAAACCTTAGTCAACCATGACGTAGATAAAACCTTAAAACGTAGTGCGGGTATTACTTACAAAGACCTTTCTTTAACCTTTGTCGATAGTCAAACCGTGACTTTTTCAATCAAACAAACGGGTGATATATGGAAGGTAAAACTTAATAACAAACAAATTGCTTTACGCAATCAAGACGCGCACAAACCCGAAGCAGTCATTCAAGAGATTGCCCAAAAAATCAAAGCAGGGCGTAGTGCCTACCAAAAAGCCTTATCTGCCAAAACCAAAGCCGATGAAGTGGTGCAGTCTGTCAAACAAGCAGGGCTTAAAAACACGCAAAAGATACGTGTTGCCGCATTACAAGAACAAGTATCAGCCTTGGATAACTCAATTGTCGAAGCGCAAAAAGTGAAAGCAGCACTTGAGGCGGAGTTGGTTTAATGAGCGAAATCCTGTCTAGTGACTGGGGCGCAAATGGCCTAAACAAGCATTTAATTGCCAAAATTTACCCTGTTGATGCCGATGGTAAGCCAGATATTACTTTAACGGGTGGAGCGTATGGTGCTGAAACATCTATTGCGGTGGTGGTAGCTGCCCCCTTAACCGATGGTAATTTAGATGTCACGCTCAACTGGCAGAGTGCGTTTGAAAACTCAGGTACAGATTCTAAATTACCTGCCATTAGTCAATTACTACAAAGTGGTCAAGCCAGTGTCATGCTTAATTTAATGGCGGCTTTTTTTAGTGATGACCCCAATAGCAAATTTAATAAAGCACAAGTCGCATTGAAAGAAACAGCTAAACAGGCTGAAAAACTAACGGGACGAACAGGCATTACCAAGTTAAACAGTCGCCAAGTTTTTACAGGTTTACCGCCTATAAAAATTCCCATTACGATGTATTTTAGAGCATGGGCTGACCCTCAAAAAGAAGTCGAAGGGCCTATTAGTCAATTATTTGCGTGGGCATTGCCACAAGAGTTAGCTAATAGCAGTGTATTGGCAGGGGCTTTGGAGGAACTTTTAGAGGGTAAAGTCCCCAATTTAGAGACGATATTTCCCTCAACGATTCCGCGCTTTGTGGCCTTAGAATATGGCGGTCGTACTTATAAGCCTTTAGTCATTGAGAGTATTGGTCATCCGTTAGTGTTGCCACGGTCAAAAGGTGGGGAAATGTTAAGTGCATCGGTGCAATTAACATTGTCCACTTTAGAAGCATGGGGAAGGGATGAATACGAGAAATCAAGAAGAATGACCCAATGATTTTAGTAATTTAGTTATAGTTAGCGTGTAATATAAACCCACTGAAATGGGTTTGCGAACAACATTTTGGCATACAAACCTGTCGTATAAGTCTATACATCTTATATTGTGAGCAAGTTATGAACGAACAAAAAGTAGAACGAGAGCGTAATATACTAAGAAAAGCATTACCTTTGCTCCGCAAGTTGTATGGTGATTTTGAAATTGATGAGTGTCAAAAAGATAGACCAGATGCAGCTATAATCTTGGGTAATAAATCGAAACCAAAGAAAATTGGAATCGAAATTACATCTGTAGATAAACAGGCTGATCTTCAATACTTTAATGACGAAAAAATGGTACAAGAGCTGACTATAAACCAAATAAATAATCTTGAACTTGGTCGTTCGTATGACAATAAGCCTAAGAAAAAAGCATCTATTGAATTCTCTAATTCATACATTTATGAAGGTGTAATAAAGAAAAAAGACAAATATATAGATTACATTCAAAGTGCTAACTATAAGGAGATTATACTGTTGGCATTTAGCGATTATCTTAGTTTGAAAGATGAAGACCTAAAGGATTACCAAAAGAAATGGACAAATTTTTTATTAAGTAAAGATAATTATCCATTTGATAAGGTAATTTTTGTATGTATAGAAACAGAACAGTCGATACTTCTTTATAACAAAAAAGTTCCTTTTAATAAAGAACCAGCAAGAAGGCTTAGTATTGAGCGTGGCATTACTGTCATGCGTACCTCGGTGTTACCTTTTGGTGAGACAGTAAACTTATTTGAAATGTTTGAGCAAGAGCCATCCGCACAAAAAACTAATAAGAAAAATAAAAAAAATGAGACTTGAGTGATTATGCGTTTTTTTTAAATCAATTAGATGATTCGTACAACTGAGTCATCGTCAAGCACGTAACCCCACCCCAACACTCCTAAAAAACCCCTTCACAATAAACGCATCTCATTAGGTGCGTTTATCATGTTGTTAATTCCCCCAGTCCAATTACCACACGCCACATACCAATTACGAGAGCTGACCATTGGTGAAGCCATTGGCTTAGTCAAACTTAATCCATTGGCACATGAACACACCATTAGCCAGTTTTTAGCGTGTGTTTTTACAGGCAATGGCCGCGCCTTAACCATCCAAGAACGTTATTTATTAGTTGCTCAATACATCTCAGCAACGTGTATTGGAGAGGCTGATTTTCCTATTGGCGATAATGCGAAGTATTCTGACTACCTACGCATGAATAAGCCATTAAGCCTTGATTTTATTGCACTGGGCTTTGAAGAGACATGGTGTATCAATCCTTTGTATGGTTGGCAAGCCGAAGCCTTAGAAGACCTATGTCATACATGGCAAGATTGGATTTTTGGCTGCATGGCCGCGCAATTGACCAAAGCTGACGAATTGCATGAAGGCAATTTACCCACCATTCAAACCTCCATAGCTACATACCAACAATGGCTTAAAGACCGCATGGCCATTTTTAAAGCCTATCCCGAACGTGACTTTGCCGAACTGTACCAAGCCTTTTTGTGGGGAGTTGAACAGCATAACTGTTACTTTGAATTAGGTTTTGATAACGAAGGCATCGTGTGCTTGCACAAGGAGGGACAAGGTTTTGCACCTGCCCGATTTCAAGTATCCGACTGTCTCACGCCAACAGCAATCAGCCTTGGTTGATAGTTGGGTCACGGCGGCTGTTTTGCTCTCAAATAGCTCAGGACTTGTAACCCTGTCCTATAACGAGGCTTTGCGTATGTCACCATCTGATTTAGGCGATGTTTATGATAGTCAGGGTTTTAAGCAATTGCAAAAAGCCAAAGAAGCAGAAAATCAATTGTTGATTGCTCCTTTAGAGAGACTGAATGAAGTTATTCGCGGATTAAACAATTTAGGCAAAGTATTGAGCCACCGATAAAGAGAGCGTGAGTCATGGGTAAGTCGTTAAACAACACACACATGGTTGCCATTCAACCAACAACTGGCGCAGCAACCTCCGAAGAGTTTGAGATTCGTGCATCAGGCAGTATGCAAAATCCTGTTAATTACTCGGTCATTAGTAGTCCTTTAGGGACAGACGAAGAAGTCGCCGTTGAGATTTGGAACGAAGCTGACCAAGCCTTTCAGCCATTTAACCGCGAAGGTTCAGCCGTAAAACTCACTGAAAATAATGAATGGTTGCCGCTAGACAGCCTTAGCTTGCGTGTGCGCTTTGTCAAAACGGTAACTGTTTTACCTGTGGGTGTTGCGTTAGTTAGTCCACGAGCCGTTATTTAGGTGGTGCGTTATGTCAAACATTCCACAGGTTGATGGTGTCTATTTCACGGTAAAGCACATTGTTTTGATTCAGGCAAAAGCAGAAGCCGAAACCACAATAGGCATGAATTTAAAAGCAGGGGCGAAATACACCTTATTAAGCTCTACTTTGGGCGTAAATGAAAAGATTGTAGGCGAAGTTTATGACCCTAGTCGGAGTGTTTGGCAACCGTGGTATCACCAAGGTTATGAAGTCAAATTGACTCAAAACAATGAGCAGTGGTTTTTAGATGGCGTGTCTTCATTTGTGCGTTTTATTAAATCTTCAACTTCTCAACCCGTTGGTTTGACGTTGTTGTATGCGTGAGGGAAATCATGGAACTTAAAAAACTTCAAAGTATGTGTAAAACAGCCGCAGGTAAAAAACGCTGTGAAGTTTTTGCGCCATTACTGGGGGAGATTATGCCCTTGTGGGCCATTAACACACCACAACGTCAAGCGATGTTTTTAGCGCAAGTGATGCACGAATCTGGCGAATTTCGTTACTTAGAAGAATTGGGTAATGATGCCTATTTATCTAAATACGATACAGGGGCATTAGCTAAACGACTAGGCAATACACCTGAAGCCGATGGCGATGGGCAGTTATATAAAGGCCGTGGACTCATCCAAATTACAGGCAAAGACAACTATCAAAAGTGTGGCCATGCCTTGCAGCTACCTTTATTGAAAAAGCCTGAGTTACTTGAAGACCCACGTCATGCGGTTGCTTCTGCCTGTTGGTTTTGGTTTAGCAGAAAACTTAATAAACAGGCGGATTTAAACGCCATTACCGCGTGTACCAAAATTATCAATGGCGGTACAAACGGTTTAAATGACCGTATTGAATACTGGAAAAGAGCCAAGTTAGCGATGGGGATAGCGTAATGCCCGAAAAAGTCTCTTTTTTTACCACGATTGCCGACTTATTGACTTACGCATGGGTATTTGGTTTGGCGATGCTGGGTGGTGCAGCTAGTTTTGTGCGCCGTGTGCGTAGTGGTCAGGCCAAGTATTCAAACATTATTGAATTGATAGGGGAATTGGTCGTCAGTGCGTTTGCAGGGTTAGTGACGTTTTTTTTATGCCGTAGTGCAGGCTTTGATGAAATGCTAACGGCTGCATTTGTCGCCATAAGTGGCCACATGGGAACGCGCATTATTTTTATTTTTGAAGCGTATTTGGTTAAGCGTTTTGGCTTAGATAATCAATGTAATTTAAACAGTGAAGAGGGTTCAAAAAATGACGATTAGCGGATTTCCAATTATTAACAACACGGTTGTCGTTGGTGGTTTGACTGAAGAGCAGGTACAGGAACTTATTGACCAGTCTTTAGAAGATTTACCACCCAACACGGGTAGTAGTTTTGCTTATGGGGGTGAGTTGGATGCGACACCACAGCAAATCACACAAGTCGCTGTTTTTAGTGATTTAACCGATTGTACTGTGGAAAATGGTGTATTTACGCCCACAGGGGTAGGCGTGGCAATGGCGCGAAACATTAGCCAAGTCGATTACACCGATGCCAACATTCGCTTTACATGGCCAGATACCACGGGCAGCTTTTTTATGGTGGGTTTTGGTACACCTACTAATGCCACCATGAGCGATTTAGGCAATGCAAGCCTCCCCACGTCTTATGTCGCTATTGGTAGTGGTGATAACGCAGGGATGGATGTGACCAAGTTCGGAGCAAACGAACAGGTTATGCAGGAAAATACAGGCGCGGTCGCTGGTGATGTTATTATTTTAAATTTCGATTATGCCACCCAACAAGTACGGGCATACAACGAGACCCAAGAATCACCACTGATGTCGATTGATGTTTCTACACATGGCTTTAACACGCCTCTTGCATTGTTTATTTATGCCACACGGACATTAACTTTTGATATTGCGGGGACAAGCAGTCCTGCCCAACAGTCGTTCCAGCGAGTGCAAGTCCCCGAAGATGCGGCGGGTAAAACTTATCGTATTAGTAATGCCAATGAGTTTAGCCTTTTCAATGGCGTACTATTTACCCCTAATGACTTTGTAACTTTCTTTGAAGATGAAGGTCTAAAGTGTACCGTGAGCCGTTTATGGACGCATCAGGCGATAGAAGACAAGGTGATGGAGGCCATAGAAGCCAGTAATAACGCTATCCTTTACAACACGATGACGGTGGAGAACCCCGAAGATTACTCGCTTGTTCCTGTACAGGCTGATGTTGATGGTACTGTTATTCAGTACAATGATATTCAGATTAGTATTAACGATAGTTTGCCGCGTACTGCTGTTGGTGTTAATTTTAATGCGATGGCCACTTACAAAGCAGGTGAGTTATTCAAAATAACTGTGCAGTCTAATGTTGAAATACCTGCATTTTCGTTAAATAGTTTGGGTGATTCTGGTTTTCTGCCTAGCCTGTTGGCCAACATTGAAGCTGATTCTACCGTCATCTTTATTGTGGGTGTGCTTGGTTTTGATACAAGTCACTATCCGCGTTTTACGTTAATGAGTAAGACTGTTATTTCCTAGTCGGCTAAAAAATAAAAGCACTAAAGCAAACCGCCTTCGGGCGGTTTTTTATGGGGAGGGTATTGAGTTTCTAGTCAAATCATCATAGAGTCATTGAGGGAGTTTTATAAATAAGGAATGTTGATGTCAAAGTTATCTTTTTGGGTACTTATACCCGTCTTTTTATCTGCTTGTTCAGGTGAGTACATCACCAAAAACTGTCTTGGTCGAATCGAAAACTTTGATGAAAAAGTTCTACAAGCGGAAATCCATTTGCCTTTGTCTTACTTGATTGATGGTAAGTCAGTTAAAGTGAAGTTTTCAGACCAAGAAATTGAAGCACACATGGCTAGTGATGACCAAGCATCGAATGCTTTTATATCATCTAATAAAGGCGACAATTATTTTTCTTTTTTGTTGAACGGGTCTCATCAGATTGAATATGAATTCAATTCTGACAAGTGGTTTGTTGGTACGTGTAAATAAAGGTGTCGATATGAATAAAATGTTCACCGTAATTTTGCTTTTCATTTCTTTTGCATCTTTTGCCGAAGAACCTACAGAGCCAAAAAATGTTCAAATGGCTCCGACCGAACAATCAACTACGAATAAACCGTTTCTTCAGAAAAAAGAATGTCATCTTGATGATAAAGCTGAGGGTAGAGGCTGTTGTTCACATCATGATGGCGTGTGCGGCTGTGCTGGAGGACGGGCCCAATGTTGTGATGGGGCATTAAGCCCAAGTTGCGGGTGCTGATTCCTAAAACAAGAATCGAATAGTCAAAACTGAGTGTTTTTGACAGATAGTGCAACAAAATTGCAGCAAACAAAGAGATAAGCATTGGTATTACTATATCTACGAGTCCCGTCCGCTGCGCCATTTTCACTTCCGAGGTTGTCCGAAGAAGTCCAAAAAGCCTCAATCCACTAGGGATTGGGGCTTTTTTGTGTCCGCAGTAATCCGACGTAATCTATTGCAATCCGACTGCAAGTGGGGGCAACAGAATTGCCCCCAGTTGGAGTTGCGCCTATGCCCCTCACCGACGTTGAAATCAAGAAAGCCAAATACACTCGTGAAGACGGAAAACCTGAGCGTATAACAGATGGCGGCGGATTATATCTTGAGCTATCTGCTAGTGGTGGTAAGTGGTGGCGTTGGAAATATCGCTTTGGTGGTAAAGAGAAACTTTTGTCTCTTGGCACATATCCTGATGTAAGTTTGAAAGCGGCAAGAGAAAAACGCGACGAAGAAAAACGATTGCTGGCCGATAATATTGACCCAGCTGTGCAACGTAAAGAGCAGAAGCGACAAGCTCTGGTTTCAACAGAAAACAATTTTGAAGCAGTTGCGCGTGAATGGTTGTTACACATGGCGGAAGAGTGGACTCCAAAACATTTGACGAAGACCACTGGTGTATTAGAAAAAGATGCGTTTCCTATTTTAGGCCAATAGTGAAATGGGCGTATGGCCAAAATGTGTTGAGTAATGGTACTCGCTTTGATTGGCAAAGCCATGATAATAAGCGGCGTAGTCATTTAGCAAACTTAGAGCAGCAGCTTGGCAAACGTCAAACCGCTATACCGCAATCTACGCCTACGGTAGATGGTTTTATGGCGACACCTTTACGACTGGCCATAACAAAACGGCCTTGCCACAAACGGTGATGCCAAGACCTGCCCCTACAATAGCAGCCAAAAGCATTCCAGAAGTTTCAAAGGTTCAACAACAGGTTTCTACAATGAAGCCTAAAGTCAGTGGTGTTAGTACAGGGCAAGAGCATATTAGCCAAAATATCTCGGATAGGCTGTTGGCTCATGCGGTGATTGGGCTCTTGGAATATTAGTGTATAGAGCTTATATTGAAAAAATCCATGTCTTTTAAATATTGCAAATAGCTCAAAATAAGTATGATTTATTTTTTTTGATCAGGATTTAGGCATTATTATAATTGCAGTAATAACGACTATATCTATAAACAGATGAAATAAAGATACACTTGTAATTGGAGCAATACTTAATCCTTGTAAAGATTTTAGTAAGACATCATTGGGGTAGTTGTGTATATAGTATTGTTTTAATACTTCTAGTGAGACTAGAGCAGATTTTTGGTTAATTACAATCATATAGAGATTTACTATTGCAAAAATCATATATATTACTGAAATATACCATCTTTGATTATCGTTAGTATGCTTTCTACATGCCCACGCACCACCCACAACAGCAATTATTACTAGATGTAAAAATTGCCAAAGAGAGTTACTATTTTCTATACTCCACTTCAGTAAACCAAGAGTTTGTTCGATATTACTCATAATAAACGTACCATGAAAAAATATAAGCTATTTAGAAAATATCCCAGTACAGCACCTTTATAGCTGCACTAGGTAGGGGTGATGATTTTAATATTATGGAACTGGAAGATTTTTAGGTTGATATTGGGATAGGTTAGAGGAAGGGGAGCTTTTCACCTGCTTTCCAATTCGTTGTGTTATAGATTTATCTTTATGTAACAGTTTGTTAGGGAAAACTCTGTCAGATCTCTTTCCTTGGTACCAAGAACCAGCCCATGGTTCATGTGCGACCTCTAAGGGGTCAGGTTTCAGTGTTATATTGTTAGAGCTGTTAATTTTTAAGCCGATTTTTTTTAATTCCTCAATCATCCATTTTAGTGAAATATCAGATAAACCTGTTTGGGGATAACCTCCACCTACATCAGAATGTGCACCAATAAATAGACGTTGGTAAACATTGTTACGAGATTCCCAAAGTGTTGGTATAAAGGGATTACGTTTTTCATCAAGAGCTACTGCATGAAAACCGTACTCAACTTTATCTGAAAGCTCTGTATCTGCAAACCTAAAACTATCATATTTCTCTCCATCTCCAAAAATATCTGGAATACCCATTGCTCCGACAGTATCCCAAACTGCGACACATTTTATCTTTACATCTTTTATTAATTCGACGGCTGGAACATTACCTTGTGAAATAAAAGCAGGTAGATTAGAAATCGTTGACGCTAGTTTGGCTAAAAAAGACGTATTTGGTCGGCTATTTTGATGTTGATACCAAACTTTGGATGCTTTCTTATATGTAACTTCACGAGACTCTGCTGGATTATATTTCAACAATCCTTGCGCACAAATCATCCCTGCAAGAGCACGGGCTGTATAAGCACCTCTACTAAATCCAATAATAAAAATATGGTCGCCCTCTTCATACATACGAGAAATATATGTATATCCTCGAATAATTCTGGTTATAGTGCCTGCACCTGTCGCACCACCTATAACTTTGACTAGAATATTATTTGAGTCTCCGACACCATGTATATACTTAGCTACTTGTATTTTTTTATTATTGACTAGCAAAGTCTTTTCTTGTTCTCTTTGATGTAACAAACTATTTTTATCAAAATCCCCATCCAACCCTAAAAAGAGTTTAAATACATTAGTAGATTCATTCTGCCCATCTTGGTTTTCATCCATAACTGGAGAATTCCATGTTCCATCAGCACAAAAAACAATATTTTTACCCATGATAACATTCCTCTGTTGTAATAAGTCATTAAGTATCTTTCTGATTCTCGTACTAACCCAAGGGGGCTTTAAACAATTTTTATAGCACTTGGTCTTAGGATAAAGTCTGAAAATCGCTTATTAAATATACATTTTTTGTATGATAGTAAAGAGATAGAAAAGTATTGTTACAATATGAGTGGTTTATGACTTATATGATAGTATCATATTGTTTGAAACTTGAGCCCCACAAAACCAACCTTTAAATTACGCCTGATAATGACTCATCGTTTAGGAGTCTTATCATGCGTAATCCCGCTCAAACACAAGAATTTTATCACCATGACCATCAAACAATGAAGCGGTTGGGTATTCCTCAACTCGCTTCAAACAATCAATTGGTGTTAGACGCTTTTCCCGAAGTGCGTTTACTTTTTCAAAACTTCACTCATCCAATTGATACCAACACGGAATCGACCGAAGTGCCGTTAGCAGGTGGTTCAAAAATTTGGGTACCTGATGTGCCTAAAACAAGTTTCCAATCGCCAATTACCTTAGTCGAAACAAGCGAAGGCGCATTGATTGATTTTATCCGAACATTGGGGGTTAATCATGGCCGTACTTAATCCCGTTGAGACAGTAAATGGGTGATTGTTGGTACAGCAGGGGAGTTAAATTATGGTGACTGAAGTCGCTCAGTGAACGTTCTTTGAAAGTGGGTTTTTAAAATCTCATTCTAATCTAACTCATATTTGTAAATTATTTTCTTGACTTGTAAAAAAAATAATCTATAGATAGTGTTAGAAATATACTTAATTAAACGTTATATATTTCTAATTAAATTCTTACATACAGAGGGATAAGTTATGAAAAAAATTGCTTTAGCTTTGGTTACAAGTTATTCACTTTTGAGTATTGGTTATAGTTATGGAGGAGCTGCTGAAGATCAAGCAAAAGCTGAAGCAGAAAAAAATCCATCAATTACAAATGAGTTAGATAAAATTGGGTTTGGCCCAGCATTCTTTGTTATACATTATGATGATGAAGTCATTGATGATTCTAAAGATGTTAAGCTTTTAGGCGATGGAACTATTTATTCAAAAGGCTCCAACTATTCTGCTAATTTAGGGTTAGAAGTGCATTATGCTTTTTCATTTGCACATAAAGTAAAATGTAAAATTGGTGCTGATTGCACAAATCCTGACAGTTATGAGTTAGCTACTGGTCATGTGATTTCGCCATTTTTAGGCGTATATGATGTTGATGATGGTATTAATGGGATAGCCGCTGGGTTCACCTATGGATATTGGAGATCAAATCTTAAAGATAGTGGTAAACCACGTACAGCACTAAATGTGGGTGTAGGTTGGACAGTGCATCGTAATCAGTTAGTTTTAACACAAAATGTCAAAGAAGGTATGGCTCCGCCAGTAGGATTGACACTAGAAGACTATACGTCTAGAAAAGATGTAAATGGTGTTATGTTCATGATATCTGCTAACTTGGGATTTTAATAACGCCTCTGTTGGAACATCTGATCTAAGCAAGTACAAACAACCTTGATAATAGTGAAGTGATTCGTAAGAAAAACGAAGTCATTCAGAAAGTCAATAAGCGTACAGGTGGCATTGCAATGGCCTGTGACATTTTCTGTACCGAACGTGTTGCCACCTTATTTGATACCTTGACGGGTTCTTATGGTTATAAGCGTATTGCCGCTGCTGTGGGTGTCGATAATGCCATTGTTCGTATTGGTCAATTTGATGATGGTACGAATGTCTATGTCTTGCCTAAAAACGAAGCCCCTGTATTAGTCGATAGTGTCGGTTTTATTGCAGCCATGACCTTGTTTGGAAGCGGGGTTATTTCAATTCTATCAAAATACATATCCAATTTTATTAGTCAACCCAGCAAAATCAAATTGGATATTTTTAATCTAAGCCAATCTTTTTGCAGTATTAATAGTGATTAATTTTCTTATTCACCAGACTCTTCTGCTTCATCACCATCATTCAAAAATGCAGAGTCATCACCGGGTTTGACTAATTGTTCATTAGCTAATGTTAATGGCTGAGTTTTTAGCATAGGGTTTGGATTTTCAAGAGGTGTAGTTTGTGCTTGGTATTGAGCAGTATTAGGTATAGAAGGAGGTGGTAAATCAAAGGTGTCTGTAGATTGGCTGGCTTGTTGTGCTTTCAAAATATAATCATTGTTATGAGTCGATGAAGATTCTATATCTTCATGACCGAGCCTTAAAATAAAGATAGTTATTAATAATAAGCAGAGAACAATCACCCATGGCCACGGATTGATTACGGTTTTTTCAGTAGAAGTTTGTTCTCGAAAGTATGAGTCTGATCGGACATGAGGTATGGTTTTTAACTGCTTTTGTACTTTTGCTTTCGTTTGAGCATTCATTTTAATTTACCACTTCACATTAAAATTCTGAAATTTGTCACATAGACGACATTTTTCTGCAATAAAAAAACACCATAGTAACGGTCATACACGATGCAGGCTTGTGTATGAATCACCACTGTTAGTAAATTTACTCGGTAAATATGTAGTCGATATGACAAAAATATGAGTTTTTTATTGCAGTTCTTAATTAACACCAATTGATGTTGATTGCTTACATGGATTAGCTAAAGCGTTCTTAAAAAACGGGTTTATTTTTTTGATAATCAACCGTATAGCTTTTTTCAACTTTGATAAGAGTGATAGTAAGAACGATTTTAAATTCAAAGGAACTTGATAAATCAATACATTTTTGAGGATAGTCAACAGATGTATTTACGCTGTTTGCTTGTCGTAACAACTACAGTAACGGCTGTATTTGCCTTGCCTGTTTTTGCAGAAGAAAGTCATGCTACCTCTGCTAAAAATCAGCAACGGCCTGTACGTCAGTTAGACTTATTAGAAATTGTTGTTGATGGCAATACAGTTTTGGCAAATGGCGAAATACAAGACGTATTGTGGCCTTTTTTGGGACTCAATAAATCGCCAGAGGATGTTGAAAAAGCACGTGAAGCTTTAGAAAAATACTATCAACAACAAGGATATAAAACGGTCAGCGTTAATATACCTAAACAAATTGTTAAGGATGGCACAGTAAATTTACAAGTTATCGAAGGAAAGGTAAGACGTTTGTCAGTTGTGGGGAGTAAATATCATTCTTTAACGCGTATTAAACGTCAGTTATCAGAATTTAGTGAAGGCAAAGTCCCTAATTTTAATCAAGTACAAGAACAGGTTAAACAAGCCAATACGTCTGCGGATAAGGTAGTTACGCCAAATTTAAAAGCAGTGAATGGTGCAGGTACGGCATTAATTGATGTTGATTTAACCGTTGAAGATAAATTGCCACTCCATGGTTTGCTTGAGTTTAATAATCGTTATACCCAAGGTACCAGTGAGTTTCGCTCTGCGGTTAATGTGAGTTATGACAATTTGTGGCAGCGTGGCCACAGCTTATCAGTTTTTTATCAGACTGCCCCTAAAGAGACTCAAGAAGCGGGTGTGATTGTTGCTAACTATAGTTTTAAACATTTAGTTGCTGATAAAAATGTCAATTTTTCATTGGGCGGTATGCGTTCAAGCAGTAATGTGTCAACTTTGGGTGGCATAGAAGTGATTGGTGGTGGTCATAGCTACAGTGCTAAAGCTTCATGGCCATTAAATTCCGCTAATGAGAAAAAGTCGCAATCAATCAATGTCGGTGTGGACTATAAAAGCTTTGCTTCTAAAGTCAAACTCGCAGGTTCGAGTACCACAACCCCCATTCGTTATTATCCTTTATCAATTGGTTATTCATCGTTTAGTTATGATGATGCTAGTACCATGCAGTTTGATACCAATTTTACGGTTGCTCTTCCACATTTGGGCAGTGACTCTTCACTAATAGACCAAAATCGTTTTGGTGCAAGTCGGCAGATGATTTATAACCGCACCTCGCTGGCATACAACCGAGATTTAGCCAAAGGTTGGCAATTTTTTGCTAAAACCACCGCACAATTGAGTGATAGACCACTGATTTCCAATGAGCAACTCAGCGCAGGTGGTATGGATACCGTTCGTGGTTATTTAGAGTCTGAAGCAATTGGTGATTATGGTGTCAATAGTGTTGTTGAACTGCGTACTCAGTCTTTAACCGAATACTTTAGCAAAACAACGTGGTTAAAGCCGATTCAAGAATTAAGACCTTTTATGTTTGTCGATGGTGCGAGTTTGCATCAGCACAAACCTTTACCTGATAGCCCTCGCAGTGTCGATTTATTAAGCCTTGGTGTTGGGCTAAATGTGAATGCCTTTGAAAAAGTTAATGCGGTGTTAGACCTTAGCGTTCCTATTGTTGATGGGCCAAGTACACGCAGTGGTGATGAAAGAATTCTTTTTCGTCTTTGGACGACCTTTTAGAGAGTGTGTCTCATGGTTAATCATGTAGAGAAAAAAACATCTAATCTATTGAACAGTAAATCTTTATTGTCTGTGGGTATGTTGAGTTTGTTGGCTTTGTCTAGTCAGGCGCAAGCATGGTGGAGTAATGATTGGGCTAATCGTAAGGCGATTACCTTAGATGCCCAAGCAGCAGGTATTCAGACCGAACAAAATACCGTACCTGTGTTAGTGAGATTACATGAGGGTGTTTTAAAGTTTACCGATGCTGCTCAAGATGGCGCAGATATTCGTTTTGTCGCTGATGATGATAAAACGCCGTTAAAGTTTCACATCGAAAAATTTGACCCGATTTTTAATTTAGGTTTTGTGTGGGTACAAGTGCCTAAATTGGTGTCGGGTAAACCAGCAACTATTTGGATGTATTACGGCAATCCGAAAGCCACGGCTGAAAGCAATAGTAAAGACAGTTTTGATAGTAATCAGGTGGCTGTATATCACTTTGCTGAAAAAGGCGCAGCCGCTAAAGACAGTAGTTCTTATCAACATCATGCGACCAATTTTGTTGGTACGAATGAAAGTGGCCTGATTGGTAATGCGGCTCGTTTTGATGGCTCAGCCAGTTTAAGTTTACCTGCCAGTATTAATACTACAGGCGGAACAGGCGTGACATGGTCGGCATGGGTTAAACCTGTCGCACCAGAAAGCTCGGTGATTTATGCGCAAGCAGGGGCAAATAATTTGGTGATTGGCCTCAATAATGGCGCACCTTATGTCTCGGTCAATAATGTTTCAACGCCTTTATCTGCACAAATTGCCGACAATAATTGGCATCATTTAGCCGTAACGTCTAGCGCAGGACAAACCACGTTTTATGTTGATGGTCAGGTTAGAGCAACGTTGGCTCAAGGCATTAGTGCCTTACAAGGCATAGCAACGGTCGGTGGTTTGGGTAGTCAACAGCTTTTTCATGGTGAAATTGATGAGTTAAAAATAGCCAAGGTCGCTCGTGATGCCACAGCTATTCAATTAGAAGCGATTAATCAAGGCACGAATGACAAATTAGTTCAATTTGGTGGGGATGAAATCTCGTCAGCCAGTGAAGCAAGTCATTTTGGCGCAATCATGGATTCGCTAACTTTTGACGGGTGGGTTGCCATTGTGATTCTCATTATTATGATGTTGATTAGTTGGTTAGTCATGTGGCAAAAAGGAGTCTTGATTGGTCGTGTTTCCAAGTCGAATAATTTTTTCTTGGACTTATTTCAACACGTTAAAGGTGATTTTGCCAAGCTGCACGAGGTTACTCACCATAATAATCAACAAGATATTAAGTTAGATGAAAAACAAGTTGGTTTACTAAATCATTCTCCTTTAATGCGTATCTTTCAAAAAGGCATTAACGAATTACACGACCGTTTGCAAATTGACCCAAGAACAGGTCGTCCTTTAGCGGTGTTATCCGAGCAATCTATTGAGGCGATTAGAGCAACATTAAATGGTGCTTTGGTGCGTGAGACACAATTCTTAAATAAAAACCTAGTATTGTTAACCATTGCCATTTCTGGTGGGCCATTTATTGGCTTATTAGGGACGGTGATTGGGGTAATGATTACCTTTGCGTCGATTGCTGCCGCAGGAGACGTTAACGTTAATGCCATTGCACCAGGTATTTCTGCCGCTTTGGCTGCAACGGTTGCAGGTTTGGCAGTCGCGATTCCTGCCTTGTTTGGTTACAACTATTTGCTAACGCGTGTTAAAGAAAACTCAGTGGAAATGAATGTTTTTATTGAGGATTTTATTGCGCGTATGGCCGAAAACTATAATGACCCAGCCGCATTACACGCGATGAGTGACGACTAACCAGAGGTAAATGCCATGCAAGTGCAAGAAGATAAGGCTTACGATGATATTAACATTACGCCAATGTTGGACTTGGCGTATGTGTTACTGGTGATGTTTATCATTATGACTACCGCAGCGGTGCAGGGGATTAAAGTTAATTTGCCTAAAACCAGCTCACAGCCGAGTTTAGCTAAACCCAAAACGGTATCAGTGACGATTGCCAATGACGGTAAGATTTTTATGGATGCCGTACCTGTGTCTATGGCGGAATTAGAAGAACGTTTAAGACAAAAGAAGGCTGAGAATCCAGAGTTACCCGTTGTGGTAAGAGGGGACGGCGAAACGCAATATCGTAATGTCATTGATGTTTTGGCGTTGTTATCGAAGTTAGAAATTACTCAATTGGGTTTAGTGACACAGCGATTGGTGCAATGAATACCATTTTTGTCAATGGCAATATAGCCGCGAAACAGCCACCGTTTTGGCAAAAGCATCTAAGCAAGGTCATTATGGTGCTTGCTTTGTTATTGATATTCGCGGCTATTTATTATTTCGTTGCCAATAAAAAACCTAGCAAAAAAATTATGCCCACACAGGTCGTACAGCTAAAAATTATTGTGCCACCTCCACCGCCGCCTCCACCACCGCCACCCAAAGAAGAGCCAGTCAAGGTGAAAGAGCAAGTACAACAACCGACACCTGAGCCTATCCAAGCACCGATGCCTAAATCCGAAGCCCCACCAACGCCACAGTTGGCCGCAGACAGTGAAGGGGCAGGTGATTTAAGTGGTAAAGCAGGTGGCACACCCTATACAGGTGATGGGGCGATAGGGGGTGGTGAAGGAGGTAATGGAACTGGCACTAGTAAAGGCAGTTATCGGGGGGCTTTAGCTGGGGAGTTTAGAGAAAAATTAAGATCTGACCGTAGTCGGTTACGGAGCAGTGTTCCCATAAAGCCAGTTTCTGTCAGTGTGAATGTGGCTGCAGATGGCACGATAGAAAAAATTGATTTGCTGGAAAGTACAGGCCGTAGTGAGATGGATCGGATTATTTTGGAAATTTTACGCGAAATTAAAAAGGCCTCTAGTCCACCACCGAATGGACAGGCCAAAACTTACTCATGGCGCATCCGTTTTGATGATTAAACATTTTTTGTTTTTGGAGTAGTAATTAAATGACACGTCCTGAGCAGTCGTCTGTGACCAAGCCTATATTTAGGCAATCCCCCTTATGGTTTGCGATGGCGATAGCCATGAGTACCAATGTGTGGGCAGCAAATGGTGAGTCTGATAATAAAAAGGTTGTCAATAATACTGCTCCGATTAGTGTAGATGCAGCTAAAGAGTTATTACGCTATTTAATTAACAGTAAATCTTTAGCCGCAAATGATGCCCAACAAATCGTTGAGCAAATGCAGTCTGAACAAGCCAAAAAAACATCAGAAGAACTCTTAAAAACCTTGATTAACAGCAAGGCATTATCGGCAACAGACGCGCAAAAATTAGTTGATAGTTTACGTGCTAATTCACAGCCTGCAATCAATAGCAATAAAGACGATAGCGCAAATAAAAGTCCTGTTGCAGAGAGTAAAGAAAAACTAGCTAATCCTGTGAGTGGTGTAAATACTTCTGCCAACGCCAACGCCAACGCCAACGCCAACGCCAACGCCAACGCCAACGCCAACGCCAACGCCAACGCTGCAACCATACCAGCAGCAACAGTGGCTACAGAAAAAAAAGTAGAGCCGCCAGAGCC
>Ga0209599_10000321_pt1 | contig 33720 bp, 24 predicted proteins | sample Shrwel_input2_FT_FD_187534 | JGI IMG/M metagenome (GOLD analysis project Ga0209599, IMG submission 187534) | Subsurface microbial communities from deep shales in Ohio, USA - Utica-3 well 1 S input2 FT (SPAdes) (version 2) ...
GGCAGGAACTGGTCGGCTTGGCGGAAGAGCAGTTCGATCTCGGAGCGGGAAAGCTCTTCGATGCCGGTCAGGTCTTTTTTCGTCCAGGTGTCTTGTTGGGCCATGCGGTGCGGTTCCGGTGGCCCTAACGAGGTTAGGACCATGGGGAAAGTGAGGAGGGAAGGCCCTTGGTCAAGGGCGGAGATAGGGCCAGAGCCCGGGGCAGGGCTGGGGATAGGTGAATGCCAAGCAAAAGCACCAACTCAGAACAATTGTCCTGTTGAATGACCAGCCCAAGCCATAGCCCAACCCCTGTCCCTTCTCTTCGTTTACTTCGCCAACAACTCCCGGACCTTCGCGCCGATGGCGGCGGCGGCTTCGCTCTTCTTGTCCTTGTGGGCGGCGACGACGTTGACGAGGGCGCTGCCGACGACCACGCCGTCGGCGACCTTGGCGATGGCCTGGACGTGGGCGGCGGTGGAGACGCCGAAGCCGACGCAGATCGGTAGGGCGGTGTGCTTGCGGATCTCGGCGACCGAGGCCGCGAGGTTGGCGGCCAGTTCGGAGCGCTCGCCGGTCACGCCTTCGCGCGAGACGTAATAGATGAAGCCCGAGGCGTGCTTCGCGATGAGGCCGATGCGCGCGGGCGGCGTGGTCGGGGCCACGATGAAGATGTTGGCGAGGCCGTGCTTCTTCGAGGCCGCGATCAGTTCGTCGGCTTCTTCGGGCGGGCAGTCGAGGACGAGCAGGCCGTCGGCGCCGGCTTCGCGCACTTTGGCGCAGTAGCCGTCGAGGCCGAACGAGAACAACAGGTTATAATAGCAATAGAGCACGATCGGCTTGTCCGTGCCGGCCCGCACCGCGCGGAGCACGTCGAGCAGGCCGTCGTAGGTCATGCCGCTTTCGAGGGCGCGTTGGGCCGCGAGCTGGTTGGTCAGGCCGTCGGCCAGCGGATCGGAGAACGGCACGCCCACTTCGAGCACGTCGGCGCCGTTCTGCGCCAGGGAGAGCAGCACGGCCTTGGACGTCTCGACGTCGGGGTCGCCGGCGCAGACGTAGCTCACGAAGGCCGGGCGGCCTTCGGCTTTGCAGCGGGCGAACGTCTGGGCTAAGCGATCCATGCGCGGAAGGAAGCCGGGTTTGGTCCCGAGGGCAAGGCGAAGGCGAACGCGTTCCCGGGTTGCCAATCCGAGGCGCGTCCGCACCTTGGAGGCGTCGGCCCAAGTGGTGGAACGGTATACACATCAGACTTAAAATCTGCCGCCGAAAGGCTTACCGGTTCGAGTCCGGTCTTGGGTACGACAACCCTAGTCAATTTAAGTGATTCAATTTCAGTCACTTACATAAGTTTACCAAGGGTTTTTATACATATGTAAAGGATGTTGAAATATGAGCATATCAGTCTCCGTCAGCAGTTAAACTGTTCCTAAACCGTTCCGTAAATTCCCTTGCACGACAGGGTGATTATCACCGTGTCCATTGGTCAATCAGCACGCTTGGTTTCGTATGCCTGACTTAGTGCGCTGCGATCAGGACGGAATGCTTTCCGGACCCGTTTGCGCGGTGGCTACACCCTTTACAAAAGGAAGCTGCCACACCCCTAGGTGGGGGAGGGGGTCTTTTAGGTCCTTTACCCCTGCGCTTAGGACGGGTCTGCCTAGGAGATTTTTAGTCACAAAAAGCCAACCCCCTGTAAGGTTACATTATTAAGGATTCTTAAAATAAAGTTGAACGCCTAGCGAATTAGGTAGAATCACCCATGAAATGAAACTCCTATCGTTATTCTTGCTAGGCACCATCGGTCTCTCTGCCTCTGAGCTCGGCCCTGTTGCCGCTACTCATGCTCATGTGCATGCCGCCTGTACGCCAGCCCCTCTGATCTTTGCCGCGGCACCGCGTATGGGCTCCTGCCCTGCAAGGGAGCTTATCGGTGGCTTCGAGCAGCGTTGTTATGGTTTCGGTATCTTCGTTGGGTCCGGCCAGAGCGGAACTTGGTACAAGTGCTCCCTTAAGCCTTACCACAGGTGGATTGAGTGATCACCGGACCTAAACCTCTGGAGTGAAGACTTCAAGAAGGCGGATTCAGCTTATGCTGTTTCTGCCTTTTTTGTTTTAGAAGCACTACGAATCAACGTTGCCTGGGGCCTCGGTTATAGTGAACCTCCCTTATGCAAAGACCATTGATTCTAGTCATCTTAGGCATCGGATTAATTGGCATCATTGTCGTCGCGCTTGAAGATAAACCTAAGGCTATGCCTAGGCGGGTCGAAGTCCGAAGCGTGAGCGTGGCTCCGCCAGTCGAAGCCGTTCGGGAGGTCAGCCGTGAAGATCAGATGCTTGATGTCTATAGTTACGCCTACGATGCCACGGGTAAGCTCTCCAAGGGCGACTTCAGGCAGATTATTAAATTTGAACTACTTCAGGCTGATTGGAACGCTGCCCTGGCCCCATTGGTCAGGGGGCTACGCGATCCCAATATGGTGCCGGACGAGTGGGCTCAATCGGCTCGCCGATATCTGAACGACGCTGAGATGATTAAGGTCAAGATGGCTGTTGCCGCAGCTCAAGTGGAAGACCCTACGGCCCGCTCATTCCTCAAGCAAATCTCGGGCATCAATAACCAGATTTTCATCGCCTGGGAGGATATCCGACAGGCCGTCGCCAACGGTGACAACGATGCTTATCGCCGGTCTGGGATGAGGGCTCAGGGCTTGGCTCAGGAGAAGGCTAACGTGGCTGGACCTGTCCTGCGACGTCTGAGGGAGAAGCTTGGCGACAAGGCCGTAGATGGCGCCTTAGAGCGTGAGTTGCGTGAACTAGCGCGAAAAGTCGGGATGTAATCATAATGACTATCGTGGCACGAGCTTTGATCACCGGATGCATAATTGCCTTAATGGTCTTATCGGCTCCTTGTGCCAACGCAGGGACATCTCCAGAAGAGCTGAAGAAGTTTGAGGACTTCAAGGAGAGTGCCAATAATGGCGACGCTAAGGCGCAATATAGTATAGGATTATGTTACTCCAATGGTGTCGGTGTCGAGAAGAGTCCTGTTCTAGCTGTTTCGTGGTGGCGTAAGGCATCAGAGCAGGGTTTACCTCAGGCCCAGCATAACTTAGCAGATTGCTATGCTTTTGGTGACGGAGTGACAAAGGACTATGTTCAGGCGGTCTATTGGTATCGTAAAGCCGCCGATCAGGGATTCTCCTGGTCTCAGTTTAATTTAGGACTCTCATACGCAAACGGTTTGGGAGTTGAGAAGAATCTCGTTCAAGCAGCCTCATGGTACCTCAAGGCTGCCAATCAGGGAGACGCTAAGGCTCAATTTTTCCTGGGTCTCTGTTACGCTAAAGGCGAGGGGGTAGCTAAGGACGATGCCCAATCCATCACGTGGACTCGCAAGGCTGCCGGGCAGGGAAATGCAATGGCCCAAAGGGGTTTAGGGAATAGCTATTACTACGGCGAAGGAGTAGCAAAGAATGAGGTTGAGGCGTGCGCTTTTTGGAACCTCGCTGCTATGTCTGATAATTCCTATCGTATATACCTGGCTTATATGGAGCAGAGGTTGTCGAAGGTTGTAATAGCCGCCGGGAAGCGGCGTGCGATAGTGCTGCAGAAAGAGATAGAAGAGAGGATGGCGGCGAAGAAGGCTAAATAAGCGCCCAGCATCTGGGTGGCTGATTGGCTGGATGGGCGCAGTGTGTGTTATCTTACGTCTTCCATGTGAACCCGAGGGAGCTAAGGCGCTTTATTTGCGCAGGAGTGAGTTCGGCCCTTTTTTGGCGTTGTGTTCTGACCCATACTCCCAATTTGAAGCCATTAAATTCGAACTTAGAGCTGACTCGGCAGTGACCCTCGCGCTTCCTGAACTTTTCAAGTACTTCAAAGCCTTCCTCCCATTTTTCGGAATGCGGGTCCCAGCTAAAATCAATAGAGTCTAGTCTTTGAATTCGATCGGGTGAGAGTGTCCCCTTATTCCTACGTACTCGCTGACTATTTATCCAGTTGCCCAGGTTAATGCCATCAACTTGGAGGCCTTGGGGGGCCCGGCAGTGTCCTACTTCTTTGCTAAATTTCTTTAATGTAGTGAACGCCGCTTCCCATTTATCCACGCGTAGATTCCAAGTGAAGTTGAGTTCGTTTAGTCGCCTTAATCTTTCAGGCGTAAGAAGACCCTTACTCTTCGCCATGCGTTGCACGCCTGCCCATAGGCCAATTCTAATCTGATCTTCTATGTGGCTATCGGGAATATTCCAGTGACCTTCTCTTTTTTGGAACTTTATCGATGCTGAAAAGGCTTTTTCCCACTGTTCGGATAAGACGTCCCAGACGAAGCCGATGGAATTCATTCTTCTTACACGGTCGGGGTCTAGCTTGCCATTTTTCTTGAGGCAACGTTGGGTAACCGCCCACGCGCCGATTTGTAACTTGTTTTCAATATGGTTACCAAGAACCAGGCAGTGCCCCTCACGCTTGTGGAACTTCCTCAACGCTGCGAATGATTCCTCCCATTGCATTGTGCGGGGATCCCAACTGAAGCCGATGCCGTTCAGACGTCCAATCTGAGTTGGTGTGAGTAGTCCTTTGTTCTTTAATTGACGTTGCCTTACCACCCAAGACGCCAGTTTCATGCCCCCGGCTACAATGTCTTTATCGACCTTTCCGTGGCCGTCTCTTCCCCAGAGCTTCTTCAGCGCGACAAAAGCCTCCTCCCACTGATCGGTTCTGGCATCCCAACTGAATCCAAGTGTGTCCAATCGTCTAATTCTATCAGGTGTAAGCCTGTTCTTTTTCATGCGTTGAGTATTCACCCATGAGCCTAGTTTGACGTCTCCAACAAGCGTGGCCCGACTGACCAGGCAATGGCCTTCCTTTTTTCTGAACCTCTGCAGTGCTGCGAAAGCTTCTTCCCACTGCTCTGAATGAGGATCAAAGCTGAAACCTAAAGCTTCTAGCCGTTTGATATGAGTCGGCGTAAGACGATGCTTTCTTGAGCGTTGCATATTTACCCATCCACGAAGCTTGATGCCGTCTAAGACTACGTCGGAAGGTACATTACAGTGGCCTTCCTTATTCTGGAACTTTTGCAGTGCTGTATAAGCTTCCTCCCATTGGTCTGCTCGCGGGTCCCAACAAAAGTCCAGTGCGTCTAATCGACCGATTCGTTCCGGTGAGAGTTGGCCTTTGTTCTTAAGTTGTCGCTGTATGTTTGTCCAGTAGCCTAGTTTGATATTACCCGTTCGGAGTGTCTGGTTCACCCGTGTGTGTCCCTCTTTTTTATGGAACTTCTCCAACGCTGCGTAGTATTCCTCCCATTGCTCTGTGCGAGGATCCCAGCTAAACCCTATCGAATCTAACCTGCTAATCTGTTCAGACGATAGGTCAGACTTGTGTGACCTCAGACTATTAAGCCATTTCCCTAGGTTGAATTTATTTTCGATATGGCTTCTTGAGGCGCGGCAGTGTCCTTCCCGCTTTCTGAATGTCTGCAATGCCTCGAAGCGTTTTTCCCACTGTTCCGCGTGGGGGTCCCAGCTAAAGCCAATTGCGTCAAGCTGGCATTTTTGTTCTTCCGAAAGACTTATAGCTCCTTGCCGGATATTTCCTACCCAAGTACCAAGTTTCATGCCGTCCTCGAGGTGGCTTTGTGGCACTCGGCAGTTTCCTTCGCGCTTACTGAAATTCTGTAGCAAGCCAAACCACCTGTCCCAGCTCAATCCCAGGCGATCTAGAATCTCGACGCCGATGCTCTGAGTGAGTTTCTCCAGGTTGATGGCCGGGCCGATGACTTCGATCTTCTCGTGAAGTTGCCGGGGGTTGAACTTATCCCCGCGGCCGCGGGCTTCCTGAAGCTCCTTGATGGTGTCGACGAGGTCGTCGTCGCTCTCGAGCATGGCGCCTAGGACTTCGGCCACTTCGTCAAATCCGGCACGGGTGAAGGCTTTTGCCGCAGTTTCACCCTTCTTCTGTTCAATGAAGAGAGGGACGACGATGTAGCCGAGCTTCTTGTTGGTGGCCTTGGATTGGCGCATGGCGCGTCCGGCCGCCTGGGCGATATCGATCTTGGACTTCCTGGGGTCGACGAAGGCCACCATGTCCACTGCTGGGACGTCCACGCCCTCGGTCAGGCATCGGGCGTTGGTGATAAGTCCCTTGGGGGCGGCTTTGAATCCCTCCAGCAGGGCTTTACGGTCCGCGGCGTTCTGGCTGCCGTTGACGTGGAAGACGTCGAACCCTTTGACGTGCTCCTTGAAGCCTCGGGCGCTATCTCCGGCAAACTCCTCGGCCGCATCAACCCGCGAGTGGAAGGTAATGATTTTTGAAGCCTTCGTCTTCTCGATAGCCCGCTTGAGCGCTATCTGGTTGGCGACCCACTTGGCATTGATCTCGTCCCGCCGCACCCGGGTGCTGCCGCGGCGTAGGAGCTCGGCGTCAACCTCCTTGTTCAGGGATACGGAGATGATGACCTTGTAGGGTACGATAATACCGGCGGCTACCGCGGTGGAGAAGGGGAGTCGGTATGAGACTTTACCATAGACCGCCTCATCGCTCATCGAGACGACCTGGAAGTCCCCATCCTTGTCTCGCTGGTTCAGTTTGTAGTGCCTGGGCGTGGCGGTTAGGAACAAGCGCTTCCTGATCTTGATGTTCTTGTCACTCAGGCCGAACGCGAACAGCCCTTCCTTGTCGCCCGTGGTCTTGTGGGCCTCGTCAAAGATCCCGAGGTCCACGGTCTGTCCCTTGAGGCCTTCTGCGACCACTTCGGCCGACTGGTAGGTCGAGAAGATGACGTTAACGCCGGTCTTATTGCCGGATAGGAAGTCCTTAACCCTCCTCGGTTCAGTCGTGACGGAGAACTCAAGGTCTTCCTGCTTATACGTATAACCGTCCTGCTGGGCCTCGCGATCGACGCTGGCATCAGAACACACACATAGGTAGCGGAAGCGCTCGCCCCAGCTGGTCTGCTTGCACCAGTCCGGCAGGGTCTGGGAGAGCAGGGCAAGAGAGGGGACAAGTACAAGGACGGTCTTAGGCTGCTGGGCTTCGGCAGCCCAGAGCGCGACCAATGTCTTACCGGTGCCGCAGGCCATGACGGCAGTCGTCCGGTCGGCCTCCTTGAGTCCAGCCGTGATCTTCTCGATAGCCTCCCTCTGGTGGGTTAGCGGGGCGTAACGCGTGATAGGTTCGAGCTTCTTGTCGGTCAGCCAGGCATGGATGCGCTTGAAGTCCGCCTCGGTGAGCTCGTTGAACTTATCTGCTCGGACGCTGCGGACGCCTGTCCGGTTAGCTACGTCGATAGAGAGTTTCCGGGCATTCGTGAAGATGAGCCGGTCCTGCAGCGACTTTTCGGTGATGCCCAGGAACTCGCTGATCTCACCAAAGGGTAGGGTGACCATGTTGGTCCGGTACTTCACCTGATAGGGGATGTAGTTCCCGGCCGAGTCCTCGTAGACCCCGTCGATGCCTTTGGAGTCGTTGGGCAGGTTCAGCGCCTTGCGGATATTCAGGGGAATGGACCCGACCACCCAGACGTCTTTGGCTTTCAGGACCTTGTCCAGGTGCAGGTAGGCCTCCACCAGGATCTCCAGCGCGTCGCCCATCTCGACCGTATCGGCCAGCTTGCCCGTGCGTGCCTCGAACTCCTTGAAGGACTTGATCCCCTCGAAGAAGCCCTGCTTCAGGAACCACGGCGCTGATTTGTGCTTAGATGCCACGCTAATGAGGAAGTTGGTCGGAAGGGTGCCCTACAAATGTATTAGCGACTGCTACTACAGGTGTACTCCCTAGTGGTTATCCCGAAGCCCCACCCGGGCAACCCCTCATTGCCCAAATAGGATTACAATCCCAGGGGTTTATTCTCAATCCGCCGCGACGGACAGGCAGGGCAGGCAAGGTTTATAATAAAGTGAAGCTGCTAAGTGGCGATCAGCGTCCAGAGTTTAGGGGCTTAATTACTTAGCCCGCTGTCTGGGCTGATTTGCAGCGATCACTTTCTGGATTTCCTTCGAGCGTCTCTGCCCGGCCGCGATTTCGTCTCGCGATAGCTTCCGCTCTAGGCTGGCAATATTTCCTCGGGCCATTCCGTTGGAGGCAGCAGCAAGGTTCCAGTAGGCGTAGGCCTCGACTTCGTCCTTGGCGACTCCCTCGCCGTTGGCGTAACAATGGCCAAGGTTGATCTGAGCGAAGGAAAAACCCTGTTCGGCTGCTTTCCGGAACCACTTGACCGCTTCGGCTTCATCTTTCGTCACTCCATTGCCGCTAGAGTAGCAGCCTCCTAGGGTCCATTGGGCTATTACGTTTCCCTGTTCCGCAGACAGGCGGCGCCATTTAGCAGATTCGACTGCATCTTTCGCGACTCCACGACCTTCATCGTAGCAAAGCCCCACCCAGAATTGTGCTTTGTCATGACCCTGCTCAGCCGCCTTGCGAAACCACTTGAGGGCTTCGACTTCATCCTTCGTAACGCCTTCCCCCTCTAAGTACGAATGAGCCAGGCTGAATTGTGAAGGCGCTACACCCTGCTCGGCGGACATTCGATACCATTTGACGGATTCGGCCATGTCCTTGGCGACGCCATGTCCGTGCTTAAAGCAGGGTCCTAAAGATGCCTGTGCAAATGCATCACCCTGCGTGCCGGCCTTGAGCCACCACTTGACTGCTTCTGTAGCATCTTGGGCTACCCCAATTCCATCATCGTAATAGGCGCCTAAGGTAGACTGGGCTTTAACATCTCCATTCTCCGCCTTGGCTTTGATGGTATTGAAGGCGTTAACCTCTTCAGTCGTCATTCCTGCTTTAGAGCTAACAGGGAGCAGGGACATGAGCCCCATCAGGCCTAAGATCCAAGTGAAGTTGGGGCGATTGGTCATGAGCAATTAGTACGAAACTAATCTAGCGTATGCGAGCATAGATAAAGTGTACCTAAACCAAAGGAATTAAAGCTTAAGCGCATTGGCTTGATCATGAAGTAAGACTAAGTCTCGAGGTATGATTCATCGAGTTCTGCGTTGATGCGGGATCTTTCCGGAGAGTTTTTTCTGCGGTGTTTTGAGGACTGTTCAGTTTCATGCCTGTCTATTTCGAGTCCTGATTTTTATGACTTTAAGTTAGTGTTGTGTTTACTGACTTAGACTTAGCAGAAGAAGTTACCGGTCGCGCTGGAAGGGCGCTCCCTTTCGTCCGTTTTAAAAAGAAAAAACGAACAAAAAAGAACAGGGATATCAAGGGAGCCAAAAACGATTTTTCAACTGGGAACGCCGTCATGAATCGTGCTAAATTGGTTCGGGTATTCCTGTAAAGAAATCATACCAATTCGTCGATGAGCACAGTGTTCTTTAGATTGGATGAAGGTGGTTAATTCTAGTTCCATCGGCCCTCAGCTAAAACAACGTACGGGCGCAAGAATCAGAATCAGATTCAAGCGGCCGCAAGTTCCTTCCAAATCACGCCTTGGCGCGTTTCAGTTTGGTGCTAGCTAGTTAGATAGCAGTCATGCGCGTCGCCCACAATGAAACGACCAGTGGTGTTATCTACGTTGAACAAGAGACGCAAGGCGCGCTTTGGATCTCGACCAATAATGGTGAACTGAAATGGCAAAGGAATTTCCATGCCGTTGTGTGAAACCGTCTTAACCTTAGTTGCCTTGCCGCCCCTTTGATACGAGCTCCGGAATTTTCCACCCTGCATGTTTTCAGGTGTAAAATAGGATACTGTTTCCAGGGTGGCTGCTGCAATATCGTCGAAAACGCACCTTCGTGCACTTTCAAAGGCAGAACTTGTGAAATCGATATGGTTATTATGTGCATTTTCGATTGTCCTGAAGCAATTGAACAGGCCTCCGATGATGATTGGGTAATCAAGCTGCCCCTCGACCAGGAAGTCCGGGACGTTTCTGAAAATCCAGTTGATCAGCTTCCCGGCATAGGCTGAGTCCAATTTATGGTATTCAAGCCGCATTAGGTAGCGCCGAGGATTTCGTTCAGATGTTAGAATGATACTCCCCTGGAGATTCTGTCCGAAGATGGATGATCTGCAGAACTCGTCGCTTTTAAGAAAACAATCCTGCCTTTCGAGATGTAGACCTTTGAGGTCCGGGTCGCCTTGTAGTGCCTCGTCTACGATGGTAAGCAGGTCGTCGATGCTTCCCTCGGCGACAAAGTGTCTTTGCAGCAGTTCATTTTCATTTTGGATGTTATATGTATTCATGGTGGAAATTTGTGTTTTTAATTAGTTTTTTGGGTTCTCCCACTTAGCGCCTTGGCGGAATGATTCGAACCAAGTGTCACAGGCCTTGATATCGAACCTCACAAGCCTGCTGCCGAAGACGAACGCCGGGAGGAACCCCGAGCGGCGCCAGGTATCAATCGTGCCAGGGTGTACGGCGTAGCGCTTGGCGATCTGAGACCGCGTCGCCCAGAGTGCTCCGTCTGCTTCGTTTGATTTCAAAGCGAACCTCCGATCATGTATACGCAGATAAAATCCACGCCTGTCATGTTGAAGTGCTGTGTCGGACGTACTTGATTCCTCATGCCGGAATCATTGCCAAATCAGCCAGTGAGTTAATCCGGAAAAGATTTAGAAAGGGGGCGTTTTCTGCAACCACTTCACAGTTAGGACCTTCCTCGGGAAACTTTGTTCACAGCAAATTCTATTGGATATATAGCTCATTTACAGACTAGTTGTTTTAGCCTGCTGCCTAAGAGATATTATTGATTCTTAGATTATGGCTTGGTCGTTGCCTTGTACTCTTTAGTCTCATAACCATTGAACAAATGAAATTCGCCGCCATCGGGTTAACTTTATCCTGCGCAGTTTTAGGTGCTGCAGATAAGTCTATCGAATCAGGTTTCCTTGATGCCCTAGGCATCGCAAAGTCCAAGGTGATCGAGAAAGTCATGCCGGAGACCCAGGGTGCCAAGTTGTATCGCGAAGGCATGCTGCTGCGCTACTCTCAGCCTCTTAACTCTGATAAGGCCTTTGTTTTTTTTAAACAGGGTTTTGAGGTGGGTAATGCAGATTGCGCATATGAGTTAGCTCTTTGCTATCTGTCTGGAATTGGTACTCGCATGAGTCAGTCCAACGCCATTTCGACTCTTGAATCCGGTATGAAACTGTCGGATGGGTCGACCGTTGATTGTGAGTTGCAGTTAATCAAGCTGCACACTGGCGAGCCGTTAAGTCTTTATGAGGAGCCTCTGGCCCGTAAGTACGTTAGACGCCTTGTTCAGTTAGCCCAAGGTAATGCAAGGGCAGCAGCAATGCTTACTAAGATCAGATTTAAAGACGGTCAGCCTCCGACCGAATTTGTGACAGCCGAGGAGCACCTGAATGCGGTTGGATATCTAAAATCACGTTCATCCGCAGGTGACCCATTGGCCAGTTTCGAATATGGCAAGATTTTGCTAGGGTTTGAAGCCATCGAAAATACGGAAAACCCCAAATACACTCCCGTAAATTTTGAAGAGGGCCTCCGGCTACTCAAGTTTGCTGCCACTAAAAATGTTCATGGTTCTCACTATGCTTTGTGGAAGTATTACTCTGCCAGAGAAGAAAAGCCAATAGATGCCTTTAACTGGGTGAGAACTGGTTGGGCATCCGGGGACTGTAAGTCCGGCAGGGCATATTCTAGTGCACTCATTTCGGGCCACGGCACATCCATTGATAAAGCCCTGGGGGTTCAGGTGGCGCTACAGGTGGCTGAGCATGGTGACGCGTATGATACATTCACCGTAGCAGATAGTTACGATGGACGATTTGGCTTTGATCGCTCTCTCCAGGGCTTTCTTACATGGCACAAACGCGCGGCTGAAAAAGGAAATTGGGCTTCTGCGGATCAGCTCGGCATTTATTATGCGGGAGAAGAGGTTAAGCAATTTGAGGTTACTGGTCAGGTTAACTTAGAAGAGGCATTCAAGTACTTCCAGATCGGAGCATATCCAGATGGACCATATAACCACGTGTTCAGATTTAACTCTCTTTTGTATCTGGGTGATATGTATCGGCGCGGTATTGGCTGCCCGCAGGATTTGAACAAGGCTGCTGAGGTGTACTTGGATTATCTCAGGGCCTTCAAGAAAATCGATTATTCCGGTAAAACTGAGCATAAAAATGGAGCCAAGGTCAGGATGCTTTGGCTGAAAAAGCATTACCCTAATCTTCCCGGTGTTAGTGATCTCGATGATTCTCGGCTGAAGTTCAATGGAGTCGTCGATTACATGCACTCATTCAGGCATTTCGCTAAAGAGGACTTTGACTATGAACTCTTTGATGAGATCGCTGCTTTAGTAAAAATGCGGGGTCCTGATGAAAAGAAAGAGTTCCAGAAGGCGTGTGATTTCGTTGAACGCACTTATGGAATCAAAGATGGCCTATTCTACTTTGCCGACCTCGAGCACGGTAAGGATTTCAATTCTTACTCCTATGAGTGGTACAAAGAAGCTGCATTGTCGGGAAGCGCCAGTGCTGCCTACAGGTTGCATGACATGCTGATGACTCAGAGCAGTAGGCCCGGTACTATTAACGCAGGTCCAGAGTATGCTCTCAGGCTTTCCATGGGACGCACTACGTCAGAACTGGTCATCGCTCACGGTGAAAGCGAAGCTTGGAGGCTTTTCGCCATTTCTTTGGAAGATAGCTTCAATTTTGGTCGCACCAAGAAGCGCGATTTCCAGAAAGTCGCTGACGGCCCTCCTTTCTTTTCGATGCCTGGAGATCAAGTTGTGTTGCCTGTGCTCCAGAAGATCAATGAGGCTCACCGGGCTCAGATGCTCAAGAACTCCTCACGTAAATAAATTAACCTATGTCTGCACACCGATCATTTAAGGTAGGACGTGACGGGGCTATTCTTGGCGTGTTCGACGAGCCGGAGATGGTTTACATGGTAAGTTGCGGGAAGGTCTTGGGAACTGACGATTACTGGACCGAAGGTATGACCACCTGGGCAAAGGTTTCTTCGAAGGAGGTGTGGACTGTCTCGGCGGTATCTCCTTCCGCGCCTCCTCCTCTGCCTCCTTCCTCGGGCGACGCTTCTTCGGCTGAATGGGAGATTAGACGCGAAGTTCTGGTTGAGATGGAGATGGAGCGCAGGCGTAAGCTGCGTGAGGTTCCCGCCGCTAGGCCTAGCGTGAAAGCTCCCCCAGTCTCCTTCTTCTCAATTTGGTGGAAGACCACCTTGGTAATCTATGCCGCCTGTGCCGCTCTCGGTTACCTGAACAGTGGCGAGTATGGTTTCGGCTACATGCTCGGACAAGGGCTGGTCACGGCCCCTTTGTCTGCCTTGCTCTTCGGGGGAATCATTTACGCCTTTTCCAAGAACTCTGGATCCGCTGGTAGGACTGCGGACCATGCCAAGGTCATCAGGGAGTTTGACCGGAGCAGGGTTTTGAAAAAGTAGCCTCAGGCTGTCCGCTTTTGCTTCTCTGATAGGCGCACGACCTTCCCCTGAGGGTTCTTGGGGTCTACGGAGAACCACTCCAGGGCTTCGGCCTCGGTGGTCAGTTCGCGGTAGTCTCGCAGAAGTACAGTCGGGCTGTTACCCATCTCCAGGGCGGTCTTGGCTGCGTTCTGTGTCTCGGCTAGGCGGTAGGATAGGGCAGAGGCGCGTAGGGCGTTGTTAGCCCATTTGATTTCAGGGCAGGCCGCTTTTACGGCATGGAGTGCCACGTTAAGGGCGTCTGTCCTGCGGCCCTCGATTTCTGCTGCGCTGGGGGCCTCTCCAGCCTCCTTGAGCTCCTTGACCCAGGCATCTACCTTCGGCGCTGGGAAAATGGTTCCTGAGGCCTTTCTGACGCTCAGTAGGTACCTTAGGGCAGTCGAAGGGATGGGCGGTAGGCGGCGCTTGGCGGTCTTGGCCTTATCCGCGCCGATTTGGAGGACTCCCGACTGTAGAATGTCTTTCCATTCCGCCCGTGCTAGTTCGGCTGAGCGTACTCCGCAGAAGGCCTGAAGTACGAGGGCTGGGCGGATGGCTTCGTCGCTGGCTGCTAGGATGACACGGAGATCTGATGGGCTCAGAAGGCGGGGTACGCCACTCGTCACCTTCTTGAAATCTACTTCGGTTGCTGGGTTCTCCTTAGCGTATTTCTTCTTAAGGCAGAAGGCGAAGAAGCTCCTGAGATACCGAAGCTTGGTGTTAAAGGTTACGTCGGCCATCTTCGTGGACTCCAGCCAGACCTGGATCCGCTGGGCGTTGACGCTGGCGACAGTATCCTTGCCATGCGCTCGACTGAATTGATTCAGGTAGGACTCGGTGGCCTTGATGTGTCTGCGGCTAAGGCGGTTCTTGGCCATTCCCGCCAGCATCTCTTGAGCGGCCTTTTCTACGGAGGTGGACTTCTCCGTCAGGGCCAGGTCGGCGATGTAGTAGTCAACGGCGTCCGCCAGGGTCTTTCCATAGGGTCTAAGGCGCTCCGTGCAGGCTAGGGCCTCCTGTTTGAGGAGGTCTGAGAGGCCATGGGCCAGATTACCTAGGGAAACCCTCTCAGCCAGCTTCTGGGAGCTAAAGACTAAGGCTGCGGCTTTGGTTCGGAAGAACTTCCGGGTCCAGGCCTTTCGGCCCTTGGCGTCGGTCTTATGATAGCGGACAGCATAAGCCTTGTCGGGTCGCGCCTTGCAGACGGCTGCGGACTGCTTGATCGGTTCAAGGGAGGTGTTTCGTTCGCGCTTACGTGAGGGCATGGAAAGGGTTTTGTGAGAGTTGGAGGAGAGGAGGGACTCAGAATTAAACCGTTCCTAAACTGTTCCACAACACAGAAAACACTAATAAATACCTATGTAAATCAGACTTAAAATCTGCCGCCGAAAGGCTTACCGGTTCGAGTCCGGTCTTGGGTACGGCGCAACGAAACAGGCCGCACGGGTGGTGCGGCCTGCTTTCCCGTTGCCGGGACAAATAAGTCCAGAGTCCTAGCTACGGGACTCTGGGGTCGGGTACGGAGAGTATTAATCCTGATTCCGTTAGTCGCCCTCGCGACTGATGCGTCCTTTATAAGGGAGGCTCTTACCTGAGTGAAATTGACTGAGGGTGTTGTGCTGGTCCCGGGGGGTGATGTCAACGGATTCCTCGGAAAACCCCGATAATATGACAGAAAGCCCGTTTGGAGGCCGATAAGGGGCCTCCAAGCAGGGTCAGCCCGGTCAGCGCCGGAGGCTGAACGGCGTGAAATCGGTGTCGGTGTCGAAGGCGTCGACGCCCTCGGCGGCCTTCAGCTTCGCGCAGACGATGGTCGTCACGGGGGTCATCACCGCTTCGACGAGCACCTTGAAGAGCCAGTTGGCGGCCATGACCGCGACCAAGGTAGCCGGGCTCCAGATGCCGAGGAAGGCCAGCGGGTAGAAGATCAGGCTGTCGACGCCCTGGCCGACGACCGTCGAGCCGATGAAGCGCGCCCACGGATGCTTGCCGCCCATGCGGACCTTCATCTTCGCGAGCACGTAGGAGTTGAGGAAGTCGCCGACGCAGAAGGCGATGATCGAACCGAGCGCGATGCGCCAGCCGCCGCCGAAGCAGGTCTCGAGCGCGGGCTGCAGCTGCGCGCTGAACGGCTCGTTCGGGCTGGCCGGCATGGCGAGCACGACCCAGGTCATGACCGTGGCGAAGAGCATCGCCGCGAAACCGGACCAGATCACGCGGCGCGCGAGCGCGTAGCCGTAGACCTCGGTGAGGATGTCACCGAAGATGTAGGACAGCGGGAAGAAGAGGTTGCCCGCGCCGAAGTCGGTCGGTCCGAAGAACGGCAGATCGAGCTGCACGACCTTGGCTGGGCCGATAAGGTTCGAGCACAGCAGTACCGCGACGAACGCGCCGAGGATCAGGTCGTAGTAGCGGAAGCTGCGGGTCATCGTCGCTTAGGGTGAAAGGATTTTTCCCGTTCGCCAGCGGGGTGGGCGGAAAATCAACGGCCGAGGGCGGCCTTGAGGAAGGGCTCGAAGATGTCGGCCTGGCGGAAGAAGCCCAGGTCGCTCGCATGCGAACCGTCCGTGGCGCCGTCGGCGTCGTCGCCGTAGAGATGGTCTCCGGGCACGTAGGAGAGGCCTTTGACGCCTTCCTGCACGAGCTGTTCATAGGCGGCCTTCAGGGCGGCGTGGTTCTCGTCATGGTGCTTGCGGCGTCCGGCGATGATCCACGAGTCGGTGTTGCGACGGTCTTCGACCAGGATGATCGGGGTGTCGGGGCGGGCGGCGCGGAGCTGCTTCACGAGGGGTCCGCACTTCTGCGAGACTTCCTTCCCGTTCATGTTCGGGAGGCAGTCGATGACATAGGCGGCGGCGTCGATGCGCACGAGGAAGTCGCCGACTTCCTTGTCCATGCGGCCGTTGCCGGAAAAGCCGAGGTTCACGACCGGCACGTCGAAACGGCGGCCGAGGATGCCCGTGTGCACCATGCCCGGACGGCTGGCGCAGGCGCCGTGCGTGATCGAGGTGCCGTAGAAGACGACGGGTTTCGCGCGCGGCTTCAGGCCGGCGAACTGCTTGCCCTGGGGCACGCCGACGTGGAGGAACTCGACGCCGTTGTAGAGCGGTAGGTAGATCGCGTATTCGCGTTCACCGGCGTCCAGGCCGTCGGCGAGGCGGAGCTTCATCTCCTGCGCGCCCGGACGGGCGACCTGCACCCAGCGCCATTTGCCGTCCTTGTCCCGGGCGTAGAGGTCGAGGCCGCTGACGCCGGTGGCGGGCATGTGCGGCATCGCGAGCTGCGGCTTGGTGACCTTGTAGTGCGCGTAGATCGTCGTGGCGTCGGTGCGGAAGCGGAACATCAGGCCGGCGCTGTCGCGGCTGAGACCCCAGACGGCGGGCGTGACCTTGCCGTCGGCCTCGGCGGGCAGGCGGTCGAAGTAGCTCTTACGCTCGGCATCGGGGAAGGCGCGGCCTTCGAGGTCGGTCGAGCGTACGTCATGCCAGGCGATCTTCTCATCGGCCCGGACCGCGAACCGGTCGACGGACTTCGGCGCGGCTTTCGCGGCGGGCTTGGCCGATTGGGCGGGGAGCGTGGCGCCGACGCAGAGGAGGGCGAGGAGGAGGGCGGAGGCGGAGCGCATGAGAAAGTTCAGAGGGCCGAGCCGACGGACATCGCCAGCGCGCGGATCTCGGCGAGCGGCTTCTCGTACTCGGTCACCGCGGCCACGTAGTCGTCGCGGGCCTTGTCGGCGCGGCGCAGGGTCGCCTCGACGGAGCCTTGGGTGCGGTCGAAGGCGACGACGGCCTTGGCCTCCTGGGCTTCGGCGGAGGCGAGCGCGGCGGCGGTGGCGCGGATCTGGTTCTGGAGGAACAAGATTTCGTTGAGGTCGACGTTGGCCAGGGTGCGGAGCAGGGCGAGCTGGTTGCGCAGCGAGTCCAAGGTGCGGTTGAGACGGGCGACGCGCTCGGTCTCGCGCGTGACGTTGGCTTGGGCGCCGCGGAGGGTGGACTCGGCCTTGGCGCGTTCTTCGAGGGCCCGCTTATATTCGTCGAAGAGCAGCTTCGTCCGCGGATAGTTGGCGCCGGCCATCAATCGAGCGACGCCTCCCTTGGTCGGGTAAGGCATCTGGTAACGACGGTTGTCGATGCGGAGGATGTAGCGGTCGCCCGGTTGGTCGTAAAGAATCGGCAGCGTCTGCGGGGCGTCCGGCGCAGGAGCCGCCGCGGCCGTCAGGGCCGACAGGAAAGCGAGCAGGGCGGCGAGGGCCTTCACGGGGTTCTTGTAATCCGGCCCGTCGCCCCAGTCAAACCGCCTTCTGCGCGGCCGACCGGCGGCGGCTCGCGACATGCGAGGCGATGAGCTGGCGGACGTCGCCGCGGAGGGCGCGGCCGGATTCGTCGGCCAGCCAGAGCTTCAGGAGGCCGGCGTAGAAACAGAACGTCTCCTGCGCGGACAGGCGCGGATCGAGGCCGGGAGGCGTGAGCTTCGCCGACTTCGCCGCCGCATAAAGGGCGGTGGTGTCGGCGAGGAACTGGTCGCCGGCGGTCATCAGGTCCTGGCGGACCCCGGCGAAGGCCCCGATGTATTCGCATTTCCAGAGCATCACCTCGTAGGTCTCTTGGGCGGCTTTCTCTTCGGCCAGCCGGTTGAGCGCCGATTGGAGGCCGAGTTCGAGCCGACGGAGGGGGTCCCCGACGCTCTCGTCCGGGAAGCGGAGCAGGACCCCGGTCTGCTGCCGGACCGCCATGAAGAGGTCGGCCTTGTCGCGAAAATGCCAATAGACCGCCCCGCGGGTCACGCCCGCTTCCTTGGCGACCTCCTCGAGGGACGTGTTCGTGACCCCGTGGCGGCTGAACACCTCGCGGGCGCTGACGACGATTCGGTCACGGGTCTGAGCCGCTTCGGCTTTGGTCTTGCGAGCCATGTCGGGGTGTTTAGATTTACATACATGTCTGTATGTAAACCCCTTGCTGTCGAGCGGCTTCTGCTTGGAGCCGCCTTGCTGGCCTTCGTCGGTTGCCGCCAGGAGAGCGCCCCGCCGGTCGCCGGCCCGCTGCCCGTGGCCATCATCACCGTCGCTCCGGCCGACCTCGCCCAGCAGGCCGTCTCCCCGGCGCAGGTGGAAGGCGTCCGCGAGGTGGAAGTCCGCGCGCGCGTCACGGGCATCCTGCAGACCGTCGATTACGCCGAAGGCGCCAAGGTGAAGGCCGGCGACCTCCTTTTCCGCATCGATCCCGCTCCTTATGCCGCCGCCCACGCGCTGGCGCGCGCCCAGTTGGCGCAGGAGGCCGCCCGCGCGCAGCAGGCGACCGCCGAGGCCGCGCGCCAGGCCGCGCTGTTCAAGCAGAAGGCCGCGAGCCGCAAGGAAGCCGATGACGCGCAGGCGCAGGCCGCCGCCGCCGTCGGCGCGCGCGACGCCGCCACGGCCCGCGCCGAACTCGCCAAGCTCGACCTCGATTATTGCGAAGTCCGTTCGCCCATCGCCGGCGTGGCCGGCCGTCGTCTCCGCACGGAAGGCGCGCTCGTCAATCCGATCGGACCCGACGGCCTGCTCACCACCGTCGTCCGCGCCGACGAAGTCTGGGCCCGTTTCGGCCTGGGGGAGAGTGATTTCCATCGTCTCTTCCCGGCGGGCGCCGCGGGCGCTTCCGGCGCCGACGTCGCGCTGTTGCGACCGGACGGCACGGTCCATCCGGCGCGCGGCAAGGTCGACTTCGCGGCCACGCAGGTCGACACCCGACTCGGCACCGTCCAGCTCCGCGCGCGTTTCGCCAACGCGGACGATGCGTTGCTCGCGGGCCAGTTCGTGCGCGTGCGCATCACCGGCGGCAAGGCCAAGGACGCCTATCTCGTGCCCCAGCAGGCGCTGGTGCAGGCCCCTTCGGGCCGTTCCGTCTTCGTCATCGGCGCCGGCGACCGCGCCGAAGCCCGGACCGTCACCTTGGGCGAGACCCAGGGCGCCGACATCGTCATCCTCGCGGGCCTGCGCGCCGGCGACCGCGTCATCCTCAACCAGTTGCACAAGCTGCGTCCGGGCTCCCCGGTCGTCGTCGCCCCCGCCAAGAAGTAAATGGGCTGGGACTTCTTCATCCGCCGGCCGATCTTCTCGGCCGTCCTCTCCATCGTCATCGTCCTGATCGGCGGCCTCGCGCTGCTGAACCTGCCGCTCTCGCAGTATCCGCAGATCGCGCCGCCGACCGTGACGGTCGTCGCGAGTTACCCCGGCGCCTCGCCCGAGGCCTTGGTGAACAACGTCGCCGCCCCGCTCGAGGAGCAGATCAACGGCGTCGAAGGCCTGCTTTATTATTCTTCCAACGCCTCTTCGAGCGGCGCCCTCAGCATCACCGTCACCTTCGAGAACGGCGTCGATCCGGACATGGCGACGATCCTCGTGGCCAACCGCGTCAAGCTCGCCGAGCCCCGTCTGCCCGAGGAGGTGCGCCGGCTCGGCGTCATCACCAAGAAGCGTTCGAACGACATCCTCATGTCGGTCTCGATCGTCTCGCCCAACGCCACGCGCGACTCCGTCTTCCTCAGCAACTACGCCTCGTCCACCGTCGTCGAGGAACTCAAGCGCCTCCAGGGCGTCGGCGACGTCGGCGTCTTCGGCGCCCGCGACTACGCCATGCGCGTGTGGCTGCGGCCGGACCGCATGGCCGCGCTCGGCGTGAGCTCGGCCGAGGTCGTGCGGGCCATCCGCGCGACGAACGCCCAGTACGCCGTCGGCCGCCTCGGCCAGGAGCCGTCGGTCGACGCCGCCTTCGTCGTGCCCGTCGTGGCCCGCGGCCGCCTCGCGACGCCGGAGCAGTTCGGCGAGATCGTCCTGCGCGCCGGCGCCGGCGAAGGCGCCCTGCGTCTCCGCGACGTCGCCCGCATCGAGCTCGGTTCGCAGAGCTACGAGCAGCTCAGCATGCTGGACGGCAAGCCCGTGGCCGGCATCCGCGTGTTCCTGCAGACCGGTTCCAACGCGCTCGAGACCGCCGACCGCATCGTGAAGCGCATGGATGAGCTGACGCGGCAGTTCCCGCCCGACGTCGCCTACGCGATCCCCTTCGATACCACGCGTTTCGTCCGCTCGGCCATCGGCGAGGTGCGCAACACGCTCTTCGAAGCCGCCCTGCTGGTCGCGATCGTCGTCTTCCTCTTCCTCGGCTCCTGGCGCGCGACGCTCATCCCCATGATCGCCGTGCCCGTCTCGCTGATCGGCGCCTGCGCGGGCCTGTGGGTCATGGGCTACGGGATCAACATCCTGACGCTCTTCGCGATGGTCATCGCCATCGGCATCGTGGTCGACGACGCGATCGTCGTGCTCGAGAACACTGAACGCCTCATGCGCGAGCAGGGGATGCGTCCTTTCGAGGCGGCCAAGGAATCGGTGCGCGAGGTCGCGGGCGCGATCGTCGCCATCGTCTGCGTGCTCGTGTGCGTGTTCCTGCCCGTCGCCTTCCTCGGCGGCATCGCGGGCGTGCTCTACCGCCAGTTCGCCGTCACCGTGGCCCTCTCGGTCATCCTGTCCGGCTTTGTCGCGCTGACCCTGACCCCGACGCTGTGCGCGCTCATGCTCAGGCCGCATGTGGCCGGCGACGGTGGCCGGCTCGCCTGGCTCGTCGACGGCTTCGGTCGCGGCTTCGGCCACGTCGCCGCCTGGCACGGCCGCGTGGTTCGCTGGCTCATCGCTCACCCGCGCGCGGCCGCCGCCGGCTTCGCCGCCATCATCCTCGCGAATGTCGCGCTCGTCGCGTCCATCCCCCGCAGCTTCCTGCCGCCCGAGGACCAAGGCTACCTCCTCGCGATGGTGGCGCTCCCGGACGGCGCGGGCATCAACCGCACGAAGGCGTTCATGGACGACCTCACGCCCAAGCTGCGGGCGAACCCGGCCGTCCGCCATACCTTCGCCATCAGCGGATTCGACCTCCTCGGCGGCGGCGAGCGGACCAACTCCGGCACGATCTTCCTGCCGCTGAAAGATTTCGGCCAGCGTCCGCCCGGCGGCGAGGCCCTCGCGCGCCAGCTCAATGCCATCGGCATGACGCAGCCCGACGGCATGTGCCTCGTGGTGAACCCGCCCGCCATCCGCGGCATCGGCACCGCCGGCGGCTTCGAATTCTATCTCCAGGCCAAGGAAGACGACGACCCCGCCCGGCTCGCGGCGAACATCGAGAAGCTCGAGGCCGCCCTGCGCGCCCGCCCGGAGCTCACCGGTATCCGCGTCTTCCTCCGTCCCTCCGTCCCGCAGGTGCTGGCCGAAGTCGACGAGATCCGCGCCTCCTCGCTCGGCGTGTCCCTGCCTGAGTTGCATGAGGCGCTGCAGGCCACCATCGGCGTGGTCTACGCCAACGACTTCACGCTGGCCGGCCGCACCTACCGCGTCCTCGTGCAGTCCGAAGCCGCCGACCGCATGGACGCCGCCGCGGCGGGCCGCGTGCACGTGCGCGCCGGCAACGGCGAGATGATCCCGCTCTCGACCTTCGTGAACTTCAAGCCTTCGGCCGGTCCGGAGCAGCTCGAACGGCACATGGGCTTCCTGTCCGCGCGCCTGATCTGCGCGCCGGCTCCCGGCGTGAGCTCGGGCCAGGCCATCGCGCTCGTCGAGCAGATCGCCGAAGACCTCCTGCCTGTCGGCTACGGCATCGACTGGACCGCGCAGGCCCTCCAGGAGAAGCGCGCGGCGACCTCCGCCTTGCCTGCCTTCCTCCTGGCGCTGCTCATGGTGTTCCTGATCCTCGCGGCGCTCTACGAAGACCTCGCCTTGCCGCTCGGCGTGCTGCTCACGGTGCCGTTCGCGCTGCTCGGCGCGCTGCTCGCGATCTTCACGCGCGGCATGCCCAACGACATCTACTTCCAGATCGGCCTGGTCACGCTCATCGGCCTCGCGGCCAAGAACGCGATCCTCATCGTGGAGTTCGCCGAAAGCGCGCGGCGTGCCGGGCGTTCCGCGGCCGAGGCCGCGATCGAGGCGGCCCGCATGCGCCTCCGCCCGCTCGTCATGACCTCGCTGGCCTTCGTGCTCGGGGTCGTCCCGCTGGCCTTCGCCGGCGGCGCGGGCGCCGCGGCGCGCCAGTCGATGGGCACCGGCGTGCTCGGGGGCATGCTCCTCGACACCTTCGTGGCCACGCTCTTCATCCCTTGGTTCTTCCACCTCCTGTCCGGCCGCAAGGAGAAGGCCGTCGTCCAGCCATGAAGACCGCCTGCTCCCTGTTTCTCGTCGCCGGGCTGCTCGCCGGTTGCGCCCTCGGGCCCGATTACGAGCGTCCCGTGACGCCCACGGCCGTCGCCTATCCCGAAGCGGGTAAGGGCGGCACCGCCGTCCGTGCCGAGTGGTGGAAATCTTTCGGTGATCCCGAACTCGATGCGCTCGTCGCGAAGGCCTTCGCGGCCAATACCGACCTCCGTCAGGCCGTCGCGCGGGTGGAGCAGGCCACCGCCGTGCTCGGCGAGGTCGAAGGAGCCTCCTTGCCGCAGGTCGACGCCACCGTGACTTCGCAACAGATCAAGATCAGCGAAGGCGGCTTCAATCCCAACCTCGCCTTGAACGGGCGCATCCGCACGAATCAGCGGGCCGCGCTCTCCACGGCCTTCGAACTCGATTTCTGGGGTCGGCTGCGCCGCGCCGAGGAAGGCGCGCGCGCCCAGTTGCTCCAGGCCGAAGAAGGCCGTCGGGTCGTCGGTCTCGCCGTCGGCGCCGCCGTCGTCCGCGCCTACGCCCAGCTGCGTGCCGCCGAAGTCCGGGCGGCCGCCGCCGCGGAGATCCTCGCCGCGCGCGAAGCCGAAGCATCGCTCGTCGCCCGGCGCGTGAGCGTCGGCGCCGCGGGTCCGGCCGAGGTCGCCGCCGCCGAAGTCTTCCGCGCCGAAGCCGTCGCGCTTCGTTCGTCGGCGCGCCGGGCCCGCGCGCAGGCCGAGCATCTGCTCGGCGCGCTGACCGGTCAGCCCGCGCTCGTCATCGCGCCGCGCACTGGCGACGCCCTGCGCTTGCCGGCGCCCGTCGCGGCCGGCCTGCCGGCGGACTTGCTCCGGCACCGTCCGGACGTCCTCGCGGCGGAACAGGCGCTCGTCGCCGCCAACGCCCGCATTGGTTTCGTGAAGGCCTCCCGTTTTCCGACCTTCTCCCTGACCGCGGCGCTCGGCACCGAAAGTCCGGATCTCGAATCGCTCTTCGGTCCGCGCAACAGCACCTCGGCCCTCGGGCTCGGGATGCAGCTGCCCGTCTTCGACGCCGGTCGCGGGGCCGCGCGCGTCGACGCCGCGGTGGCTGTCCGGAACCAGGCCGCGGCCGCCTACGAACAGGCCGCCTTGAATGCTTTCCGGGAAGTGCGCGACGCCTTGGTCGACGTCCGTGAGACCGCCGCCGCGGCGAAAGCGGCGGAAAGTCGCGCGCGTGCCGCCCGGGAGGCTTTCCGGGTCGCCGAAGCGCGGCAGGGCGCCGGTCAGGCCGGACCTTCCGAACTGCTCGTCGCCCGCCGTGACCAAGCGGAATCGTTGGCCGCGGTGGCGGAGGTCCGTCTGGAACGCATCGCGGCGCAGGTGGATCTCATCCGCGCTTTGGGCGGAGCCCGGCCGGACGAGCCGGCGAAACGATAGCCGTCGGTCGAGGTTGCCAAGGCTCGGACGGCGGGTTTGGGTCGGGGCATGCCCACGACGCCCGATCTCTGGACGCAGCTCGCGGAGGCCGTCCGGCAGGACGGTTTCCTGCTGGTCGCCAGCGGCGTGTTCGCCCTGGCCATCGCGCACGCCTTCGCTGCACCGCTTTTCGCCCGCGCTGCGCACAAGCTGGAGGAGGCTCATCGCGAGGCCGTCCGCGAGGGCAGGGCGCCGGTCAACGACCGCGGGGAGTCTTCTTCGCTGCGCGCCGCCGTCATGCATCTGCTCGGCGAGGTCGAAGCCGTCTTCGGTATCTGGACCTTCGTGCTCTTCGGCCTGCTGATCGCGTGGCCGGGCAAGGGTTGGGACTTCGCCTGCCGCTATGTCGAAAGCGGCGATTACGCCGCCACGCTCGCGGGCCTGGCGCCGGCCGGCGCCTCCAAGTTCGTCGAGCCGCTGTTCGTCTTCATCATCATGACGCTCGCCGCGGCCCGCCCAGTCATGGCGCTGGCCGCACGTCTGCTCGGCGGCGTGGCTTGGTTGCTCGGTGACGGTACCGCCGCCCGCTGGTTCGTGATCCTCACCTTGGCGCCTCTGTTCGGCTCGCTGATCACGGAACCCGCGGCCATGACGATCGGGGCCCTCCTGCTTTCTTCGCAGTTCTACGCCCTGCAGCCGAGCGAGCGTCTGAAGTACGCCACCTTGGCGTTGCTCTTCGTGAACATCTCCATCGGCGGCGCGCTGACGAACTTCGCCGCGCCGCCCATCGTGATGGTGGCCTCCAAGTGGGGTTGGTCGACGGCGGACGTCTTCGCCCATTACGGCTGGGCCGCCGTCACGGCCATCCTCGTCTCCAACCTGACCTACCTCGGCGTCTTCCGGGGCGAGCTCGCTCGGCTGAAGGCCGCCGCGTCGGCCGCGCCGCGGCGGGAGTCGATCCCGGCCTGGGTGACCGTGGTCCATCTGCTCCTGATGGTCTGGACGGTCACCATGCTGGCCGGGCATCGTCCGGTCCTCATGACCGGCGGGTTCCTGGTCTTCCTGGCTTTCACCGTGGCCACGCCTCAGTGGCAGGACCCCGTGCGCCTGCGCGGACCTTTGCTCGTCGGGTTCTTCTTGGCTGGCCTGGTCGTGCTGGGCGGACTCCAAGGTTGGTGGATCTCCCCGGTCATCATGCGCCTGAACGAAGGGGCGCTCATGGCCGTCTCGACCATCCTGACCTCCTTCAACGATAACGCCGCGATCACCTACTTGGCCGCCCAGGTCCCGGCCTTGGCGACCCCGGGGCCCGTGGCGGAAGCCCTCCGGCATGCCGTGGTGGCGGGGGCCTTGGCCGGCGGGGGCCTGACCGTCATCGCCAATGCTCCTAATCCTGCCGGGCAGTCCATCCTCGCCCCCCATTTCGGCCCCGGAGTCTCCCCTTGGCGGCTCGCCCTGTGGGCTTTGGTGCCCACCGTGGTCGCCTTGGTCTGCTTCGTGGTCATCCGCTGACCGAGGGTTTTGGCTGTTCAAGCCATCAGGGCAGGGCGTAGAATGCTGTTCCCCTCAGTTTTCATTTCTCATGACCCCCCGTCGTCGTCCTGGTTTTACCCTGATCGAGCTACTCACCGTGATCGCCATCATCGGCATCTTGGCCGGTGTGTTGTTCCCGGCCATCTCCTCCATCCGGAAGAAGGCCCGGCAGTCTTCCGCTCAGACCGCTTTCTCGCAGTGGGCCAGCGCGATGTCCGCATACAGGAAGGAATTCGGTTTCTTCCCTAACCTCAACCCCGGGGTCACCTATAACACCGCCGCGGACACCCTGCACCTTCTGGATACGCAGAGTATCAACACCAATTTCGTCATGGCCCTCTCCGGGCGTAAGCCGAACGGCGATGTCATGACTCCCGTCGAGCGACGCACCCTGAACCGCAGTGCCCAAGAATTCGTCGCGTTCGGCAAGGACGACTTCGAGAATCCGGCCGAACTCACCGCCACGACTTTCCTGGTCGACCGTTTCGGCAACCGGAATATCCGGGTCATCTTTGACACCGACAGCAGCACCCGCATCAACCGCATCAACCGGCCGGCCGAGTCGATGCCGGAAGAGATCCGCCCGATCGTCGGCCAGACCGGCATTCCCGCCCGCATCATCATCTACTCCACCGACCTCGGCGGGGACTTCGCCAACGCCGAAGGAAGCGTGGACCCGACCGAATTCGCCCAGGTCCTGGCCATTCAATGAAGCTCTCCGCTCAACGCCTGCGCCGCGGCTTCACCTTGGTGGAGCTCCTGGTGGTCATCACCATCATCCTGATGATCTCCGGCCTCTTCCTCGGGCTGAGCCCGGGGGACGGGGGTGGCCTGGCCGCCGGTCAGCGCATCGTCGGCTCGTCTTTGCGTACTCTCCGGGCCATGGCGCTCATGAACCGCGGGGCGGGCACGTCCGGAGTGACCTACGCTCCTCGTTACCGCTTGCTGATCTTGAACGACCCTGACGACGAGGTGAATCATCTGCGTCAGTTCGTCATCGCCGTCGGCGGGGTGTCATCCGACCAACTGGGGGCGCTCAACCCGGCTCTGATCACCACCACGACCACCACCCCTTACCGCTGGTTCTCTCCGGAGCCGGTCCAGAGCCTACCCAGCGGCGTCGTCTTCGTCCCGCCGGCTTCTGATACCAGCACCACGATGCCGGTGGCCGTCCTGGCCGGCACGCGGCGGAGCAGCATCGGGCAGATCGCCGACAACATCACACCCGCCCCTCCCTTGGACTCGCCGGCCTCCAGTCCGCCGATCATGACTTATGCGCCGACCATCTTGCCGACCGCGCTCTCGGCGATGAGCGCGGACATGAATCCCAAGCGCTGGTACTACATCGAGCTCCAGGGCTCAGGCGCCTCCAATCACCTCGGCCGCACGGTCATCGTGCTGGCTTCGGGCTCCGTCCGTAGCGACGGCGCCGGCCGGGCCATCATCGACGTCGTAGACGGGAACAAGTTCGCGGCCGTGATGCTTCGGCCGAACGGAGATCTCTCCATGACCCTGGACTCCGACGAGGTCGACAACGCCAAATGACCCATCCCATGATTCGCCCCATGCTTCCCTCCGCCCGCAGGCCCGGCTTCTCGCTCATCGAGGTCACCATGGCCATCGGCATCGTCGGCGTCGCCATCCTTTCCTTGGTGGGCATCCTCGGCTCGACCTTCCAGCAGGTCGACGACATCATGCAGACCAACCGCGCCCTGGCCGGAGCCACCCGTCTCGTCGCCGCCTTGGATAATCCGAGGTCCATCGTGTTGCATCAGTCGGCCGACCGGACGGGCCTGGCCGTGCCTCCCCGTTACCTGCAGGAAGGCTCGACTTTGTTCAGCCCCCCGTTGGACCCCTCGCCGGCCGCCTCGCCCGCCTCCAATTTCGACCTGATCTACCGGATGCTTTGGAAGGCCAAGGATAATTCCGCGCAAAGCGCCGTCTGGCTCTATGTCTATGAGCGGAAGATCGTCGCGGCCACGGCCGACTTCACCGGTGCGGACACCGGTTACTCCCTGACGGCGAATCCGTCCGTGATGGAGGTCGCCTGCGCCCGGGCCAACTCCGACAACTTCACCGCCATGGGCGCCTCGGCCCGCAACGTCATCGGCGCGCCGCTGCGCGTGAGGTTGTCCCTTTCGAAGCTCCTCCACGGCCAGCGCTTCCGGATCAACCCCGCCACCAATGAGCCGACCGACGACAAGTATCGCGCGGGCGTGGATGACCTGCCCAACGATCCGAACCTCTACCCGCTGGCCTACCTTCCCGTCGTGGCGGAATTCTTCCCTCATGATTTCACCGATGCCGCCGTGTTCAACGGTGCCTCGTTCGACCCCATCCTCGTCCAGAACATCGTGATCAGCCGATGAGCGCTCCCTTCCGAAGCCTGCGTGCCGGGTTCACCTTGATCGAGGTCATGCTCTCGACCGCCATCATGGTCGTGATCGTCATGGCCGTCGTGACCATCGCCTCCGACTCCATGCGCGTCTACGACCGCGCGGTTGCCGACCTCTCCACCCAGTCCGAGGCCCGCGGTCTCCTGGACGCCTTGGACAATGACATCTCCACCGCCGTCATCCGCCCCGACGGCAGGTGTTGGATGGAGGTCGTGATCCCCCAGGGGTCGGGCGCGCCCGTGGCGCCGGTCATCAACCGGGTGGGCAACGTCCATCCGGTCGATCAGCCCATCCTGATGCTCTTCTCGTCTCCCATCGACCGGCCTCGCTGGACATCGGAGCCGACCGGCCGCCGTCAGCTGAGAGGCGATGTCTGCGCCGTCGCTTATCGCATCGGACAGCGTTCCCCTTTCGACATGCCGGGCGCGAAGATCCAGCAGGTCTACGGCGTCTACCGTACGGTCATCGACCCGGAGAACACCTTCACCGATGCTTTCGGGGTCATCCTCGGGGCGAATCCCGGCACTCAGGTCTCTCCTTGGAATTACTGGACGGGCGCGGCCCGTAATGTCCACGAGTATGCGCCCTCGGTCGGGGTCAGCGGCCTGCGTCCCAAGTCGCTCATCGACTCCACCCAGAGTTGCTGGACCTTGGACGAGCAGAACTTCATCGCCTCCAACGTCGTGGCGATGAACCTGGTCTTCTGGTGCACGTCGTCGCTGCCTACGGCCGCCACGCCTTCCTCTCCGATGGCCGATCCGGTCGGACGCATGCCCTCCGCCTTGCGGCCCGTCTTCGCCGTCGGCGGGGACGCGGAAGTGACGGCCCGCAACGGCGACACCAATGTGGCCGGCGGTTACGGGGCGGTCTTTCGTTCGGGCACCACGGCGGGTCTCGTGTCGAGCGCGCCGATTCGGTACGCCGGCGCCACTCCGCCCGCGGTCGTGACCATGCCGGCCCCGAATGCCGTCCACCCTCAGGATCTTTACCTCGGGCGTCTGCGGATCTATGCCGACCGCATCTATCCTGACGCCATGACCCCGGGGGGCGCGCTCTCGGCGGCCCCCTTGCCTTACATGCCTTACACGCTGCGCGGCATCGAGGTGTCCGTGACGATCCTGACTCCGGAAGGTTCCAAGGAACTGCGCGGCCTTCAGCATCAGTTCGACGAATCTTCGCTGAGCGGCCAGCGCGCGATGAACTACCGCCGCATCGTCTATCAGCACGGCCGGAATTACAGCCGCTACATCCGCATCCTGGGCAACGGCGGCTGAGCCGGATTCCTCGCGGTCACGAAAAAGGGGCGCCGATCGGCGCCCCTTCTCGTTTCCGCCCGGATCGGCTTACTCTGAGAAGACGCCCATCACGCGGAACTTCGCGTAGCGCATCGCGATGAGCTTCTCGGGCGAGGCCTTGGAGAGGTCGGCGAGCGAGTCGCGCAGGGTCTTGCGGATCGCGGAGCCCGTGGCGGCCGGGTCTTCCTGGGCGCCGCCGAGCGGTTCCTTCACGACGCCGTCGACGACGCCGAGCTTGAGGAGGTTGGGGGCGTCGAGGCGCAGGGCTTCGGCCGCCTTCGGGGCGTGGGCGCGGTCCTTGAAGAGAATCGCGGCGCAGCCTTCGGGCGAGATGACGGAGTAGTAGGCGTTCTCGAGGATGTAGACCTTGTTCGAGACGGCGATGCCGAGGGCGCCGCCGGAACCGCCTTCGCCGATGACGAAGGTGATGATGGGCACGCCGAACTGGCTCATCTCGCGGAGATTGACCGCGATGGCTTCGGCGACGTGGCGTTCTTCGGAGCCGATGCCGGGGAAGGCGCCAGGGGTGTCGACGAGGGTGATGATGGGGAGGCCGAAGGTATGGGCCATCTTCATCAGGCGAAGGGCCTTGCGGTAGCCTTCAGGGTTCGGGCAGCCGAAATTTCGGCGGAGGTTCTCCTTCGTGTCGCGACCCTTCTGCTGGCCGATGACCATGACCGGCCGGCCTTCGAAGAAAGCGGTGCCCCCGACGATGGACTCGTCGTCCATGTAAAGGCGGTCGCCATGCAGCTCCTGGAAGTCGTCGAACAGCATGCCGATGTAGTCCAGGGAGTAGGGGCGACGGGGGTGGCGGGCCAGCTGGACGCGCTGCCAGGGGTTAAGGTTGCCGTACACCTCCCGGCGGGTCTGTTCCATCTTGGTCTCGAGGGACTTGACCTCCTTGGAGACGTCCATCCCGGCGGTCTCAGAGGAGGCGCGGAGGGAGTTGATCTTGTCCTCGAGCTCCCGGAGGGGCTTTTCGAATTCGAGGGTGAAGCGGGCCTTGGGCGCGGACATGGGCCGTAAGTTGGAGAATCGGGCAGGCTAGGGCAATGGAATTGGGCCGCATCGGGGGCAGGGCTAGGGCTAGCGATAGGGCTAGAATGAAGGAAAATGCCCCGAAAATGGGATAGGGGCGGGGTCTCAGGTGGCAGGTGTCTGGATCGACTGACCCCAGCCCTAGCCCTAGCCCCAGCCCCAGCCCTAGCCCTAGCCCTAGCCCTTGTGTAGGTTTCCCCTTTCCGTTGAACCTCTGGTCGGCCAGCCTGTCTCCACCCCTACCTAACCATGCGTCTCGCTTCCTTGCTCTCCCTCGTGGCCGCCAGCGGCCTTATCGCCGCCGAAGGCTACACCGACACCCCTTTCATCCCCGGCACCCAGTGGCGCGTGCATGACGCCGCCCGTCCGCAGCCGCCCCGCGCCGACGCCGCCAAGCTCAAGTGCAACGAAGCCCCGGCCCCGGCTGGAGCGATCGTCCTGGTCGGCGGTGCCGACTCCGCAGGCGAGTGGGAGCCGGACGCCACGCCCAACGCCAAGCTCAAGGTCCCGGTGACCTGGGAGATCAAGGACGGCGTGATGACCGCTCGCACCAACGGCATCCGCACGAAGCGCACCTTCGGTGACGTCACCCTCCACGTCGAATGGCGCTCCGCCGTCGGTTACGACACCGACCCTAAGAAGAAGAGCCAGGGTAACTCGAACAGCGGCATCTTCTTCATGAAGACCTATGAGCTCCAGGTCCTCGATTGCTCCAAGACCGAGACCTACGCCGACGGCATGACCGCCGCCATCTACGGCCAGCAGCCGCCCGCCTTCAACGCCTGCCTGCCTTCCCGCAGCTGGAACAGCTACGACATCGAGTTCACCGCCCCGCGCTTCAACGCCGACGGCTCCGTCGCCAGCAAGACCCGCATCACCGTCGTGATGAACGGCGTCAAGGTCCAGGACGGCATCGAATACATCGGTCCGAGCAGCCATAAGAAGAATCCCCCTTACGCGAAGCACGCGGACAAGCTCCCGCTCGGCCTGCAGTGGCACGGCGACGCCGTCGAGTTCCGCAACATGTGGATCGTCGAGAAGAAGTAAGCGGCCGGCATGGATCTCCTGGCCCACGCGAAGCAGCACCTCCTCGGGCTCCTTCTCGTGGGCCTGGTCTTTTATGTGATCGAGCGCGTGATGGGCGCGCGCCGCCGGCCGGGTTATTTCCGTCCCGGCATGCTCACCGACACGGCGTATTTCTTCACCGTCGCCTTCTTCAAGCAGGCCTCGCGGGTGCTGTTCATCGCGCCGTTCATCGTCCTGGTGGTCGCGGGCGTCACGACCGGGCCGGAGCTCAAAGCGCAGCAGTACCATGGCTTCGGTCCTTTGGCGGGCCAGCCGGTCTGGCTGCAGGCCGTCGAGATCTACCTCCTGGCGGATTTCTTCGGCTATTGGATCCACCGGCTCTTCCACACCGGCGCCTGGTGGCCGTTCCATGCGGTGCACCATAGCTCCGAGGAGCTCGACTGGCTCTCCAGCGTGCGCGTGCATCCCGTCAACGAGGCCGTCGACAAGATCGCGCCGGCGGTCCCGATCCTTTTCCTCGGCTTCGATCCGACCGTGACGGCGGGCGTCACGGGCTTCCTGACCTTCTACGCGATCTTCCTGCATGCCGACGTCGACTGGGATTTCGGCCCGCTCCGCTCCGTCATCGCGACGCCGGTCTTCCACCGCTGGCATCACTCCAAGGAGCCTGCGGCCATCGACAAGAACTTCGCCGGGCTGCTCCCGCTGTGGGATGTCCTCTTCGGGACTTACTACATGCCGAAGGACCGTCTGCCGCAGAACTTCGGCGCGACCGAGCCGGTGCCGACGGGCTATTTCGGCCAGCTCTGGCATCCGTTCTCCGGCTGGTTCAAGCGCAAGGGCCCGCCGCCGCTGCCTTAAGGCGATGTGCTTCCCCGTTTGCATTGGGCGTCCCGGCCGTTAGGGTGGTCTGCTCAGCCGATGTATCCTCAGGACCTCCGCGAAAACTGGCATGCCGGCCAAGGCCGCTGGAAAGACGTGCCCGCCGCGGAGTGGAACGACTGGCATTGGCAGCTGCGTAACCGGATCACGACGCTGGCCCAGCTGGAAGAGATGCTGGAGCTGACGAAGGAGGAGCGGGAAGGGTGCCTGTTCGCCCCCCATAAGCTCTCGCTTTCGATCACGCCGCATTTCTTCAACCTCATCGACCCTAAGGACCCGAACTGCCCGGTCCGCCGGCAAGTCATCCCGCGCATCGAGGAATCCTACGTCGCCCCGGGCGAATCCGAGGACCCCGTCGGGGAAGAGGGCACCATGCCCGTCCCGGGCATCGTCCACCGCTACCCGGACCGCGTCCTCTTCCTGGTCACCGACCGTTGCGCTTCCTATTGCCGTTACTGCACGCGCAGCCGCCTCGTCTCCAACGCCCAGGCGTATGACTTCCACCCCGAGCTCGAAGCCGGCCTGAAGTATATCGAAGCGCACCCCGAGATTCGCGACGTCCTGCTCTCGGGCGGCGACCCCCTGCTCTTGTCCGACGCCAAACTGGACGCGCTCCTCGGCCGTCTCCGCGCCATCAAGCACGTCGAATTCATCCGCCTCGGCTCGCGCATCCCGGTCTTCCTCCCGCAGCGCATCACGCCTGAGCTCGCCGAGATCTTCCGTAAACACGGGCCGATCTGGATGAGCATTCACACGAATCATCCCAAGGAGATCACCCGCGAACTCGCGGCCGCTTGCGAGCGCCTGTCTTTCGCCGGCGTGCCGCTGGGCAACCAGTCGGTGCTCCTCGCCGGTATCAATGACGACGTCGAGGTGATGAAGTCGCTCGTCCATCGTCTGCTCATGATGCGGGTCCGCCCGTATTACCTCTACGCCTGCGATCTGATCGAAGGCTCGACCCATTTCCGCGCGCCCATCCAGAAGGGCATCGATATCATCCGCGCGCTCCGTGGTCACACGACCGGCTACGCGGTGCCGCAGCTGATCATCGACACCCCGGGCGGCGGTGGGAAGGTCCCGATCAATCCCGAATACGTCCAGGCTATCCACGACGGTATCGTTGAACTGCGTAATTTCGAGGACCGGGCGTATGTGTATCCTTCCGGGACGAAGATGCCGGATGTATACAAGGTGTAAGCGGTAAGCGGTTGGCGGTTAGCGGTTGGGAGGGACATCCACTCAAGGGGGAACCGGAGACCGGATGATTGGCTGGGGGGCTGTGGCCGCCGCAGGGCGGCCGAAGGTAGGGGCGTGGCTCCGTCGCGCCCTCCCCAAGGAGTGCACGACGAATCGTGCCCCTACCTATTTCGCCCTGCGGCGAAAATGGGGCTTTCCTATCCGCTAACCGCCAACCGCTAACCGCAGGTTATCCTGTAAATACGACTAACCGGGGTTTTAATCCGGTTAGCGCTCAAAGTGGTGGGCTCGTAGGGATTCGAACCCCAAACGTCTGATCCGTAGTCAGAAATGATATCCATTTCACCACGAGCCCGTAGTGAGGGGTTTGAGCAAACGACCCCCGGCCCCTAAGGCAAGGAATTTTTCAGGCCTGCGCCTGATG
>Ga0209599_10000322_pt1 | contig 33720 bp, 19 predicted proteins | sample Shrwel_input2_FT_FD_187534 | JGI IMG/M metagenome (GOLD analysis project Ga0209599, IMG submission 187534) | Subsurface microbial communities from deep shales in Ohio, USA - Utica-3 well 1 S input2 FT (SPAdes) (version 2) ...
TGACCCGACTCCCCGCCATCCCCCTCCTGCTGCTCGCCGTGGCCAGCCTAGGCGCGGCCGTAGACTTCGACCGGGAGATCCGCCCGCTCCTCCAGGAACGCTGCGTGGAGTGCCACGGTCCGAAGAAAGTGAAGGCCAACCTCCGTCTCGACGCCAAACCCCACGCACTCAAGGGCGGCGAATCCGGTCCGGCGTTCGTCGCCGGTGACCCGGCCAAGTCCTTGCTCTTCGACCGCATCACGACCCAGGACGAGGACAAGAAGATGCCGCCTAAAGGCGAACCGCTCACGTCATCTCAGACGGAGAAGGTCCGGCAGTGGATCGCCGAGGGCGCCGTCTGGCCCGAGAACGCCGCCGACCAGGCCGCTCGCCGCGACCCGCGACTCGACCATTGGTCGGTACAGCCGCTTCGCAAGGACTTCGGGACGGCGAAGTCCGTCGATGATTTCGTGTCCGCCCGACTCAAGGTGGCCGGCCTGCGCATGTCACCCGAAGCCGATCGCCGCACCCTCATTCGCCGCCTGAGCTTCGACCTGCACGGCCTGCCGCCCTCCCCCGAACGCGTCGAGGCCTTCGTGCGGGATGATTCTCCGGACGCCTACGCGAAGCTGGTCGACGAACTGCTGGCCTCTCCTCGCTACGGGGAACGCTGGGCCCGCCACTGGCTCGACATCGCCCACTACGCCGACACGCATGGCTTCGAGCGTGACCAGCTCCGCCCGAACGCCTGGCGCTACCGCGACTACGTCGTCGCCTCGCTCAACGCGGACAAGCCCTACGACCGATTCATCCGCGAGCAGATCGCCGGCGACGTCCTCTCTCCCGCCGACCCGGAGGCCATCGTCGCCACCGGCTTCCTCGCCGCGGGCCCGTGGGACTTCGTCGGGCAGGTCGAAACCCGGAGCGACGTGCTGAAACGCGCCGCCCGCGCGGGCGACCTCGATGACATGGTCACGCAGGTGGTGACCTCGACCATGGCGGTGACGATTAACTGCGCCCGATGTCATGACCACAAATTGGACCCGATCGCCCAGAAGGAGTATTACGGACTCTGGGCCGTCTTCGCCGGGGTCAAACGGGAGGACCGATACGTCAACCCGAAAGCCAAGACCGCCTTCGATGAGGAGAAGGCCAGACTTAACGGCCGACTCGCCGGCCAGCGTGCGGAGATCGCTCGCCTGAGCGGTGAAGGCTTCCCGCTCGCCTCGCTGCTCCCGCCGGATTCCGGCATCGACCGGCGCAATGGCACGGTGACCAAAACGAAGACGGGCTACTTCAGCGACCTGCGCACGGACACCTTCCAGAAGGTCGAGAAAGTACCCGGCGTGCTCGGCGTCTTCGTACCAGCCGGAAAGGCCGACATCAAGGTCGACGAGAAGACCCTGCTCAAAGGCCTGCCCAAGACCAACGGCCACGCCTGGGACACCATCGCCAACCGCCCCCTCAACGCACAACGCAGCACCAAGATCGACGGCGTAGACTATGCGGCCAAAGGGCGGTCGATGCTCGGACTGCACGCCAACGGCGGCATCATCTTCGACCTGACGAAGCTGCGCGAACTCAGCGGCCTGCGCTCTGCCCGCCTCACCGGAGTCATCGGCTTCGGCGCCGATGCGGCCGCGGCGGGCACCCAGGCCGATTTCACGGTCTTCGTCGACGACCAGGTGAAATTCCAGAAGCTGCGCCTCCGCAAGGATCAGACCGCCGCGCTCGACGTCGAGATCCCGGCCTCGGCCAAGACGCTCACGCTCGTCGCGACCGACGGCGGCGACGGCATCGGCAGTGACCTCCTCTTCATCGGCGACCCCAAGCTGGCGCCCTCGGCTGACGAAGCCAGACTGACGAAAACCGACGCCCTCCGTCTGCCCGCCCTGCGCGCCCAAGCCAAGGAAACCGAGACCGCGCTCACCAAGCTGATCGAACCAGCGAAGGTCTATGCCGCGGTGCCGCAGAAGGAAGTAGCGGCCATCAAGCTCAACCGGCGCGGCAATCCGGAAGACACCGGCGAAGAAGTCGCCCCCTCGGCCTTCGCCTGGGCGCGGCACGCGCCGGCTTCCTTCGGCGGCAGCGACCGACCCGAAGGCGAACGTCGCCTCGCCCTGGCCGAATGGATCACGCACCCCGACAACCCCCTCACGCGCCGCACGATCGTCAACCGGCTCTGGCATCACCATTTCGGGCAGGGCATCGTGACCACCCCGAGCGATTTCGGCTTGGGCGGCGATCGCCCCAGCCACCCCGAACTGCTCGACTGGCTCGCCACGGAATTCCAGCGCAACGGCTGGCGCCTCAAGCCGCTCCACCGACTCATCGTGACGAGCGCCACCTACCGACAGTCGTCGCTCGCCCAAGATACCAAGGCCGCCGCGCTCGATTCCTCGAACCGCCTGCTCTGGCGCCAGAATCCGCGCCGCCTCGACGCCGAATCGCTCCGCGACGCCGTCCTCGCCACCAGCGGTAAGCTCGACCTCACCGCCGGCGGACCCGGCTTCAAGGATTTCGATTACGTCGAGGCCTACGCTCCGATCTACAATTACGTCTCGCCCGAGAAGCCCGAGCTCTGGCGCCGCAGCATCTACCGTTTCATCGTCAGGACGACCCCGCACACCTTCATGGCGGCCCTCGACTGCGCCGATCCGGCCAACCTGACGCCTGCGCGTAATCGCACCACCACGGCGACGCAGGCCCTGGCGTTGTCCAATAATGAGTTCATGCTCCGGCAGTCGCGACACCTCGCCACCCGCGTCGAGAACGAAGGCGGCCCGGGCGTCGCCGGCATCGACCGGGCCTTCATCCTCGCCTTCCAACGCCGTCCGACCGCGAGCGAACGCCACGCGGCCGTAAGCCTCGTCAACGAACAGGGCCTCTTCGCGCTCTGCCGCGCCCTGCTCAACGCCAACGAGTTCGCGTACCTCGACTGACCTCCGCCATGGACTCGCCCTATTTCTGCAATCGTCGCCAGCGCATGGTCGGCCGTCGCGATTTCCTCTGGGAACTCGGCGGCGGCCTCGGGGGCGTCGCCCTCGCGGCGATGCTCAACGAGGCGCAGGCCGCGCCCGCCCCGACCGGACGGAGCGGACTGCACCATGCGGCCAAGGCCAAGGCGGTCATCCAGATCTTCTGCCCGGGCGGCCTGAGCCATGTGGATTCGTGGGACCATAAGCCCGAGCTGACGAAGCGTCAGGGCAAGCCGTTCGATGCCGACGGCAAGGTGCAGTTCTTCGCCTCGAAACCGGGCAACTGCCAGGGTAGCTACTGGCCATTCCGGCAGCATGGCCAGAGCGGTCGCTGGATAAGCGACCTCTTCCCGAAACTCGCGGGAAAGGTCGACGAGATGGCCTTCGTCCATTCGATGCAGAGCAAGTCGGCCCTCCATGGTCCGGCGATGTTCATGGCCAACAGCGGCTTCATCCTGCCGGGCTTCCCGAGCATGGGCGCCTGGGTGACCTACGGACTGGGCAGCGAATCAGCCGACCTGCCCTCGTTCGTCGTACTGCCCGATTCGCGCGGCCTGCCGCCCGGCGGGGTCATCAATTGGGGCGCCGGCTTCCTGCCCGCGATCCACCAGGGCACGACGCTGAACAGCGACCCTTCGCAGCCGCCGCTCCAAGACCTCTTCCCTGCCAAGGAGTTCTCCCATCTCCGCGGCAATGCGGAGAAGTCTTCCCGCGATTTCCTAGGAACGCTCAACCGCGCCCATGCCGAGACCCGGGGAGCCAATTCCGAACTCGAAGCCCGCATCGGCGCCTACGAACTCGCCGCCCGCCTGCAGCTCAGCGCGCCGGAAGCGACGGACCTCACCGGCGAGACCGAGGCCACCAAGCAGCTCTACCGGCTTGACCACGAAGACATCGGCACCTTCGGCCGCCAATGCCTCCTTGCCCGACGCCTGGTCGAGCGCGGCGTGCGCTTCGTCCAGATCTATTGCGGGGCGGAGAACACCGGCGCGAAGAAGATCCGTCCCAACTGGGACAGCCATGAGGACCTCGTCCGCGACCATGGCTACTGGGGGCCGATCCTGGACAACGGCGCGGCCGCGCTCCTGACCGACCTGAAGTCTCGCGGGCTACTCGACAGCACGCTCGTCATCTGCACCAGCGAGTTCGGCCGCCAGCCCGCGGCGCAGGGCAAGGGACGCGACCACAACGCCGGCGCCTTCACCGCCTGGATGGCCGGCGGCGGCGTCAAGGGCGGCGTCGCCTACGGCAGCACCGACGAGCTCGGGGCCAAGGTCGCCGACAAGCCTGCCTACTGCTACGACCTCCACGCCACCGCCCTGCACCTGCTCGGCGTCGACCACGAGAAGCTGACATACTACAATAACGGGGCCAGACGCCGCCTGACCGACGTCCATGGCCACGTGATCAAGGAATTGCTGGCCTGAGTGAGACGATAGTGCCGCCCCGTGAAACAAAGCGGGCAGTAGTCTGTCAGAAAAGTGTTATGATGAAAGGACGCCCCGCTGCCGGGCGTCCCCACCCTTCGGTCCCATGCCCCGCCCCACCGCCATCGCCCTCCTGCTGCTCACCGCGGCCGGCCTGAGCGCGGCCGTGGACTTCGACCGGGAAATCCGTCCGCTCCTGCAGGATCGGTGCGTCGAATGCCACGGCCCGAAGAAGAACAAGGCGGACCTCCGGCTCGACGCGAAGACGCATGCCCTCAAGGGCGGCGAATCGGGTCCGGCCTTCGTCGCCGGCGACCCGGCCAAGTCGCTCCTCTTCGACCGCATCACGACCCAGGACGAAGACAAGAAGATGCCGCCTAAAGGCGAGCCGCTCACGTCCGCCCAGACGGAGAAGGTCCGCCAGTGGATCGCCGAAGGCGCGGTCTGGCCGGAGAACGCCGCCGACCTTTCCGCCCGCCGCGATCCCCGCCTCGACCACTGGGCCTACCAACCGGTGCGCCGACCGGCCGAAGGCCGCACGATCGACGACTTCATCGCCGCAGGATTGAACGCCAAAGGACTGTCGATGTCCCGCCCCGCCGACCCGCGCGTGCTCATCCGTCGGACCTATTTCGATATCACCGGACTGCCGCCCTCGCCGGAGGAAGTGGCCGCGTTCGTCGCGGACCCGTCGGACCGGGCTTACGCAGCGATGGTCGACCGCCTGCTGGCCTCTCCGCGCTTCGGCGAGAAATGGGCCCGCCATTGGCTCGACGTGGCGCGGTTCGCCGAATCCGACGGCTTCGAGACCAACCTCGCCCGGCCCAACGCCTGGCCCTACCGCGACTACGTCATCCAAGCGCTCAACGCCGACGTGCCTTACGATCGGTTCGTCCGCGAGCAGCTCGCGGGCGACCAGCTCGGCGTCGATGCGGCGACCGGCTTCCTCGTCGCCGGCCCCTTCGATAAGGTGAAGTCGCCTGACCCCGTCCTCACCGCCAACCAACGGGCCGACGAACTGCACGACATCATCGGGACGACGGCGTCCGCCTTCCTCGGCACGACCCTCGCCTGCGCGCGCTGCCACGACCACAAATTCGATCCGCTCCCGACGACCGACTACTACGGCTTCATGGCCATCCTACAGGGCGTCCAGCACGGCGAACGGGAACTACGCACGGCCGAGACCGTGGAGCGGACCGCGAAGGCCGACGCCCTCCGCAAAGAACTCGCCCCGCTCGAACGGACCCTGCGCAGCTTCAAGCCGAAGGCCTACCTCGGACGCATCCTGCTGACCGACGAGGAAGATGCGCGCCTTGCGCAGCATCTCGCACCGACCCAGAAGAGCCACCTCATCCCCTACGACAAGGGCACGGAAAAAGGCCACGCCCAAGACCCCGGAGACTTCCAGCGGCTGCCTAACCTGAGCGCCGGCTACCGGTGGTGGAGCGCCGACAAACCGGGCGAGAATTTCGTGGCCTGGAAACCCGCGATGAGCGGCGAGGTGCGTATCTGGATTTCCTGGGGCGCCTGGACGACCCACGCCGCGGACGCCCGCTACGTGCTTGATCTCGACGGAGACCTGAAGACCACGGCCGACCAGACCGAGATCGCGCGGATCAATCAGCGGTATTTCTCTGACGGCTCGCCGGCCGTGCCGAATCAGCGCCGCTGGAGCGGACTGAAGTCGGTGGGCGTACACCGCGTCACCCCGCAAAGCGTGCTCATCCTGCGCGCCGGCGACAAGGGCGGCCCAACGGCCGCCGACATCGCGGCCTTCGAAGCGGTCGCGGAAGGCGCCGAACTGCCCGTCCCGCATCTCCGCGCTCCGGTGACCCACCTCGCCAACGAGGAGGACTTCGCGGCAGTCGAAGCGAAATTCGTGCGCTTCACCATCACCGCCTCCGCCACCGAGGCGTGCATCGACGAACTCGAGGTCTTCGATCCTGCCGGCAAGAACGTCGCCTTGGGCGCCAAGGTGGCCGTCTCGAGCCTCTACGCCAACGGCAACAGCGTCCACCAGACCCACTTCCTCAACGATGGCAAGTACGGCAACCCCAGCAGTTGGATCCCCGCCGAGAAAGGCGCCGGCTGGGCGCAGCTGGAGCTCAAAGCACCGACCCAGGTCAGCCGGGTCGTCTGGAGCCGCAACCGCAGCGCCGACAATTCCCAGCTCAAGGACCGCGTCGCCACCGGTTATCGCATCGAGACCTCCCTCGACGGCGCCAAGTGGACGTCCGTCGCTTCCAGCAACGACCGTCTGCCGAGCTCCTTCAAGGAACGGATCACCTCCCTGCCCACCCTCGGCGAAGTGCCCGCCGGCAAGGCGGCGGAAGTGGCCGCCCTCTCGCTTCGTCGCACCGAGCTGCAGACCGAGCTCGCGAAGTTCACCGCCAACCCGCGCGGCTACGTCGGCAGGCTCGAACAACCGGGCCCTACCCTCCGCAAACATCGCGGTGATCCGACCCAGCCGCGCGAACCCGTAGCGCCCGGTGCGCTCTCCCTTATCGGAGCCAAGCTGATCCTGCCGGCCGACGCGCCCGAAGCCGCTCGCCGCAAAGCCTTGGCCGACTGGATCGTCTCCAAGGACAATCCGCTCACCGCCAGGGTGATCGTGAACCGCCTCTGGCATCATCACTTCGGCACCGGCATCGTCGACACGCCGAGCGACCTCGGGCTCAACGGCTCGCGCCCGACGCACCCCGAACTCCTCGACTTCCTGGCCGCCGAACTCGTGGACCACGGCTGGTCGCTCAAGCATATCCATCGCCTTATCCTCACCTCGCGCGTGTTCCGCCAGGATTCGAAGCGCAACGAACAAGCCGCCACCCTTGACGCCTCTGCCCGGCTGCTCTGGCGCTACCCACCGCGTCGGATCGAAGCCGAGATGCTGCGCGACTCCATGCTCGCGACCTCGGGCCAGCTCGACTTCACGATGGGTGGGCCGGGCTTCGACCTCTTCAAGCCGATGACGAACTACGTGAAGGTCTACGTCACCAAGGAGGAGTTCTTGCCCGGCGACTATCGCCGCATGGTCTACCAATCCAAGCCGCGCGCGATGCTCGATGACTTCTTCGGCGCGTTCGACTGCCCCGATGCCGGCCAGCCTCAGCCCAAGCGCAACGCCTCGATCACGCCCCTCCAGTCGCTCAACCTGCTCAACGGCAGTTTCTCCCTGCAGCAGGCCGCCGCCCTGTCCGAACGCCTGCGCCGGGAGGCCGGCGCAGACCCGTCCAAGCAGGCCGCCCGCGCCTTCGAGCTGCTCTTCCAACGTGTCGCCAGCGCCGAGGAGCTCGCGGACGCCAGCCGCCTGATCGCCGCCCAAGGACTGCCCGCCTTCTGCCGGGCGATCTACAACGCCAACGAATTCGTCCGCATCGAATGAACCATCTCCTCAATCGCCGCGGTTTCCTCAGCCGGACGCTCTCCGGCCTGAGCAGCATCGCCTTCGCCCACCTGCTCACGCATGACCGGCTGCTGGCCGACTCGCCCATCCGACCGCCGATCGACCCGGCCGACCCTTACGCTCCGCGTCCGCCGCACAAGGAAGCCAAGGCCAAACGCGTCCTTGTCATCTTCTGCTCCGGCGCGCTCAGCCACGTCGACACGTTCGATTACAAACCTGAGCTCATCAAGCGGCACGACACTCCGATGCCGGGAAGCGAGGGACTCGTCACCTTCCAGGGCGCCAACGGCAACCTCATCAAGCCCATCGCCGAGTTCAAGCCACGCGGGCAATCGGGCAAGATGGTCAGCGACCTCCTGCCGAACCTCGCCGAGATGGCCGATGAGATGTGCTTCATCCACTCGATGACCGGGAAGTCGAACACCCACGGCCCCGCTGAAAGCCAGATGGGCACGGGCTTCACGCTCGACGGCTTCCCGAGCATGGGCTCCTGGGTGACTTACGCCTTGGGCAGCGAGAACCAGAACCTCCCCGCTTTCGTCGCTATCCCGGACCCGCGAGGCGTGCCTCAGAACGGACCACGCCACTGGAATAGCGCCTTCCTTCCGGCCTCCTTCCAGGGCACGGCGTTCAGCGCCCAACGCGCCATTCCCAACCTTGCCCGCCCGGCTGAGATCACGCCCGAAGCCGATCGCGCGACACGCGACTACCTCCGTCGGCTCAATGACCAGCACCTCGAGAAGAATCCCGGGGACTCCGACCTGTCGGCCCGCATCTCATCCTATGAGCTCGCGGCCCGCATGCAGCTCAACGCCGCCGAGCTCTCCGACCTCTCCGGCGAATCGCCCGCGACCCGCGCCCTGTACGGCGCCGACGACAGCAACGTCAACAAAGCCGGCTTCGCCAAGAACTGCATCCTCGCCCGACGTCTGCTCGAAAAGGGCGTACGCTTCGTGCAGCTCTTCAACGGTTCCTACGCCATGGGCGAAGGTGTCGGCAACTGGGACGGCCATAAGAGCATCGTCAGCCAATACGCCGTCCACGCCCCGATCCTCGATCAGCCGGCGGCCGCCTTGCTGAAGGACCTCAAGGCCCGCGGCCTGCTCAAGGACACCCTCGTCGCGTTCGTGACCGAGTTCGGCCGGATGCCCACCTTCCAGAAAGGCGCCAACGGGCGCGACCATAACCCCAAGGGCTTCACCGTCTGGCTCGCCGGCGCGGGCGTGAAGGCCGGCTACAGCCACGGCGCGACCGACGACTTCGGACACATGGCGGTCAAGGACGTCACGACCATCTACGACCTGCATGCCACCATGCTGCACCTGCTCGGGCTCGACCACGAACGACTGAGTTTTTACAACAACGGGGTCGAACGCCGCCTGACCGACGTCCACGGACACGTCATTAAGCCTATCTTGGCTTAAAATAGCCCTGTTTACGGCGGTTTAATTGGGAACTTGCCCCATCAAACCACAGTCCCATAAATACCCATAGCGTCCGCCCCGAACGCCGATTTTATCTTTTGTCACGCACCATGCCCTCCCCAGGTCATTTCTTCAATTCCTTTGCCCTGCTCGCCCTCAGCCTCAGCCTGACCGGCGTCGCGCAGGCCGCGGAGCCCTACGAAGCCTTCATCCAGAAGCATTGCGCTCGTTGCCACGGACCTGAGAAGGAAAAAGGCGACCTTCGCTTCGACAAGCTGTCGCGCGATTTTAAGCTCGGCGCCGACACCCATCACTGGGCCGAGGCCATGGAAAACGTGAACAGCGGAGAAATGCCTCCGAAGAAGGACAAGGAACCCAAGCCGACCCAAGCGGAGATCGCCGCCTTCGTCGCGAGCCTGGACGGCGCCCTGAAGGAAGGCCGCGCCGCGCGCATGTCGGCGCGTCCGTCCGTGACCCACTATCGCCTGAGCCGGAAGGAATACCAGAACACGGTCTACGACCTGCTCGGCGCCCGCTATAACCCCGCCGCCCCGGGCGGCCTGAACGAAGACTCGCTCTGGCATGGCTTCGAGCGGATCGGCTCCTCCCTCTCGCTGTCGCCCTCGCACGTGGATCGCTATTACCGGGCCGCCGACACCGTGCTCGACCGGGCCTTCCCGACGAAATCGGCTGAAGCCCGCATCGTGCGCAAGACGGCCGGCGAGATGCACTACGGCGACCTGAAGAAGGCTCAGGCGGCGCTCGACCAATTCGGCATCAAGCGCCCGCTCCGCCAGCTCCTCTTCCCCGGCCGCGTCGAGACCGCCCTCTCCCCCCAATGGTTCGGCAAGGTCGGCCCCGAACAGAGCGGGCTCTACCGGATGCGCCTGAAGGCCAGCGGCATCCGCCCGCCCGGCGGTCAGCCGGCCCATCTGAGCATCGGCAAGACCACCGGTGAAGAGACCGTCGCGAGCCTCCTTGAATTCGACATCAACGCACCCGAAGACAGCCCCAAGGTCTACGAGTTCGACGTCTACCTCGACATGCCCGCGACGCTGCACTTCAGCGTGGTCGCCACCGACGTCGTGGACCGACGCGCCGGGGCCGCCTTCCGCAACGTGCTCGGCAGCTCCAGTTACCTCTTCACCCACAGCAGCGAACGCCAGCTGCTGAACACGAACGCCCCGCAGATGTTCGACGACAAGGGCAACGGCATCTTCTCCACGGTACTCGTCGACTGGATCGAGTGGGAAGGCCCGCTCGTGACGAAGAACGAGGCCGCCCGCCGCGAAGGCGTCTTCCCGGGCGATGACGCCTCCCCCGAGGTCGTCGCCCGCCATCTCCGCCGGTTCGCCGAACGCGCCTGGCGCCGTCCGGTCCGGGACGATGAGCTGTCCCAATACCTGAAGACCTACGCTTCGGAACGCGCCGCGGGCGAAAAGACCGCCGAAGCCTACCGCGCCGCCCTTCAGGGCGTGCTCACCTCCCGCCACTTCATCTACCTCGTCGAGGGCGACCCGACCCCCCGCGAAAAACTCACGGACGCAGAACTCGCCTCGCGACTGTCCTATTTGCTCTGGAGTTCGATGCCGGACGACAAGCTCCTCGAGGCCGCCAAAGCCGGAGCCCTCAAGGGTGACGGACTCCGTAACCAGGTCGACCGACTCATCAAGGACCCGCGGAGCGATCGCTTCGTCGAGGACTTCGCCCGCCAATGGCTCCAGCTGCATCGCGTAGGCATGTTCCCGCCGGACAAGAAGCTCTACCCCAACTACGACTCCTGGCTGGAGACGAGCCTACGCGGAGAGGTCGTCGAATACTTTCGCGAGTTGTATGCCAAGAACCTCTCAGTGGATGCCTTCATCGACGCCGACTGGACGATGGCCAATGGACGTCTCTGCGATTTCTACGGCCTGCCGGAACCGAAGACTGAAGGCTTCCAGCGCGTCGCCCTCAAGCCCGAGGACCATCGCGGCGGACTGCTCACCATGGGCGCCGTACTCGGACTGACGTCGGACGGCACCCGCCACCGTCCGATCCATCGCGGCGTCTGGCTGAGCGAAACCATCTTCGGCAAGACGCCCCCTCCCCCGCCCGCCAACGTGCCGGCGATCGAACCCCCGACGCCGCAAAGCCCCAAGGCCTCCTTGCGCGATAAGCTGACCGCCCACTCCACGAACCCGAACTGCGCGGCCTGCCACGCGAAGATCGATCCGCTCGGCTTCGCCTGGGATAACTATGACGCCATCGGCCAGTGGCGTACGAAGGAGAAGGTCCCGGCCGGAGTCGGCGCCGACCCTGAGATCAAGCCCGCCGGCGAACTGCCCGACGGACGTGCCTTCCAGGATTCGACCGCGTTCAAGCAGCTGCTCATCGCCGACCGCGACGTCGTCGCCTGCGCCTTCGTCGAACACCTCTGCACCTATGCCCTGCGCCGCGTGCTCACCTTCGACGACAAAGCGGACATCGACGTCATCGTCGTCGAGGCGAAGAAGCATGACTATCGTCTCCAGGATATCGTCCGCGCCGTCGCGACATCCGAGCTCATCCGGAAACGCTAAACCAAGAACGAAGAACCAAGAACCCTTCATTAAACTAAGAACCCCATGGCCAATTACCTCTCCCAATCCTGGCGGATCGATCGCCGCCATGCCCTGCGGGCGATGGGCGCCCTGATCTCCCTCCCCCTCCTCGAGTGCATGCTCCCCTTGCGCGCCGCGGAGAAGATGACCGCCACGCCCCGTCGCAGCGCCTTCATCTACCTGGCTAACGGCGTCCACTCGCTCAACTACCAGATCACCGAGGCCGGCGCGGATTACCGTTTCTCCCGCTCGCTCAAGCCCCTCGAGAAGCATCGCAGATCCGTCACCCCGATCAGCGGTCTCTATCACCCCGGCAGCCTCAGCCATCACCACAACTGCATCAGCACCTGGCTGACCGGCGGCAAACTCGGGCCTACCGACCGTAACACCATCTCGGTCGACCAGAAGATGGCGGAGATGACCGGCCTGCACACCCGTATCAGCTCGATGGAGATCGCCCTCACGCAGGATTCCCTGGCTTGGACCGCGGACGGCGTGCGCCTGCCGGCCATGCGCCGCTGCAGCGAGATCTTCGCTTCGCTCTTCGAAGAACCCAAGGGCGGTAAGTCCGCCCAACGTCGCGAACTACGCCGCAAGGGCAGCGTCCTCGACGCGAACCTCGAGGAAGTGCGCCAGCTCGAGCAGAAGATGGGCGCCGAGGACAAGGGCCGCATGGACCAATACCTGACTTCGGTCCGCGAGGCCGAGATCCGCACGCGTCGCGCCGACGTCTGGCTCGATACGCCGCTGCCGACGATCTCCGCCTCCGATCGCCAGCGCACCAATCGCGACGTCCCTGCCACCAAGGCCGGCGACTACTTCCGCACGGTCTATGACCTGATGGTCCTCGCCTTCCAGACGGACACCACCCGCGTCGCCACCTTCAGCCTCGGCGGCGAAGGCGATGCCTTCGCCATCCCGGAGATCGGTATCACCGAATCCCGGCACCAGCTCAGCCACCACGGCGGCGACCCCGGCTACATGGAGAAGCTGACGAACTACGACACCTTCGCCATCGAGCAGTTCAGCTACTTCCTGAGCCGACTCGAGGAGACCAAGGACTTCAACGGCAAGCCCCTGCTGGCCTCGACGATGTCGCTCTTCGGCAGCGGGATGTCCTACGGCCACAGCCACGGCAACGCCAACCTCCCTCTGGTGCTCGCCGGCGGCTCGGACCTCGGCCTAAAGCACGGCACCCACAAGGATTTCAACCGGGCGACGCCCAACTTCCCGGGCTATACCTTCGGTCAGGACGGCACGCTCACGACCGCGCACTACCAGGTGTGCAGTCGTCCGGTCAATTCGGACGCCCACATGAGCAACCTTCTCCTGCTCATGGCCCAGCGCATGGGCGTGGAAATCGATCGCTTCGCCGATAGCAATAAGGTCGTGACGCTCTGATGATGTCCTTGGTTCGTTGTTCGTTGTTCATGGCACAATGTTCATCGTTCTTAGTTCTTTGTTCTTCGTTGATGTTTGTGAGCGCTTTTGCGGCTAACGAAGCACCAGGAACAAAGAACCCAGAACAAGCCGCCGTTCCTTTCCGGCCCGAGAGCGGCAAGTTCCCCCCGCTGGAAAAGGCTGCGTCCTACCGAGGCGAACTCGTGTTCGTCGATCACGCGAATCGCCGCGGCAGCATCCGCGTGGAATTCAAGAGCGAGTTCTTCCGGAGCCCCCCGACACCGGTCGCCCTGCTCCCCTACGGCATGGTTCGCTACCACGGCGCGCCCGCCGACCTCAGAGACATCCCGCTGGGGACCATCCTGAACATCAAGGCGTTCCTCCCTCCGGACCCTAAGAATTCGTCCGTCGTGACGACTCCGAACCATTGGTACCCCCTGCCGCCCGAGAATCACGCCATCCTCATCGAGGACGAACCCAGCCTTTGCCTGCGCGAAGGAAAAACCTGGAGGCTCAAGGAGGTCGACATGAAGGGCGACCTGGGCTTGGTCGTCGCGACCTGCGAACCCAAGGACGCCCCGGAGACCAAGGCCACCGAACAAAAGCTCACCCTCGACGCCACCACCCGCTTCTGGCGCGGACGCGAAAGCCTGAAGCTGGCCGATCTCATCGCCGAAGGCACCTGGCCCGCCAGCGGCAAGAAATCCCTCGGCAGACAGTCCGTCCTCCTTGGCCTATGCTGGAAACCTTGTCCGGATGGCATCTTCGTCCGCTACCATATCTCGGACGTCTGGCTGGACGACCCGTCGACCCAACGCGCCATCCGGAGCCAGACCGAAGTCCACAAGTCCTTGATCCGTAGCCGCTGGATGCCCGCATTCGTGGACAACGTCGAGTACGGCAAATTCGGCCGGGCCAAGGTGACCGTCACGCTGTTCGGCGGCATGGACCCTTCCCTTTACGCCGACTTCAAGAAAGGCGGCCAGACGGCGATCAACGGAGCGGAGAATACCTTGAAGCACGCCGGAGGCTCTTATGGCCCGGCACACATGGCGTCGAAAGGCCCCGTCCTTGAAGTCGTCAACGCGAGCGGAGCGGCCCCGATGGGCAGCAGTGGGATTCAAGTCACCATGGAGACGGACCTCATCATCGAAGGCATTCGCCCCGGGCGGGTCGTCCGCATCCGCGCTTCGGAATGGCCGAACCTCTACGTCCCTCGCGAAGAATACATCGGCGACCACCCCAGCGTGGAGGATCGTTTTCCGAGTCCGGCCCTCTTTCCCAGATACTGACCTATGAAGACGTTCATTGTCCTTGGTTCGTTGTTCTTGGTTCTTAGTTCCTTGGATGTTTCCGCTTTTGCAGCGAACGAAGCACCAGGAACAAAGAACAAGGAACAGGCAGCCGAAATCTACCGCCCCGTGGCCGGGAAGTTTCCGGACCTCGCGAAGGCGCATACCTATCGCGGTGAGCTCGTCTTCGTCGACCATGTCAACCGTCGCGGCAGCCTGCGCGTGCTCGGCGTCGGCGTCTTCCGCCGTAACGACCCGCACCCGTTCGCGATGCTCCCCTACGGCATGATCCGCTACCACGGCGCTCCGGCCGACCTCCGGGATGTCCCGCTCGGGACCATCATGCACGTCACGGCCTACCTCCCCCCCGACCCGAAGCTTTCGTCGGTGCCCGTGCTGCCGGTCGATAGCAAGGACCGCGACGCCAATCACTACCGAGGCATCGGCGTCTTCCCGGCCGAGAACCACGTGCTGCTGCTCGAAGACGAGCCGAGTTACTGCCAACGCATGGCGATGACCTGGAAGCTCAAAGGCCTGGACCTCGAGAAGCCGCCTGGCCCGGTCCTCGCCACGCTCGAGTCCAAGCAAGGCGGTGAAGGCAAAGCGACCGAACAGAAGCTGACGTTCGATCACGCCACCCGGATCTGGCGTGGCCGCGAAGCCTTGTCCGTCGCCGACCTCATCGCCGAAGGCATGAAATCGCTCGACGGCCAAGCGCTCCTGCTCGGCCTCACCTGGAAGCCCACCCCGGATGGCATCTTCCTGCGCCTGCATATCGCGGATATCTGGCTGGACGAAGCCTCATTGCAGCGTGCGGCCCAGAATCAGACCGAGACCCATAAGGCTTTCATCCGTAGCCGCTGGATGCCGGCCTACGTCGACCATGTGGAGTACGGCAAGTTCGGCCGGGCTAAGGTGACCGTGACGCCCTTCGGCGGCATGGACCCCGCCCTCTATGCCGATTTCCAGAAAGGGAGCACGATGCTGATCAACGCGGCCGAGAACACCCTGAAGCACGCCGGCGGTCACTATGGCCCGGCGCACATGGCCTCCAAGGGTCCCATCGCGGACGTGAGTAAACCTGATGGCGCCGCACCTTTGGGCAGCAGCGGGATGCAAGTGACGATGGAGACCGACCTGATCATCGAGGGCATCCGACCCGGCAAGGTCGTGCGTATCCGCGCCGCAGTCTGGCCGGCGGTCGACCTGCCGCGCGAAGAATACCTCGGCGATGGCGAGTTCCGCCTCGAAGACCGCTTCCCGTCCCCGGCTATCTTCCCGAAGTACTAGTAACAAATGTTCTTAGTGCTTAGTTCTTTGTTCATCGTTCATGGCGCATAGTTCTTCGTTCATCGTTCTTTGTTCATGGTTGTTGGTGGTTTGCGCCTTTGCCGCCAACGAGGGACAAGGAACAAAGAACCAAGAACAAGCACCAGAGGTCTTTCGCCCCGAAGCCGGCAAGTTCCCGCCGATCGAAAAAGCGCACACCTACCAAGGCGAACTGGCCTTCGTCGACCATGCCAACCGCCGCGGCAGCCTCCGGGTCCAAGGGCCCGGCATCTTCCGTAGCACCGAGCCGAACCCCTTCACCCTGCTCCCCTACGGCATGGTACGCTATCGGGGCGCCCCGGCCGAACTACGAGACGTCCCTCTCGGCACCGTCCTCCATATCACGGGCTTTCTACCGCCGGATCCGAAGACCTCTTCCGTACCGGTCCTGCCCGTGGACAATCGGAATCGTGACGCGAACCATCGCCGTGGCGTCGGCGTCTTCCCGGCCGAGAACCACGCCCTGCTCGTCGAAGATGAACCCAGTTACTGCCAGCGGATGGGGCTGAGCTGGAAACTCAAGGAAGCAGAGTTCCAAGACCTGCAAGGCACGATGACCGCCACCCTGGAGCGCAAGCAAGGCGGCGAAAAGCCGTTGGAACAGAAGCTGCACTATGATCACGCCACCCGCTTCTGGCGCGGGCGCGATTGCCTGACGCTCACCGAGGTCGTCGCCGAAGGAATCCTGCCCGCCACCGGTAAGAAGTCACTGGACGGCCGATCCGTGTTCCTCGGACTCACCTGGAAACCGACATCGAGCGGCATCTTCCTTCGCTATCATATCTCCGACATCTGGCTCGACGCGTCCGCCTCGGAGCGCGCCGCCAAGGCCCAGACTGAAGCGCACAAAACCTTCGTGCGCAGCCGCTGGGTACCCGGGTGGGTCGACAGCGTCGAATACGGGAAATTCGGTCGGGCCACCGTGACCGTGACGCTGTTCGGCGGCATGGATCCGACGCTTTACGCCGACTTCCAGCAAGGCGGCCAAGCCTACCTCAACGGCGCCGAGAACACCTTGAAGTACACCGAATCCGGATCCGCCGGGCCCACGCAGATGGCCGCACGGGGACCCATCGTGGAAGTCCGACGCCCTGCCGGGGAAATCCCGACGGGCAGCAGCGGCCTCCAAATCCGCTTCGAGACCGACCTCATCACCGAAGGCATCCGCCCGACCAAGATCGTCCGGATGCGCCCCGCCAGCTGGCACGACGTGCACCTGCCTCGCGAGGAGTACATCAACGGCAACGCCGGCAACCTCGAAGAGCGGTTCCCCACCCCGGCCATCTTTCCGAAATACTAGTAACTATATGTTCTTGGTTCTTTGTTCCTCGTTCTTCGTTAGGCACAATCAACCAGGAACAATGAACTAAGAACCAAGAACCCCTTTAACCAAGAACCATGAACTCCCGCACCCTCCCCGCCCTGGCGCTCTCCTTACTCCTTTCAGTTTCGGCCTCCGCCCTCGACCCCCACGTCGAAGCCGTCACCCGCATCGTCACCGGTGCGAAAGGCAAAGTCGAGCTGACCGCTGACGGCCAGGGCGTGAAGCTCATCGACCTCAACGTGCCCGGCGCCGGCCCGCACGACCATCGTAAGGATGACCCCTATGATGCCGCTTTCTTCGAGCACGTCGGCCACCTCTCGACGCTCGAGTCGCTCAACATCATCTCCACGAAGTTCAATGACGACTGGATGCCCTCTCTCGCCAAGCTCACGAACCTCAAGTCGCTCCGCTTCACCAACAACGGCAAGCTCACCGACGCCGGCATGGCCCAGCTCGCCGGCCTCAAGAACCTCGAGAACTTCTCGTTCGTCGGCACCCAGATGACCGGCAAGGCCTACGCCCGGTTCGAAGGCTTCATGAAGCTCACCCGCGTCAGCCACCGCGGTAGCTCGATCGATGACGAAGGCCTCCGCCAGCTCTGCGACCACCTACCCAACCTTGAGAGCCTCAGCCTAGCGCATGCCAGGTTCACCGACGCCGGCGCCCCGCATCTCGCGAAGCTCACCAAACTCAAAGGTCTCGAAGTCGGCGCCGCCAAGGCGACCCCGCAGGCGCTGAAGCATATCGGCAAACTGCCGCTCGAGTACCTGCAGCTTGGGGAAGGCTTCGAATCCGGCGCCACCATCGCCTTCATCAAGGATATCGCCACGCTGCGTCGCCTGACGCTCACGAACCCGCAGACCCTCACCGACGCGGATTTACAGGCCCTCGCCGGTCTCACGCAGCTCACCCACCTGGAAATCGGCAAGATGCCGCTGCCCGACGAGCGGATCCCCGCCCTCAAGCCGTTCGCCTTCCTGAAGACGATGCGCATCGTGCCCGCCAAGGCTCCGTTCACGCCCGAGCAGCAGGCCAAGATCAAGGCCGTGCTCCCGCAGACCCAGATTTCGTTCAAGTAAATCGGCCTGACCAGATATCACCCCTTTCCTGCGGCATCCAGAGGTATTCAAAATTACCCACGCGATGAACCAAGTATACATGCTCCTTTCGACGGCCCTGATGACGCTGGCGGCCGCCGTATCCTTCGCTGAACCCGTTCTAAAAGACGGCTGGGACGCCAAGCAGGCCGGCGACAAGGTGATGGCCGGGATGATCAAGGTCAGCGCCCCTCAGGTCAAAGGTGCGCACGATGCCGACCTCGCGCTGGCGGGCGAACGCGCCTACGTGGTCGAACATGACAACGACATCAAACCAGGCCATGGCGCCGGTAAGGCGCAGTATTGCGTCCTGACGGTCGTCAACCTGAAGTCGATGCAGGTGGAGCGAGTCATTCCGATGGCTAAGTCTGCCGAAGTTTTCGGTAACGCGAGGCTTCCCTCCGGGGCCTGCTTCGTACCCCGCGTCATCCGCCTCGACGAACATACCCTGCGTTGCTACTTCGCCTGCGAAGACCAGAGCGGCCGTCGCCAGTCGCAGACCTGGTATCGGGATTTCGACCTCCGCTCGCAGGCCTTCTCGCCCGACATCCATAGAGTGAAGCTGAAGACCGCCGAAGGGGTCTTCGACATGGAGCCCCGCTACTTCCATGCGGACGCCGCGAAGCAAGGCTTCCGGGAGCCGGCCAAGGCCTTCGGCCTCTACCTGCTGGACTCTTTCAAACAGATCGACGGACGCACCATCCTCGCGATCAACAACTTCCCTGGCGCCCAGAACGCTTTGGCGACCCTCAACGAGGCCCGCGATACGATCGAGATTATCGGGCATTACAATGAACCCGCCGAAGTCCGCCTCACCGAATCGTCGGTCAATCGTCTACCCGACGGGACCTGGATGGCGATCTGTCGTAGCGAGAGCGGCAATCGCAATTACCGGTTCGTCACCAGCGCCGACGGCAAGACCTGGACCCGCGGCGAGGAACGTCCCTTCGTCAGCAAAGGAAGCAACTCCAAGCCTACCTTCGATAAGTTCAACGGCATCTACTACCTGGGCTGGCAGGAAGCCTCCAAGATCGTGGACGGACACGGGGCCGGCAGGTATAACTTCAACCTGGACGTCTCCCGCGACGGCAAGGTCTGGGAGCGTAAGTATCGGTTCGAAGCTATCGAATGCTTCCAATACCCCACCTTCCGCCAGCACGAAGGCTCGGTCTGGTTCACCGTGACGCAGGGTAAAAGCGGCAGCACGGACCGGATTATGTTCGGAAAGCTGGAGTAAATCATCATATCCAAGCGCATGCCCCTCCGCCGTCTCGCTGCGCTATTTCTCCTGACGCTGATTGCGTCGCCGATCAACGCCGCCGAGACCTTCAAGGTCGATGGCCATAGGGCCGTGATCCACCCAGCGGCGAAGCCGGCGGAAGGCAACCCCTGGCTCTGGTATGCGCCCGCGCTCAATGGCGGCGTCTCGATCGTCCAGCATAAGCTCTATGCCGACGCCTGCCAGCAGGCCGGCATCGCCGTCGCGGGCTATGACCTCGGCGAAGTCCGCGGCGCGCCGAAGAGCGCGGCGCAGTTCACGAAGTTCTACGACGAGATGGTCAAGCGCGGCTATTCGCCCAAGCCCATCCTGCTCGGCCAGAGCCGCGGCGGGATGATGACGCTCACCTGGGCGTTCCGGAATCCCGACAAGGTGAAGGCCTGGATCGGCATCTACCCGGTCTGCAACCTCGCCAGCTGGCCCCTCAAGAACTCGAAGGCCCAGACGCTCGCTGACTTCGGCCTGACCGAAGCCGAACTCACGTCCCGCCTCAAGGAGTTCAATCCGCCCGATAATCTCGCCGGCCTCGCCGCCGCCAAGGTCCCGCTGTTCGCCGTCCATGGCGACAACGACGTGGTCGTCCCTCACAAGGACAACACCCTTCTCCTCAAGGCGCGCTACGAGGCCCTCGGGGGCAAGTTCACGGTCAAGATCGTCCCCGGCGAAGGCCACAAGGTCGGCCCGTCCTTCTTCGCCTGCCCGGAGCTGGTCGAGTTCCTGCTAAAAGACGCAAAATAAAGCCCTAAACGGGCCACCCGTTCGGCCCAGGTCGGACGGCAAGGCTGGCGACCCCGTTAAAAAATACTGTGAGAAGTGCCCGTCGGTCGGCACATCTTGGATAGGAAACCCCACCCCAGCCTGTCATGGAACCCAAAGACCTCGACCTTGCCGCGCTGCTTGAGCGCATCCTGCGAGGTGAGTCGGGCCTCTACCTGGAAGTCGTGCGACGACATGAGCTCATGCTTCGCGGCTATGTGGCCAGCCGACTCTATGACCGCGCCGAAGCCGACGACCTGACCCAGGAAGTCTTCATCACGGCCTGGCGTGACCTCGGGAACTTTCGCCGGGAAAGCGATTTCGGGGCATGGCTCCGTGGGATAGCCCGCCACCGCCTGCTCACGTACTTCCGCAGCCAGCAACGACGGGCGGGCGCGACGGAACGATTCCAAGCCGAGGTCTGCCGTCTCCTCGAAGCCGAGATCGATGCGGGCCATCGTCAGGCGGAGGCGGGACGCATCGAGAAACTCACCCTCTGCATCTCCCGCCTCCCGGAGAAGCTCCGGCATGTGGTGAACGCCGGGCTCAACGGCGCCCAGCCGGCGATCCTGGCGGAGCAACTGCGGACCAGCATCCCCGCGGTCTATCAGCTCCATTACCGCGCCAATCAGTTGCTGCGCGACTGCCTGACCAAGGAGAACCTCTCATGAACGACGACCTGCTCATCTTCCTCCAAGCCTGGACCGGAGGCGCGGAGGTCCCGGAACCCGAACGCGTGCGCTTGCTGGCGCGCTTCCGGGAAGATGCCGATTTCCATCAAGAGTGCTTAGCTGAAATGAGCATGCTGGGCTTGATCCACGCCGCCCAGACCCCTACCCCGCCATGGCCGGCCCTGCAGAAGACCCTGCAGGCCCTCGCGAGTGCTCCCGCCGATGCCCCGGCGGACAAACCGCGCTGGACCGGCTGGACCTCCCTGCGCCGTCTCGCCGCTACGGCGGCCTGCGCGGCCTTGCTCGTCGGCGGAGGCCTCTGGTGGCAGACCTCGCAACGGGTGATCGCTACCGTGGTGAATGACGCCGGGTCTGAAGAACTTGCGAACGGCAGATCTATCCGAAAAGAGCCCCATCGCCTTAACGCCGGTGTCGTGGAATTGATGACTTCCCGCGGAGCCCGGATCACCATCGAGGCGCCGGCGGAGTTCCGCTTCGAATCGGCCCAGCGCTTACGCATGACCCAGGGGCGCCTCTCGGCCGAAGTGCCTCCTTCCGCGAAAGGCTTCACGGTCATCACCCCGTCGGGTGAGGCGGTGGACCTGGGCACGCACTTCGGCGTGGACGTGCCGGCGACCGGTGCGGCGGAGATCCACGTCTTCCAAGGCGAAGTCATCGCCCGGGCCTCCGGCGACAAGAAAGCGCTGAACTTACAAGGCGGCAGCGCGGCGAAGATGGAGGGCGGCGTGAGCGTGGAACGTGAGCTACGCTCCTCGGCCTTCATCCAGGCAGGAGAAATGAACGGATTAAGCGCAGGGTTATCTTCAGGTCAGAGGGCCCGCTCCGAAGCCGCGGCGGGGGCACTGTTGAAAGATCCGGCTCTCATCGCCTTGCTCGACTTCAAGTCGGGCGAGGCCCAGCCAGGCGTCTACCGTACCGTCCAGGGTCGCTGGCCGGGCTCCCGTGCGGCGGAGTTCGTCAACGTAGGCGACCACCTGAAGCTCGATGTCGGCGGCGATCGCGAATGGCCGCAGCTCACCCTCGCGGCCTGGGTGCGGTTGGATCGGCTCGGGGCGCCTTATCAATCCCTCCTGCACACCGACGGATGGAGCAAAGGCAACCCGGGGCAGGTACACTGGATGGTCACGCAACTCATGACCATGCGGCTGGCGCTCTACGCCAACACGCTCCCTCCGGGGGCGGAAGAGGTCAACGGCTACCCCGACTCCCGTACTTCCGTCCTGCCGGAGCAAGGTCGGTGGGCGCATTTCGCCACAGTCTACGACGCCGAGAAGAAGACGGTACGATTCTACCTCAACGGACGATTCGACAAGGAATCACGTCAGGCCGTCGCGCATCCCGCCAGGCTCGGTAAAGCACAGGTCGGCAACTGGGACCGGCAGGACCGTAAGCTCAGCGGCCGCGTGGACGAACTCCTCCTGCTCGGTCGCGCGATGACAGATGAAGAGATCCGGGTGCTCTTTGCCGCCGGCAACCCCTACCGATGAGACCATCCATGAGACTGAGCTATTTTTTCAGCGTCCCTCTGGCCACGGTCATCGCCGCGGCAGCACCGGTTGATTTCGTCCGTGAAGTACGGCCCATCTTTGAGAAGTACTGCTACGAGTGTCACGGAGACAAGAAACAGAAGGGAGGCTTGCGGCTCGACGTGAAGTCGGCGGCGCTGAAGGGCGGCGACAGCCACGGGCCCGACATCATCCCCGGAAATGCCAAGCAGAGCCACCTCCTCCAAGTGGTGACCTCTGGCGATGAGGATGAAGTCATGCCGCCCAAGGGAACCCGCCTGAACGCCACCCAGGTCGCCACGTTGACGGCCTGGATCGATCAAGGAGCCGTCTGGCCCGACGGCGTGGACGCGGTCAAGTTGAAGGACACGCGAGACCACTGGAGCTTCAAACCGCTGCGCACGATATCCGTCGGAAGCGCCAAGACCGCCGCCCCCTCCATCGATGGATTCGTCGATACCAAGCTCGCTGAAAAAGGGCTGCGACGTTCGCCCCCGGCCGATGCCGCCACCTGGCTGCGGCGGGCGACGTTTGACCTAACCGGGCTACCGCCCACGCCGGAAGAGGTCGCGGCCTTCGTGCAGAAGCCCGATCGCGCGGCCGCCATCGATCGGTTGCTCGCCTCCCCCCGCTACGGCGAACGCTGGGGCCAGCACTGGCTCGATGTCGTCCGGTATGCCGACACCCACGGGTTCGAAGTGAACACCGAGCGGCCTAACGCCTGGCCCTACCGTGATTACGTCATCCGCGCCTTCAATCAGGACACGCCCTACGACCGGTTCATCCAGGAACAGATCGTCGGCGACGCGCTCGGACAGGACACCGCGACCGGCTTCCTCGTCACGGCCTCGGTCCTCCTGCCGGGTCAGATCGGCCGGGACGAGGCTTCGAAGCGGCTCGCCCGGCAGGACGCACTCGACGAGATCGTCAACAACATCGGACAGACCTTCCTCGGGCTCAGCGTTGGCTGCGCCCGCTGCCACGACCATAAGTTCGATCCGATCAGCGCCAAGGACTACTACGCCATGCAGGCCTTGGTCGCCGGCGTCGAATACGATGACCGCGAGATGAGGAGTCCGGCGGCGGAAGCCGCGCGTGCGCGCCTGAAGTCGGTCAAGGCGGCGATCGTCTCCGTCGATCGACAGCTTGCGCAGCTGGTCCCGTTGGCCGGCTCCGGGGCGGTCCGCCCGATGGTCAACGCGCGTGAGAACGTCGAACGCTTCAAGCCGCTGCGCACGAAGAAATTACGTTTCACGATCCGCGAGACCAACCGGCTCGAGCCCTGCGTCGATGAGATCGAAGCCTTCGGCACCGACGGCGAAAACGTCGCCCGCGACGCGACCGTCACGGTATCCGGCGAACGGGTCACCGCCGACACGCATGAGCAGCGTTTCGTCAACGATGGCAACTACGGCAACGCCCGCAGCTGGATGTCGGACGAAACCGGCAAAGGCTGGGTGATCCTTGATTTCCGACAGGAACGGGACATCGACCGGGTCGTCTGGGGGCGGGACCGTCAGGGCAAGTTCAACGATCGCCTGGCCACGAGCTACGTGGTCGAGGTCGCGGATACCGCCGGAAACTGGCAGACCGTGGCCAGTTCGGACGACCGGGCGAAGTTCGTCCCTGGCGGGGCCTCGGCGACTGGATTCACCACGAACGGACTCGGCAAGGAAGAGGCCGCCAAGGCGAGAGGCCTGCTCGCCGAGAAGAACAAGCTCCTTGCCGAACAGCGCGCCCTGGACGCGGAACAGAAGGCCTTCGCGGGCGTCTTCCGTTCGCCGGACAAGATTCGACTGCTCAACCGCGGGGACCCCGAACAGCCGAAGGAAGAAGTCTCCCCAGCCCTGCTCAGTGTGCTCGGCGACAAGAAGCTGCCAGCCGACGCGCCGGAACAGGCGCGGCGCCAGGCCCTGGCCGGATGGATCGCCGACGCTCGGAATCCCCTGACCGCCCGCGTGATGGTGAACCGCATCTGGCAGGGACATTTCGGTGGCGGGCTGGTCCAGACCCCGAGCGACTTTGGTAACAACGGCATGAGACCTTCCCACCCCGAACTGCTGGATTGGCTCGCCCAGGAGTTCATCCGGGCCGGCTGGAGCGTGAAACACCTGCATCGGCTCATCATGCTCAGCGAGACCTATCGCCAGTCCTCCGCCATCGACGCGGCGTCCTCGCGGTTGGACGCCGACACGCGGCTGCTCTGGCGCTTCCCTTCCCGCCGGCTGGACGCCGAGACCATCCGGGACGCGATGCTCGCCGTGAGCGGAAAACTGAACCTGCAGATGTACGGACGCGGCTTCGACCTGTTCGACAAACGGGGCGGCCTCAGTGGCTTCAAGCCGGTCGAGGTCTCTTCGCCGGAGAACCAGCGGCGCATGATCTACGCCCACAAGGTCCGCCGCGAGCCCGAGGCCGTCTTCGGCGCCTTCGACTGCCCCGACGCCGGCCAGAGCACCGCGGTCCGGACCGCGAGCACCACGCCGGTCCAGGCCCTGAACCTCTTCAACAGCCCGTTCACGTTGCAAAGGTCGGATGATTTCGCGGAGCGCGTGCGCACGGAGGCCGGCGCGGATCCGTCGGCGCAGGTCCGCCGGGCCTACCAACTCGCGCTCAGCCGCGACCCGACCGCCGAGGAGATGACCGAAACCATGCCAGCGGTAAGCACCCACGGCGTCTCCGTGCTTTGCCGCGCCCTGTTCAATAGCAACGAATTCCTTTTCCAACCATGAGCCACGAAGCCGAACACCTCTCCGCCGCCGGCCACGCCCTTCTCGACCGTCGCAAGTTCCTCTCCCATAGCGCGACGGCGTTAGGCTCCATCGCGCTCACGAACCTGCTCGGCGGCGACGGCCTGCTCGCCGCCGAGAACCATGGACCGATCATCGACCCGGCCCGACCTTACGCGCCCAGACCGCCGCATTTTCCCGGAAAAGCGAAGAACGTCATCGTGATCTTCTGCGCCGGCGCGGTGAGCCAACTGGAGACCTGGGACTATAAACCTGAACTGATCAAGTGGGACGGCAAACCGCTGCCGGGCGGGCCGGCGGTGACCTTCCAAGGCCCTGCGGGCAACCTGGCCCAACCTCAATACGGCTTCCGCCAGCATGGCCAGACCGGGAAGTGGGTCAGCGACATGATTCCTCACCTCGCCGGACTGACGGATGACATCGCGTTCGTGCACTCCCTCACCAGCAAGTCGAACACGCACGGCCCGGCGGAGAATTTCCTCTCCACCGGCTTCGTGCTTGATGGCTTTCCGTCCCTAGGCTCATGGGTGACCTACGCGCTTGGCAGCGAGAACCAGAACCTGCCCTCGTACGTCTCCATCCCCGACCCGCGTGGCGTGCCGCAGAACGGCGCCAATAACTGGGGGCCCGGCTTCCTCCCCGCCGCCTTCCAGGGTACTACGATGAGCTCAAGCAAGCCCGTGCGCCACCTCACCGCCGGAGTGTCCGACGATGCCGACCGCGCCGCCCGCTCGCTTTTGCAAAAGATGAACGCCCGCCACCTCGAAGCGCACCCGGGCGACAGCAAACTCGCCGCCCGCATCGCCAGCTATGAGCTCGCCGCCCGCATGCAGCTCAGCGTGCCGGAAATCAACGACCTCAGCACCGAACCCGCGCATGTCCTCAAAGACTACGGGGCGGACGACACACGCAACCCCGACAAGGCGGCTTTCGCGAAAAACTGCATCCTCGCCCGACGTCTGGTCGAAAAGGGCGTGCGGTTCGTCCAGCTCTTCAACGGCGCCTACGCCAGCGGCGGCAAGCTGAACTGGGACGGCCATAGCGACCTGAAGGCGCAATACGATATCCACTCCCAGATACTGGACCAACCGGCCGCCGCGCTGATCCGAGACCTCAAGCAAAGAGGCCTCTTGCAAGACACGCTCGTCGTCTGGTGCACCGAGTTCGGACGCATGCCGTTCTTCCAGAAAGGAGCCAAGGGGCGCGACCACAACCCCGATGGATTCACCTGCTGGATGACCGGCGCAGGCGTCAAACCGGGCGTCAGCCACGGACGGACGGATGAACTAGGCCAGAAGGCGGTCGCCGATATCCACCCCCTCTACCACTTCAACGCCACCATCCTGCATCTCCTTGGCCTCGATTTCGAAAAGCTGAGTTTCGAGCACAATGGAGTCCAACGAAGGCTCACGAACGTAGAAGGGAAGGTCATTCCCGAGTTGCTGGCCTGACGACAGCCCAAGGTTTTGCTAAAAGAGGGAAAATAAAGGGGGAGACCTAAGGAAAAGGTGGAACTCCCAAGGCGGGCGGCTTACCCAAAGGTACCCCATGTTCCGCTGCCTGACCCTAGGCCTGTCCCTGCTCCTGCACGGGCTGGCGTTCGCCGCCGAGACCCGCGACCTGATCCTGGTCGCCGGGCAGTCCAACGCGGTCGGCTACGACGCCTATGCGGAAGAACTGCCGGCCGACCCCAAGGACACCGCTACGATGTTCTGGTGGCGCGTGGGCGACCCGCCCCCCGATGAGTTCGACGGCACAAGCGCCCGCCGGTGGACGACGTTGCAGTTCCAGCCGCGCACGCCCGCCAAGCCGGCAGTCGACGGCAAGAAGCTCGCCCGCCAATACGGCAACTTCAACCTGAAGACCAAGGGCGGGTTCGGACCCGAGATCGGCATGGTCCGCACGCTGGCGACGAAAGAGTCGCGTCCGCTCGCGGTCATCAAGACGGCCTTCAGCGGCACGTCCGTCGCCGGCGACTGGAACGTCGGACTGCCCGGCAAGGCCGACGCCTGCTATCGCGCGATGATCGATGAGGCCAAAGCCGCCATCGCCGCCGCTAAGTCGAAGGACGTCACCCTCCGTCCGCGTGCGTTCGTCTGGGTGCAAGGCGAGAGCGATGCCAACGCGAAGGACGCCGCCGCCTACGTGGCCAATCTCTCAGCGATGCTGAAAAGCCTACGCAACGAACTCGACGCGCCGGACCTGATCCTGCTCCTCGGCGTCAACACCCGCTTCGGCAACGGCAAGAACGCCTTCATGCCCAAGGTCATCGCCGCCCAGCAGGAAGTCGCCGCCGCCCTGCCCCGCGCCCGCTATGTCGACACCGCTGGCGCCGAGACGCTCCCACCTTCGCACACGCACTTCACGGCCGCCGGCACGCTCGAGATCGGCCGACGTTACGCCGAAGCCCTCCTTTCCTTCGAATCCGCCAAGTAGACCATGCGCCCGCCCCTCCTGCTCCTGACCTTCGCCGCCCTCGCCGCCGAGGCCGCCCCGAAGCTCGACTTCAACCGGGACATCCGCCCGATCCTGTCCGACAACTGTTTCGCCTGCCACGGCTTCGACGCCAAGAAGCGCAAGGCCGACCTCCGCCTCGACACCGCGGAAGGCGCCACCGCGATCAACGACGGCGTGCAGGCGATCAAGCCGGGCGACCCCGATGGCAGCGAACTGATCAAGCGCCTCCTCACGAAAGACCCCGAGGAAGTGATGCCGCCGCCGGAATCACATAAGAAACTTACCCAGGCCCAGATCGACACCCTACGCCGCTGGATCGCCGAAGGCGCGCCCTACCGTAAGCACTGGAGTTTCGAGCCCCCGGTGCGTCCTCCGGTACCCGCGGCCGCGGCCGGCACCTCGCCGATCGACGCGTTCCTGCACGCCGAGCTTTCCGTCCAAGGCCTGCAGCCCGCGCCTGAAGCCGACAAAGCCCGCCTACTCCGCCGCGTGACGCTCGACCTGACCGGCCTCCCGCCGACGCCCGCAGAGGTCGACGCCTTCCTCGCCGACGCCTCTCCGCAGGCCTACGACAAGGTCGTCGAACGCCTCCTGGCCTCTTCGCGCTATGGCGAGCACATGGCTCGCGGCTGGCTCGATGCCGCGCGCTATGCCGACACGCACGGCCTGCACCTCGACAACGAGCGCAGCATGTGGCCCTACCGCGACTGGGTCGTGAAGGCCTTCAACGACAACCTGCCCTTCGACGTGTTCACTACCTGGCAGCTCGCCGGCGACCTCCAGCCCAACGCCACCCGCGAACAGCGCGTCGCCAGCGGCTTCAACCGTTGCAACGTCACCACCAGCGAAGGCGGCTCGATCAACGACGAACTCCTCTTCCGCTACGCCGTCGACCGCACCGATACCACCATGGGCGTGTGGATGGGCCTGACCGCCGGCTGCGCGGTCTGCCACGACCACAAGTTCGACCCGGTCACGACCAAGGAATTCTACTCGCTCTACTCGTTCTTCTACAGCGCGGCCGATCCGGCCATGGACGGCAATATCCTGCTGACCCCGCCAGTACTGCAACTGACGACCCCCGAACAGGAAAAGATCCTCAAGGACTTCGACACCAAGATCGCTGGGCACCAGAAAGCCGTCCGCGACGCCATCGCCTCCCTCAAATACGTCGACCCCGCCACGCTCACGCCGCCTCCGCCCGTCCGCACCGGCGAGACGGTCTGGTTCGAGGACGCCTTCCCCGAGAAGGCCAAGGTCAACGGCACCGGCGGCACCACCACCTTCGTCGAAGCCGGCCAAGGCCCGGTGCATAGCGGAAAGCGAGCGCTCAAACGCACTGCCAAGGGCGTCGCCCAGGATTACTTCGAGAACGGGGCCGCATTCGTGATTCCGCCTAACGGGGTCATCTCCGTCTGGACCTACCTCGAGCCCAAGGACCTCCCCAAGGCCATCATGCTCCAACTCCACGTCGGCGGCTGGAATCACCGCGCGTTCTGGGGTGAAGAAGGCGCGATTCCCTTCGGCAAGGTCCGCACGCCGGAGAAGGTGAACATGGGGAAGCTGCCTGAGGCAGGAAAGTGGACCCAGCTCAAGATCGACATCGCCAAGCTCGGCCTCAAGCCAGGCATGAAGGTCGACGGCTTCGCTTTCACGCAGTTTGACGGGACGGTCTTCTGGGATCGCCTGGCCATGAGCCATCGCATCGAAGAGGCCAAGGATATCCAGTGGTCCTTCAAGGTCTGGTCCGAGAAAAACCAAGGATCGCGCGTCGCCGAACTGCCCGGCGACCTGCAGACTCTCGTACGAGGCAAGAAAGCCGCCCTATGGACCGACGCCGAGCGCAAGCGCCTGCTCGACTGGTGGCTGGAGAATGAATTCCAAGGCGGCCGGGAACAGCTCGACGGCCTGCGCGCCGCGAAGCTCGCCGAGGAATCGCGCAAGAAAGCACTGAATGACATGATCCCCGCGACGCTCATCATGGCCGAACTCCCGCAGCCCCGTCAGGCCAAAGTGATGATCCGCGGTCAATACGACAAGCCCGGCGAAGCGGTCTCCCGCGGCGTACCCGCGGCCTTCCACCCGCTGCCGAAGAAGGATACCTACGACCGCCGCGACCTCGCGGCCTGGCTCCTTTCTCCTGCCAATCCGCTCACGAGCCGCGTGACGGTCAACCGTTACTGGCAACAGTTCTTTGGCTACGGTCTGGTCAAGACCAGCGGCGACTTCGGCTCGCAGGGCGATTCGCCCAGCCACCCGGAGCTCCTCGACTGGCTCGCGGTGGAATTCCGCGAGACCGGCTGGGATGTGAAGCGCCTCGTGCGCCTGCTCGTCAGCAGCGCCGCTTATCGTCGCTCCGCCGCGGCTTCACCGGAACTCCTGACCAAGGATCCGGAGAATCGCCTCCTCGCGCGTGGTCCGCGCCATCGCCTCGACGCCGAGGTCATCCGGGACCAGGCCCTGTTCGTCTCCGGCCTGCTCAGCCCGCGCATGGGCGGCAAGGGCGTGCGCCCCTACCAGCCGGACGGCGTCTGGGAACCCGTCGGCTTCACCGGGAGCAACACCGCCAGGTACACGCGCGACACCGGCGAAGCGCTCTACCGCCGTTCGCTCTACACCTTCTTGAAGCGCACCGCGCCGCCGCCCTCGATGGTCACCTTCGATGCGCCCGCCCGTGAGGCGAGCTGCGTCCGCCGTGAGCTCAGCAACACGCCGCTGCAGGCTCTCGCGCTGCTGAATGACGTCCAACACGTCGAAGCCGCCCGCGCGTTCGCCCAACGCATCCTCAAGGAAGGCGGCGCCACTGATGACGCCAAGGCCGCCTTCGCCTGGTTGACGGCCGTCGGCCGTCGTCCCGCCGCGAGCGAGACCCAGGTCACGCTCGACGCCCTCCGCGCCCACCGCGCGCGTTACATCGCCCAGCCGGCCGACGCGACCAAGCTGATCACCTTCGGCGAATCGAAGCCTGACGCTTCCCTGCCCGCGCCCGAAGTCGCGGCGTGGACCCTCACCGCCAGCCTCCTTCTCAACCTCGACGAGACCCTCAACCGATGAACGACCCGATCCAAGACCACCTGCGCCTCCTGAACCGCCGAAGCTTCCTGAGCACCGCCGGACTCGGCGTCGGCGGCGTCGCCCTCGCCGGCCTGCTCTCCCGCGAGGCCCAGGCCGCGAACACCGTGCACAAGCCGCTCGCCGGCTACCCGCACTTCGCCCCCAAGGCCAAGCGCATCATCTACCTGCACATGAACGGCGCCCCGTCCCAGCTCGACCTCTGGGACCATAAGCCGCAACTGGAAGCCCACTTCGACAAGGACCTGCCGGAGAGCATCCGCAACGGTCAGCGCATCACCACCATGACTTCCGGTCAGGCGCGCTTCCCCGTCGCCCCGAGCCAGTTCAAGTTCGCCCAGCACGGCAAATCCGGCCGCTGGATCAGCGAACTCCTCCCGCACACCGCGAAGGTGGTCGATATGCTCGCGGTGATGAAGTCGGTCAGCACGACCGCCATCAACCACGACCCGGCCTGCACGTTCGCGATGACGGGCAATGAGATCCCCGGCAAGCCGAGCATCGGCTCCTGGATCAGCTACGGACTCGGCAGCGAGAGCGATGACCTCCCCTCGTTCGTGGTACTCACGCCCAAGAGCGTCGGCGGCCAGGCGCTGTTCACGCGCATGTGGAGCAGCGGCTTCCTGCCGACGCGTCACACGGGCGTGGCCCTCCGCTCCGGCGGCGACCCGGTGCTCTACGTTCAGAACCCGCCCGGGGTGCAGCCCGCCGACCGCCGCATCACGCTCGACGCCCTGTCGCAGCTGAACGCCGCCGGCCACCGCGAGCTCGGCGACCCCGAGACGCTCACCCGCACGGCCCAGTATGAGATGGCCTTCCGCATGCAGGCCAGCGTGCCCGACCTGACCGACCTCTCCAAGGAGACGGCCGCCACGCTCGATCTCTACGGACCCGAGGTGAAGGAATCCGGCACGTTCGCCCATAGCGCCCTGCTCGCCCGCCGCATGGTCGAACGCGGCGTCCGCGTGGTGCAAATCCTCCACCGCGGCTGGGATCAGCACGGCAACCTGCCGAAGGACATCGCCCGCCAGTGCCAGCAGACCGACCAGGCCTGCGCCGGCCTGCTCCTCGACCTCCAGTCGCGCGGCATGCTCGAAGACACCCTCGTGGTCTGGGGCGGCGAATTCGGTCGCACGGTCTACTCGCAAGGAACGCTCACCAAGACGAACTACGGCCGCGACCACCACCCGCGTTGCTTCACCATGTGGATGGCCGGCGCCGGCGTGAAGCCCGGCATCTCCTACGGCGAGACCGACGACTTCAGCTACAACGTCACCAAGGACCCGGTCCACCTCAGCGAGCTCAACGCCACGATCCTCCACCTCATGGGCGTCGACCACCGTCGATTGACCTATAAGTTCCAGGGCCTCGACCAACGCCTCACCGGCGTCGAAGAACGCCACGTGATCAAGGGCATCCTGGCCTGAAGAGCATCCTTGCCTGAGGATTTTTCCTGAGACGCAACTTGTCCGTTCCTAGCGGGGTTACCCGTCCAGTCACTCCATCTCCATGTTCTGCCGTCTCATCCCCCTTCTGCTGCTGTCGCTAGCATCATCGCAGGCTGCTGAGATCGTTCCGGCCACCTGGTCTGACGACTTCTCAGACGCGGGAACTTTCACCAAGTACTGGCGGCCGTATGGCTTCCTCGCGACCGGCATCGACGCCAAGCATCCGCTCGGCAAGACCGTCAGCGGCAAGGATGCGCGTCCGGAATGGTGGCAAGTCATGGACGGATCACTCCGCGGCCAGTGCTTCCCGGAAGAGAAGCATCCGCCGGGACTGCGCCGGGCAATCAAGGGGACCGATATCCGGGTGAGCTGCCGCTTCAAACTTTCCGCTGGCGGCCAGGTCGGCATCAGCATCGGCGGTCCGAATCCCATCGTGGAGCGAGACTTCAACGTCGCCGGCGTGCATATCCGTACCGACGGGGTCACCGCTTGGGACAACGACGTCTTGCACCCGAAAGGTTCGCCTGAGGCGGCTGAACTTAAGGCCAAGGGTACTTGGAACCGGAAGTTCTTCTACGCGAAGACCGTGAAGGCCCAGATCGCTCCCGACGCCTGGCACTCCCTGGTCCTGGAACTGCGTGGCAAGGAACTGAAGGTCATCGTCGACGGCCAACTAGCCCTCACCTACGTCACGCTCTGCGGCGACGTGGCGAAGCATGACATCGGTCTGCAGCCCGGCGGCAAAAGCCCGCGCCCCCTCGCCACCTGGTTCGACGACATCCGCGTCGAACCGCTGACGCCTTAAAGGCAATCCGTCCGTTAAAGATACGCCCCAAAGTATTCATCCCAATGAGAGCCCTACTCACCCTCCTGCTGCTCACGCTGACCGCCGGCGCCCGGCCGCCGAACGTGATCTTCATCCTGACCGATGACCAAGGCTGGGGTGACGCGAAGTTCGCCGGCCATCCGTATGTAAAGACACCGAACCTCGACCGCCTGACCAAGGAAGGCACCTGGCTCCGACAGTTCTACGTGGCCGCAACGGTCTGCTCGCCCAGCCGCGCCACGTTCATGACCGGACAGGTCCCTGCCCGTTTCGGCATCCACGGGCATTTCGCCGACCATGCCCAGAACGCCGCCCGCTCGATGCCGAACTGGCTCGACCCCGAAGTCACCACCCTGCCCGACCTCCTGAAGCAGGCCGGCTACGCCACCGCGCACTTCGGCAAATGGCACCTCGGTCACGGCGCCGGTGCGCCCGCCCCCGAGGCCTACGGCATCGATGTCTCCAAGACCCAGAATTCTTCCGGCGCGCCGCTCGGAGACGAAGGCAAGGAGCCCTACTTCCGCGCCCGCTCGACGGCGCTGATGGTCGACGAGACGATCAAGTTCGCCCAGGCGAACAAGGACAAGCCCTTCTACGTCAACCTCTGGACGCTCGTCCCGCACGCCGCGCTGAAGCCGACGCCGGAACAGCTCGCGGTCTACGCGGAACTCCAGCCCAAGGCGGACGACCCCGCCT
>Ga0209599_10000323_pt1 | contig 33710 bp, 39 predicted proteins | sample Shrwel_input2_FT_FD_187534 | JGI IMG/M metagenome (GOLD analysis project Ga0209599, IMG submission 187534) | Subsurface microbial communities from deep shales in Ohio, USA - Utica-3 well 1 S input2 FT (SPAdes) (version 2) ...
TCTTGAATATGTTGGTTGAATGGCAGCGGGTACAGTGGTGGATAAGGCTTTCTGTAATCATGACCGTGTGAAATTATGGTTAGCTATACTCTCCTTATACCAAAACACGTCTTGTTTTGACACTACCACAATTTGTTGGGCATCAGCTTGATTACTTAGCAGAACATTTACTAAATCCTCACTCATCTTGTGCATCGGTTTTAAATTTAGCAACATATCGTCTAAAGCTAATTTCAACACCATCATGTCATTTTTCTTTGATAAAACCCTTTGAGCATTTCTATTTATTCTTTGCCAAACCGTATCTATCTCTTTAATTGTTTTAGCAGAATAATTGTGTTGTTGTTTAAAGTCAGTCCATTGTTGATTAAAGTTGTTTACGCTGTTTTCAAACTCAGTAAATGCGGCTTCCTCACCACAAGTTAGCCGATTAGTAACCACGATAGATTCAATACTCCGCCCTGTTATTTGCAAATCACCCACTTGTTTAGCAATTTGCTTTTGCTCTATTAGGCCATACCCTAACAAAGCCAACCCTGTTACAGCAAAAAACAACGCAATCATGCCCACCAAAGCAAAATTAAAGGCAGGTAGGTTTTGTTGTTTTAGTTGTTTGATTGTATTGAGCATGTTGGCTTTCCCTAAACTTATCACAAACGACACTACACATAAGCTAAGCATAAACTTTTGAAATATCCTTCAAAAAAACGATACGCTTGTTACTAAAAAATAGCTTAACATTAACTCAATTTAAGAATGAATAGGCAAGTCCATGCGTCCTGTCGTACTCTGTTTTAGTGGTTTAGACCCTTCTGGCGGTGCTGGCTTGCAAGCTGACATCGAAAGTATTGCCGCACTTAATGCGCATGCGGCGGTGGTGTGTACCGCGTTGACTATTCAAGATAGCCAGCAAGTGTATGGTTTTCAAACCGTTGATGCCGATTTGCTGTATCAACAAGCACAAAAAATATTGAGCGATTTACCCATTAAAGCCATTAAATGCGGGATGTTGGGGACAAAAGAAACGGTAGATGTGGTTAAATCCATTTGCCAACAATACCCACATATCCCCTTAGTATTAGACCCTGTGTTGGCGGCTAATAGTGGCGGCTCATTAACGCTAGATGGCTTTATTGATTATGTGAAAAGTCTGTTTGCTTTTGCTCACGTTATCACGCCCAATACCTTAGAGGCCGAACGCTTAACAGGTCTTTCTGTGGCCGATAACGAAGTACAAATAATTAAAACATTGTATGAGTTAGGCGCAAAATCCGTGTTACTTAAAGGTGGCCACGAACAAGGGCAAATGTTGCGTAATCGTTTATATCAACAAGAACAACTTATTCAAACCAGTCAATGGCCACGTTTGGCAGGTGAATTTCATGGTTCAGGTTGTAGTTTAGCTTCAGCGATTGCCGCAGGATTAGCACACGGTTTAGCTTTACCCATAGCGGTTACTCGCGCCGAAGTATGGTTGCATCGTGCTTTACAACACGCCGACCAACCTCATGCACAAGGGCAGCTTATTCCTAAACGTATTAATTAGCGATGGTATCTCCTCTCCTTGTAGGAGAGGGCTAGGGTGAGGTTTACATTTACCCTCACCCCAACCCTCTCCCAATGGGAGAAGGAGTTTCATCGCCATATCTTATATTTTTGTATTTTTCAAAAAAGGGAATAATGGAAACCTAAAAAATGAACCAAAAACAAGGCGTGTATGTCATTACCGATAGTGTGTTATTACAAGGTCGTTTAGTGGCTTCGGTTGAAGCAGCTTTACAAGGTGGCGCGCAAATCGTGCAATATCGTGATAAATCAACCGACACAGCCAAACGCTTAGATGAAGCCCAACAACTTAAACAGCTATGCCAACACTACAACGTACCATTAATTATTAACGATGATTTGGCGTTAGCGGCACAATTGGGGGTTGGTGTACATCTTGGTCAGCAAGACGGTTCAATTGCCTTTGCCCGACAAACGCTAGGCACAGAGGCCATTATTGGCGCAACTTGCCATAACTCGCTTGTTTTTGCTCAACAAGCGGCACAAGAAGGCGCGAGTTATTTAGCCTTTGGCGCATTTTATCCTTCAAGTACCAAACCCTTAGCCCAAACCGCTGAATTAAGTACATTAACGCAAGCCAAACGTTTGTTTAGCTTACCGATAGTTGCTATTGGTGGCATAACCTTAGACAATGCCGCGCCTGTGATTGCTGCTGGGGCAGATTATGTGGCGGTGATTAGTGATATATTTGCGCTGCCTGTTGAAAAAATAGCTCAGCGTACACAATCTTTTAAGCAATTATTTATATCAGAGTGATAAATGATGAGTCGTAATCAAGAATTATTTGCTGCTGCTTGCCGTCATATTCCCGGTGGCGTTAACTCACCTGTACGTGCGTTTAAAGGCGTTGGTGGCACACCTGTCTTTTTTAATAAAGGACAAGGTGCTTATTTGTGGGATGCAGATGGTAAAAAATACATTGATTATATTGGTTCATGGGGGCCCATGATTTTGGGTCATGCTCATCCTGCGATTGTCAAAGCCGTACAAGAAGCGGCGGTTGATGGTTTGAGTTTTGGCGCACCGACCGAAGCCGAAATTTTAATGGCCGACAAAGTGTGTGAGCTAATGCCATCAATGGATATGGTGCGTATGGTTAGCTCAGGCACAGAAGCCACCATGAGCGCGATTCGTTTGGCGCGTGGTTATACCAAGCGCGATAAATTATTAAAGTTTGAAGGCTGCTATCATGGTCATGCTGACTCTTTATTAGTCAAAGCTGGCTCAGGGTTATTAACATTGGGCGTACCGACCTCTTTGGGTGTACCAGCCGATTTAGCCCAACACACACTCACCCTGCCCTATAATAACAGTGAAGCACTCAAACAACTGTTTGCCCAAATGGGTCACGAGATTGCTTGCGTGATTGTAGAACCCGTTGCAGGCAACATGAATTGTGTACCACCTAATCTTGAGTTTTTACAAACCATGCGTCAACTTTGTACTGATTATGGCGCGGTGTTGATTTTTGATGAAGTGATGACAGGCTTTAGAGTCGCTTTAGGTGGCGCACAAGCCTTGTATAACATCACCCCCGATTTAACCTGTTTGGGTAAAGTGATTGGCGCAGGTTTACCTGTTGGGGCATTTGGTGGCAAACGTGAGATTATGGAATGTATCGCGCCGTTGGGTGGTGTTTATCAGGCGGGTACATTGTCGGGGAATCCCTTGGCGATGCGTGCAGGTTTGGCGATGTTAGCGTTAATTAGTCAGCCTGATTTTTATCACAATTTAGCGACGAGTTTGGCTAAATTACTGGCAGGTTTACAACAACGTGCCGATGCCGCAGGTATTGCCTTTACCACCACTCAAGTTGGCGGCATGTTTGGTTTATATTTTAGCAAGCAAAAAGACATTCATAGTTTTGATGATGTCATGGCCTGTGATATCGAGCGTTTCCGTGAGTTTTTCCATTTGATGTTAGAGCAAGGTGTGTATTTAGCTCCTTCGGCATTTGAAGCAGGTTTTATTTCTAGCGCACACGGCGAAGCCGAAATTCAGGCCACTTTAGATGCGGCAGAACGCGCTTTTTCGCGTTTAACACCGCGTTAGGACATCATTTTGGGCTTTTTACAGCGCATTAGTCAGCCTTTTAGCCGTCGCCCCTTAGCCAGTGCTGTGGGGCTGTCGTTGTTGGTGCATTTTAGTCTGTTGTGGGATGGCGAGTTTGAATTACCTGACTTTATGCCCGACTCGCCCGATGAAGTGTTATCTAAGAAAAAAGCCGAATCTATTCCGCGTATTAAGCTCAATATCAAACCGCCTGCTCGTCCTAAAGCGCAAGTTGGCGCAACCATTGTCACTTTAGTTGAAGAAGCTCCGCCCGAGCAAGCTCCTGCTGCACCTATCAAACCCAAAGCCGCCAAAAAACAAACGGCCAAGGCTAAGCCTAAATTAGAAAAAATCGAAGAGCCGTTAAGTCCTGCCTCTGAGCCAATTGATACCGCTAGTACCAAACCCGAAGATAAACCACACACCGATAATCAAAGCGAAGGTAGCCCACATAGCCCTGCTGTCCCTTTGGGCGATAACTTACCGCCACCATCCGAAGAAATTGCCAAAGCACCCGTCGCTCCTGCTTATGAGCCGCCACCGTCTTTTCCTATCGAAATTGCCGCCACTTACAAAGCCACGTTTAAAGGGTTTAGTGTTGCTATTAAACAAGTCTGGCGTATGGAAGGCGAAAACTACATTATCGAAAATGAAGCCTCCAAGTTTGGTTTTAAAGCGCGCATGGTGAGCGAAGGTCGGGTGTCAAGTAATGGGATTAGTCCCGAACATTATCGGATGTATTTAAACAATAAATTACGCAGTTTTGCCGATATTGACCGTAGCACTAGCACTATTCGTCACGGCAAAGCTAACGATGTTAAGTTCACCGCTATTCAAGATGATATTCAAGATGCGGCCAGTTTACCGTTTCAGGTGGCAGTCAATTTTGATGGCGTACAAACCAAACAAATGCAAGTCACCACAGGTAGTGCGGTGTATTTGATTGAGTTAAAACTGTTATCCGAAGAACGATTAAAGTTACCCGCAGGCGAAATCCGTACCTTACATTTACAAGGCCAACGTATCAATGTGAATACGGGTCAAGCACAACAAGGGTATGACGTTTGGCTTGCGCCTGATTATCGTAATTTTCCTGTTAAATTTAGAGGGCCAACCAGTCAAGGCGAAGTCTTAGAATACAGTATTAAGTCTTTGAGTTTTGAGGGACAAACAGTATTGGGTAAAAACCTAAAACCTGAACCCGAAACGCCCGACACCGATACCCTACCGCCTGAGTTTTTGGAGCATCCTGAACTTAAAAAAGAGCTGCAACCTGCCTTAAATGTCGGTGAAGATGCGCCTTGATTTTAACGCGATATTAAATCGTTTTTCTTTGCCAACACCACAACAATACGCCCACCATCACATACATCAACAAACCAAAGGCTAATACTGTCGGTAAAAGACTAGCCGCATTAGGCAACACCGCTAATAAAGATAACACTAAGGTTAAGTTGCGTACTAAGGTCGCCAACACAACAGTACGGCGCACCGCCAAATCACTCTCAAACAAAGGCGGCACAACAAATATCATCACTAACACACTGGCCGCTAACAACGGTTCAATCGGTCCTGTTAAAATTTCCTGACCATAACGCACCGCCAAAGCAAGCACTAATAAAATCACCAATAAGCCACCTAATTGCTCAAGACGCGGCTGCCATAATTGCGCCCATGCAGAAAAAAATTGGCTGACCCATTTTCCTAATAATAACGGTATCAGCGTAATGGCTAATAAATACCCTGCTAAATACGTTAATGACAAAGTTGCTGAATTTATCCAACCGAATATTGAAAATACGGTAATTGCCCCTAAACTCACCATCAATAAAAAGATAATAAGCTGAGCAATCAGCCGTTGCGAGCCTTTGACTTGTTTAACAAATGCACCCGCCGAAGTACCACCCGCCGCCGCAATACACAAAGCCATTGCTGATAAACTAGCAGATGAAAAAACAGCCCAGTTTTTTAGTATCACCAACATCAACGAGGGAATCAGTAAGTTATACATCAGCACCCGCGCAAAAACTAACTGATTGACTTTATCGGCCTTTGCTAAATCATTAGAGTGCAAACCCAACGCAAACATAATCACTAGCGTATTGGCCATTGCCCAAAAATCAATGATGTTTTGCATTAGCAACAACCTTGTAGAAAATCAAGACTTACGCATTGCTCCGCAATTAGCGCGTTTTGTGAACATAAAACCGTTGAAAACGGTTGAAATGTGAATAAATAAGCGATAACCGCGTAAGTCCTAAAATGAGTTTTCCGAGGACTTTTTAGATACTGCTGAAGATGTTGCACCACATACCGTGCGTCCTCACCCACACCGCGCAATGTTGCCGAAGCGTGTGAACGTTGCCACGGCATACCAACAAAATATAAGCCCTGAATCGTGGTGGCAATGCCGTTTTTTTGTTGGATAATCTCTGATGAACTCTCTTCAACTAAGCCATTGATATAATTTGGTAAATGGCTAAATCCTGTCGCTAACAATAAAGTATCTATTGGCAATATTGTCTCAGACCATTGCAACCCATCAGTGGTCACATTGTCAAATAAGGATTTATAGAGAATTTGGCCAGTTTCTACCGCTTGACGATATTTTCCTTGGTCTAAAACGGGTGTTTCTTTACCGAGTAACCATTTACCCAATCTTCCCGTATCTAAACCCGTCCACTTCAACCAAAAATGAATATCTTGGCCTAAAATACGTTGTTGTTGAAATAATGGCGGTACACGAGATGTGAGGATAACATCGTGTGTGGCGGATAATTCATAAGCAATTTGCAGCGCAGAATTACCCGCACCAACCACCGCCACACGCCGCCCAGACACATCCGCAGGTGAACGATAAGCCGCAGAATGTAACACTTGCCCCTTAAACTGAGCCAATCCTTTAAAATTGGGTATATTCGGTTGATGAAAAGCGCCACTGGCCACAACAACAGCTCGTGCATAATAATCAGCCTTTGTGGTACTTAAACAAAAAAGCTCATCTTGGCGTTTGATGTCAGTCACGCGAGTATTAAATTGGATTGGAAAGGCAAAATGCTGGGCATAACGCTCAAGATAATCCACGACTTCATCTCGCGTAGGATAACGCGCTAAATCACCCTTAAACGACAACTCAGGTAAACTTGAATAGCGAGCAGGCGAAAACAAGGTCAAACTATCATAATAATTTGGCCACGACCCCACCGCACGTTCACTCGTCTCCAAAATCAGAAAATCTAAACCTTTTTTTTGCAAAGCATGAGCTGTTGCCAAACCCGCTTGCCCTGCCCCAATCACCACCACATCATAAATTATCATCATTACACCTATATTTCCCGAATTAACGAAATGTTAGCTGTTAGAAGAACTAACAACACTGTTTTAAGAACGCACCTAACTGCTCTAAGGTTTGCTGAATTTGAGCAACATTGGCTCGATACTCCACTTCTTTGCCAATTTTTTCAGCATTGAGCAAACCCGCCTCTTTCAGCTGCTTCAAATGTTCAGAAGCTGTGGACATTCCCAACTGTGTACGCTCTGCTACCTCACTCACGGTAAGGACTGGCTGACTAGCAAACAACAGCATAATGCGTTGTCTATTTTCGTTAGCCAATGCTTGCAAAAACTTTTGGATATGATTGGGTAATGCCATTTTAAACACTTCGTAATTTCCCGAATTATAGTAACAAGCAAATTTAATTGTCAAGCCTAATCTTGCAGCTCGCTACAGAATCAGTCAGTATTCCTGTCTAATGCTACAAAAGGACAAACAATAATGACTTCATTACAAAATCAAGTTTCCGCCGAAGAATGGCAAACCCGTGTTGATTTGGCAGCCGCCTATAGATTAGTGGCCTTGTATGGTTGGGACGACCTAATTTTTACGCATATTACCGCCAAGATCCCCAATAGCGAACACTTTTTAATCAACCCTTACGGCATGATGTTTGAAGAAATAACCGCTTCTTCATTGGTCAAAATCAATTTAGCTGGCGAAAAAGTCATTGATTCGCCCTATCCTATCAATCCTGCGGGTTTTATGATTCACAGTTGTGTTCATGGCGCGCGTGAGGATGCTCAATGTGTCATGCACACTCACTCCATTAATGGCGTGGCGGTTTCTGCTCAAAAAGAAGGCGTACTGCCACTGTCCCAACAAGCCTATTTTGTCTTGTCGTCTTTGGCTTATCACGATTATGAGGGTGTGGCGTTATTAGAAGACGAAAAACCACGTTTATTAGCCGATTTAGGCAGTAAAAACTTTTTAATGTTGCGTAATCATGGCTTGTTGACGGTAGGTAAATCGGTAGCAGAGGCATTTTTGGCGATGTATATTTTTGAGGCCGCGTGTATGGTGCAAGTCCGCGCCCAATCAGGTGGCAATGAATTAGTGCATATTCCCGAAAATATTTTAGCAATGGCCTCGCAACAAATGGCACAAGTGACTTTGGGCATGGGTGGTGCGTTGGCTTGGCCTGCTTTGTTAAGAAAGTTAGACCGAAAAAATGGCGGTTATGCGGTGTAATTGCTAAAAGTCTATAAAATGTGAATAAATCCCTTCTTGATAAAATGCTTGGGGCTGTCGGCGTTTTGCTTTAGACCTCACCCTAACCCTCTCCTACACGGAGAGGGGACTGAACACCGTTTTTTGATAAAAACCAGCTAAATTTTAATTTTACCTGTAAATAACACCGCACCTGTTGGCGTGCCTATCGGTGAACCGCCTTTAGGCTCTAAACTAATGGCCAACACTTTACCTTGATTAAAGCGTTGTTTTTGCTTAGCACTAAAAATCAGCTCCACCTGACCATTAACGACACGCATTACCCCCAAAGATTCAGGCGCACTATCGGCAATCGCCCACAATTCTAAATCTCTATCGCTTGGAATCGTGGGCAACTCTAAACTTGATAGTTTAATTTGTTGACCATCATCGGTCACACGCACAATCCATACAGGTTCGGCTTTTTCGGTACTAAGTACCGCAACATCTTGATAAACAGGCATTACTTCTGGCTGATGAATCAAATACTTCCATAACAACATTCCCGCCACTAAAGAAGCCATCACACTGCCAGCCCATAATCCACGTTGCCAAAACCCAAGTTTAGGGCTAGGCATGACAGCAGGTTCAAAACCTAAACGCTGACGGATTTTTGGCCAAACAAGTGGCGAAACCGCTTGCGGCTTCACTTGGCTAGACAAGGGTGCTAGACGCTGTTCCCAAGCCAAAACCAAACGCCGTACTGAGGGCTGTTCAACCATGAGCCGTTCAAAACGTAAACGTGCCTTACCTTGTAATGTACCTAGTGCATATTCTGCGGCGAGACGTTGCTGTAACTCGGGTTGTTGATAATTCATAATTGTAAACACCCTTTTAATTTTTCTAAGCCACGTCTTACCCACGCTTTTGCTGTACCTAAAGGTGCGCTAAGTTGTTGTGCAAGTTGACTATGAGAAAAACCCTGAAAATAAGCTAATACCAGTGATTGCCGTTGATTTGCATCTAAATGCTCTAAACATTTATGTAAACGTTTAGCGTCAGCATCGGCCAAAACAGAGTCAAGTGGTTCAACGCCATCCGCCATGATTTTTTCCCATTCTTCGGGGGCTAAATCAACTATCCCTTTAGGTTGGCGGCGTAATTTATCCAAACACCGATTACGAACAATGGTGCTTAACCATGTATTGGCTGTACCTTTATCAGCGGCAAAACTATGCGCTGAATGCCAAATACTGACAAAAGCGTCTTGTAACGCTTCTTCAGCTAAATCTTTACGTTTAACTACTAACAGTGCTAAACCATATAACTTAGGTGAAGACAACTGATACAAACGCTCAAAGGCACGTTGGTCACCCAAGGCGGTTTTGCCTAATAAAATTGCTAAATCATCGGTCATTATTTAGCCCGCTATTAAACTCAGATTAAAGAGACGCTGACATAACCATAAACTCGCCACTGATGCAACTGCTAACGAGCCGCCTGTTAATAGCCAACGTTGATAATAAGGTGAAGCACGATAAAAATATGCCAGTGGGATAAAAACCATGACAATCATTAATTGTCCCGTTTCTACGCCTAAATTAAAGCCTAACAATGCCCATAATGGTGCTTCTAAACCTGCGGTTAAATCGGTTAAGGCACTGGCAAAACCAAAACCATGAATAAGACCAAAAGCAAAAGCCATTAACCACCGCCACCGATGCAATACTGGCCATAGATTATGCAGTGCGGCGATGATGACTGAAGCTGCAATCAGAGACTCAACTAAACGTGATGGTAAATAAACCCACTGTAATGCCGCCAATACTAAAGTTAAAGAGTGTGCCAAGGTAAATGCAGTGACAATACCTACAGCATCTAATAACGCTGTTTGCCAACGTTGGACAGGCTGCCATGTTTGCTGATGACGTACTAAGACAATGGGCAACAATAATGATAATAAAAACAAAATATGGTCATAACCTGCCCAAATATGACTGATGCCTTCTTGCCAAAAACTTTGCACGGTATGCTGTTGATCTAAATCACTCAGTATGACCTCCTGCTCACCCGCGGCAACGACTAAAGTTTGAGCGGTCTGATGTAATGCTTGCCAGCTTAAAATCCCCCGATGCAATACATCTATATTTTGTAATAAACGATATTGTATTGCCCATGCCCCTTGTTGCTCACATTGCACGCTAAAACGCATGACCGCATAAGCACCATCGACATGATTATCTATGGCTATCGGTTGAACATTATCTGTTTTGCAATCTTGGGTATTTCGTCTAATGACCAAGTTTTGTGTGGCCAATTGCTCTAATTCGAGTGTTCTAACAACCACTTCGCGCCATGTTAATTGACGGTCGTTATTAGCATCTAAATTCAGCAATATATCTAAATCGCGTAAAGCAATATCCCATTGAATATGTAGCGTTGAGGCATCAATTTGCTGGATATTAAGATAACTATCACTGGCTTTATGAGCATAACTGACACTACTTAAACAGCATAAACACCAGTACCAAAACCATTTCATTATATGGCTCCTTGCACTTGAGTACCAAAAGCAACATCTTGTAATTGGGTTTGCTGTAACCATTTTTTTAGTATTTTAAGGTCATTTTTGGCTTGTGTCGCTTGCGCGCTATCCCAATAAATAGAGGCATCTTGAGGCTCACGTTGTTGTTGCCAGTTTTGTTGTGCTAATACCAACGCTTGTTGTGGTTGATGTAGTAGCCTTAATGTAAATATCGCTTTTTCTCGTAAATGACTGTTATCACCACGCAAACTCAGCGCATTAAACCGTGCATTTAGGGTGCTTATTAACGCATCTACAGGTAAATTTAGAGCTTGTTGAGCGATAGCAAAACGCAATAACAGGCCATCATGTTGTTGATAACTACGCAAATACTGGCTGACTTCTGCATAACGCTTTTGCGCTAATAACACATCGGCTAAGGCGGCTAATGCTACAGGCTGATTCATATCTAAACGCCGATAATAACTTTCTGCTTGTTTAAAATTTCCTTGGCGCATAGCAATATCGCCTAAACCCAAATAAAACCATGTTTGTTGACTAGGCTCTAAACTATTTACGCTGGCTAATAATGTATGCATGGTTTGCACACTTTGCGCTGCTTTGCCATTGAGTGCATTGACTTGTGCTTCACAAATAACCGCCAAACTCAGTGTACTTAAGGTGCGTAGCCTTTGGCAGCTTTGACGTGCCAAAGCAAACTCTGCTTTAACTTGATAAATAGCGGCTTGTAACAGTAAAGCTTGAGGGTGTGTGGGTTGACGTTGTAAGACTTGAACAATATCAATTTGTGCTTGAGCGAAGTGGTGATTTAATTGGTTGATTTTAGCGCGTAATAGTAACACCTCATCATCAATAACCGCTTTATGAGTCAATGGCTGCAACTGCGCCTGTGCATAACCCAAATAGCGTGGGTCACCTGTGGTTTCGGCTTGTAATAATAAAGCCTGAATTTGTAAGACGCGTTGTTCTAAAGAAAGATTTTGCACAACAACGGGTGTCGTTATTTTAGGGGGTAGCACCTCAATAACCTCTTGAAGATGTGTAGGTACACGGGGCGCGGCATACGCCCCCTGTACACAACTCATCGCCAATACAATTATGCACAACACATAACGCATGGCTTAACTCCTAGTTAATAGCGATTGGTTCGGCATCTTCTACCGTAACCAATACAATGCTGTCGATATTTTTAGGCTCAGTATCATCTTGGCTTTGTGATAGCTCTGCTTTTACATTCTGCGTAAAACTATCAGGACTAGGTGTTACAATGGGGGCTTTAGCAATCGGGTCATTATCGTTATCATTACAAGCAACTAACAACAATGCTGACAACACCAACATCAATATTTTATTCATGGTGACTACTCCTTAGCCTCAAGGCTTATTTACTGGCCATATTGGGTGAGCCTGCTAAAGCAGGTTTTACATAGGGAAAGCTGTCGTCAAACTGCATTGGGCTTTGTAATGCACCATCGGTAAAATCTAAAGCCGCAGAGGGGGCATCGGTAGGCACACAACCAATGTTTAATAAACATAAACGTCCCATGACCACACGCAAGGCAATATCTACTACGTCATCACCTACACGGCGACCATTAGGAAATCCTGCCGTATCGCCACCAATTACTCCCAAACGTTTTTGGTCTGCTTTAGCGGTAACAGGCGTTGAAGTATTTAAACGTAGCATTTCAGAAGGGGTAACATTTTTAGGTTTATTAATGCCTTCTACTCCTGTCAAAAATGCGGTGACTAAATCGTTGCGCGGAAATTTAGTCGGTGCTTTAACCCCTGCACTACTAAATAAAATTTCTAATAAAGCAGGTAAGGTAGGGTTAGTCACATAACTTGCAAATTGGCCATCGTCTTTAGGCTTACTGGCATTAAATTTGTCTTTATCTTTTAAGCCAATCACCACTTCATTCACTAATGGCATACCTAAACGTGACACTTGAGTCCATGCGCCGCCCTCTTTGCTGGCACTATTTAATGCACTTTTAGGGCTAGGATTAAGTAAACGTGCTTGACGTAAACTGGCTGTTGTCCACGCGCCAATCACAGGCTCTGTGCCATTAGTAATACAACTAATGGGTAACTCTAAAGCCATAGTAGTCACGTTTTTATTATGCAATGTATCTAAACCTTTGTCTTCGGCGTTAGCATCAAAGGCGGTGGCAGGTGCTTTTATATTCACCAAGTCAAAGGTTTCACCTAAATTAACCGCAAAAGAGTCTTTACGTTGACCAACAAACACTTTGCCTTGGGTATTACAATTAGGAAGGTTGATAGCATGAATAAAGCTTTTAGAATAATTGGCATAATCAGGAATAGATTTATTACCGATGTTATCCACAGGTTTAGTAAAACTGGTTTGGCCATTTGCGCCCATTACCGCCATTTTTGTGCCTGTACGGCGTGCGCCTTTAACCACATCAAGGCTATAGCTTTCTTTGACATTCAGTGCGCTATTGTTAGCTGCCGAAATTTGGCCAATATTTAACAACGGCACAGACATCATCTGCCCACCCACAGGCACTTTAAGGTCGGCCAAATTGTTTTTAAAGCGAAATTGAAACGTTAAATCCTCCATCGCATCGCCATTATTATCAATATGAATCTCATATAAGGCGTTTTCGTCTAAAGCAAAATAATTAGGCCCGCCATAACTATCTTGCAGTGGCACATAATTGGCGATGAGCGTGACAAAGCCTGCGCGATTTGGCTCATAACTTCTAAACATATAAAAATCAGTAGCATCTACTTTTGGGGACTTCGTAATTGAAGGAGCTTCGCGGTGGCTTGATGCACTCGCCATGCCTGCCTGCATAAAAATCATGGCACTTGCTAAGGCGGTCAAGGTAAATTTATTCATGTTGGTATTCCTTTGTCGTTAGATAAACACAGGTTTTTGAGCCTGTATTGAGCTATACGCATTGGAATGAAGATTGGATGCAAAAAATTAAAACATAATTTCAAAAAGTTTGCATCCAATCAAAAATAGTTTACGTATAGGACAGTAATAACACGTAACTTAGGGAAGTTTTTGATGAATACGCTGCGCTTAACCTTACTTGCATTGAGTATAAGTATGGCCAATATGGCACTCGCAGGAGGCATCCCGATACTGGATGTTATAGAAGTCAAAGCCAGTGTCGATACGTTAATTGGTATAGCCAACACAGCCACTCAAGGCGTTGTGACCGCCGATCAATTAAGCACACGGCCATTATTACGTCCTGCGGAAGTGCTAGAAATTGTGCCTGGACTCATTGTCACGCAACACAGTGGTGATGGCAAAGCGAATCAATATTTTTTGCGCGGTTTTAATTTAGATCATGGCACTGACTTTGCGACCAGCATTGCAGGAATGCCTGTTAATATGCCCACACATGGTCACGGGCAAGGCTACTCTGACTTGAATTTTATGATTCCTGAACTCATAGAAACCGTGCAATACCGTAAAGGCTCTTATGCTGCCGAGGATGGCGACTTTGCCAGTGCAGGTGCGGCAGATATTCATTATTTTTGGCTATTACCACAAAACATTACTGAATTGACGATAGGTAAAAATAATTACTATCGTGGTTTGATTGCAGGTTCTAAAAAACTGGAGAATAACCGTTCGCTGTTGTATGCATTGGAATGGCACACTAACGATGGTCCTTGGCAAGTGGGCGAAGACTTACAAAAAGGCAATGGTGTTTGGAGCTTTACGCAAGGCAATAAAAACAACGGCTGGAACATCAGTGCGATGGCTTACGATGCCGAATGGCGGTCAACCGACCAAATACCGCTACACAGTATTGAACAGGGGCAAATTAACCGTTTTGGTTCATTAGATAACAGTGATGGCGGCGATAGTAGCCGTTACAGTGTGTCATGGGATTGGCGACAACAAGATAACAATGGTCAACGTCATATCAATGCTTATGCGATTGATTATTCAATAAATTTATTTTCTAATTTTTCTTATTTTTTGACTGATCCTGTCAATGGCGACCAATTTCATCAACAAGATCAACGTCGTGTTTATGGTTTTGACAGCAAACAAACGTGGTTTCACACGCTTGGCAACTATAGCAGTGAAAGCAGTCTGGGTTTAGAAGCGCGTTATGATGATATTGACAATGTTGGTTTGAGTTTAACCAACCGCCGTCAATTATTAACGGCTATTCGTGAAGATAGCGTTAAGCAAAGTCTTATTGGTTTGTATGGTGAAAACCAAACGCAATGGCAAGAAAAATTTCGCAGTATTGCTGGTTTACGCGCCGATTTTTATCATGCGGATATTAACGCCAACTTAGCGGCCAATAGTGGCAGCCATCAAGACCACATCCTCAGCCCTAAATTAAGCTTGATTTTTGGCCCATGGCAACAAACCGAATACTATGCCAATTACGGCTATGGCTTTCATAGCAATGATGCACGCGGCACAACAACACACATCAATCCCGACCCGCGTGATGCTAATTTTTTAATGGCAACTGATACCGTACCTGCCCTCGTTCGCACTAAAGGTGGTGAATTGGGCGTACGTTCAGCCGCATTTATCAATGGTTTGCAAAGCACTTTAGCGTTGTGGCAATTAGATAGCGACTCCGAATTAGTTTTTGTGGGTGATGCAGGCACCACCGAAGCTAATCGCCCTAGCCATCGTTATGGCGTAGAAATGACACATTATTATCGTCCGCTAGATTGGTTGGTTGTCGATGCCGATATGGCACTTTCAAGAGCCAAATTTCGTGATACTGCGCCTGAAGGTCAGTATATTACTGGCGCAATCGACAAAACAGCCTCGTTGGGCTTGGCTATTAACCACTGGCACAACTGGTCAGCAGGCTTACGTTTACGCTATTTAGGCAGTCGTCCGTTAATTGAAGATAACAGCATTCGCTCTGCTTCCTCCTCATTAACCAATGCTAAAATTAGCTACCAATGGACACCTCAATGGCAAACAAGTATTGAAGTATTGAATGTGTTTGACAAAGCGGTGAATGATATCGAGTATTTTTATAGTTCTTGTAGCGCAGCAGACAGCAGCGACAGTCGTTGTGACCCAAACAGTGCAACGCGTGACGGCATTGAAGATAAACACATTCATCCTGCCGAACCGCGTACAGTGCGTTTCACTCTGCGTGGTACTTGGTAAGATGAACGCCGTCACCCCATCACCTGATTTACGCGCACCGCTTTTAGTGTCGCTAGCCGTTCATATATTCTTAGTTGGAGTGATGGGGTTATCGGCATTGCCAAAGGGTGTTGTCATCCCTGAACCGAAAATACTCACCCTTCAACTGCAACCGCCGCTCAAGACTCCTCAACAAACCATGTTATCAACACCGCCGCCCGTAAAAAATCCACCTATCACGGCAACAACACCGACTCCACCCGCAGCTATCGTGCAGGAAAAAACTCACAAGACATCGCCAATTATTGGGGCAGACACCATTCATAGCACTAACACTGCCACTGTCAATCAACCGACAATCACTGCGACAATTAACGCCACAACTTCAAACGTAGAATCCACGCCGCTGATTGCGCCCGTCAGCAATCAACCTAATGCAATAGACAACGAACAAGTCCCTATTTTTGATGCCGCCTACTTAAACAACCCACAACCTAACTATCCTTTATTGGCAAAAAAACGCCAACAACAAGGCATGGTATTATTAAGGGTGAAAGTCTCTATTGATGGCAAGTCAGAAGCAGTTGAGCTAAACAAAAGCTCTGGTTTTGAGCTACTTGATGAAGCCGCACAAAACGCAGTCAAAACATGGCGTTTTGTGCCTGCTAAAAAAGGCAATGATGTGGTTAGTGCGTGGGTAATTGTGCCTATTATATTTAAGTTGAGTTAGTCATCCAATAAATCCATTTGTTTAGCCATTTGATACAGGTTATTGCAACGATTACCTGTACGGCAAAACGCTAACACGGGTTTAGGTAACTCGTTAATATATTTAGCAAAAGTCTCTACATCTTGTTGAGTAATTTGGCCACTGATAACAGGCTGAAAAACATAAGTTAAACCTTGTGCTTGGGTAGCGGCTTGTATTTGTGCGGCAGTAGGTTGATGTGCGCCCTCTTCATAATCAGGTCGATTGTTAATCACCGATTTAAAACCACGCTCGGCTACTTCTTTCATTTGCTCTGGGTATAATTGCCCTGCAAAACTAATCTGTTGTGTCATTTGTTTGCTCCTCTAACTACAAATTATATTCAGGTTCAATGACAGGCGGTTTTAAGCAATTAGCAGCTTGTTGTGTAGTATCAAAAATTTGACCACGCCATTGTTTAATTAACGGCGTATTGGCCAAATCATCCATCACAAAACCTTTAATTTCGGCAAAATGCAACTTAATACCACGCGCCGTCAACTCTCGCTCTAAACTTTGTAACATCCATTGTGACGATAAATCAACATGATTCACCGCACTAAAAATTAATACCACATCGGTTAATTGAGTTTGTTGATTCACTTCGTACCAAACACGGTTGGCAATACTCTCACTATTACCAAAAAATAAATTTTCATCAATCCGCATTAACAGCAAATTAGGCCATGTTATGACTTGATGACGTTGAATATTACGAAAATGTTCGCTCTCTCCCACTTGTCCGACTACGGCAAGATGCGGTTGATGACTACGCCAAATTAACGCCGCTATCGAAAAAAACAAACCAAATAACAAACCCAACTGTAAGCCAAATACCAACACACCCAGCAAAGTAACCAGATAAGCCCCTGCTTCGGTTTTATCACTGTGCCATGCCATTTTTAGGGTTTTTATATCCAATAAATTACTCACAGCGACAATCACACCTGCCCCCAACACCGCAAGTGGTAAGTAATAAAACCAATCACTGGCAACTAACAACACCAACGCCATCACCAAAGCCGAAAACACGCCAGCCAATGGCGTTTTTGCCCCTGCTTCAACATTAACAGCAGTCCGCGAAAAACCGCCAGTAATGGGTAAGCCCTTAAAAAAAGCGGCACTGATATTGGCCAAACCCAAGCCGAGTAACTCTTTATTGGCATCAAAACTTTCTTGACGTTGCAAAGCCATTGATTTGGCCACCGAAGCACTACTAATAAAAGCAATCAAGGCAATTAACAACGCCGAGCTAAACAAGGCTTGCCATTGTGACCATGCTGGCCATTGCGGCACATCGAATGAAGGCAAACCTGCGGGAATTGCTCCGACTACGGCTAATTGATGGTTAATCAATTGCCCTTGATAGACCACATAACTGGCTATGATTAACACCACAATAGGTATGACTTTAGTCATAAGACTTGCGCTATCCGTTGATAATTTTATTTTTTTTAATATGCCAATGCTATAACGTCTATTAAGCCACAACACCACCACTGCACTGCTACCAAGTAACAGCGCGTAACTATTGATAAGTGTTTGCTGTTGCCAAAATGCCCAAAGCAGACTAGGCAAAGTATCGCCCTGTACACTCAGCCCTAAAATGTATTTGACTTGACCTGTCATAATTAACAACGCAGCACCCGTAATAAATGCAGCCATTACGCCACGACTGATAAATTGCATAATCCAGCCTAATTTGAGTAATGCCGCAAATAACAAAATCACGCCAACTAACAAGGCCATAAAAGCCGCTAAGGCAATGTAAGTGCTAGTCTGACTTTGAGCAAAAGGGAGTAAGGCTTGGGCGGTCATAATGGAGGTAATGGCAACGGGGCCAACCGCTTGGGTATTGCTTGCACCAATCAAGGCATACACCAACACAGGCACAATCGCTGCGTAAAGACCATACACAGGCGGCAAACCTGCCAACAAGGCATAACCCAAACTTTGCGGAATCACCACAATACCTACTACCAAACCTGCAATCAGGTCTTGCTGTAAATGTTGTTGCCATTGTTTGTGTTGTAACCATGCTGGCAAAATATGTTTCATTTTTTAATGCTCTTTTATAACTTAGGCGGTTATCACTTATTTGTTCACATTACAGGCATTTCCAATGCCTTTATGTTCACAAAACGCGCTAATTGGGGAGCAATGCCTAAGTTCGACTTTCAATCACCGCAAACACATAAAACCCTGCAATCATCGCTAAGGTAAAAACAATCGCTTGCCATTGCCCTGTCGCGGCACTGACAATGGCAGGCGCAGGACAAAATCCCGCAATACCCCATCCCGCACCAAAAGCCAAGCTACCCGCCATTAAACGTATATCAATCACTTTGCTGCTTGGTAACTGCATCGCCATACCACACACGCTATTCTTTTTATTTTTGGCCAATTGAAAAGCAGGTAACGCCACCGCAATTGCACCCGCCATCACTAATGCTAAAGAGGGATTCCATGCCCCTGCTAAATCTAAAAAGGCAATCACTTTAGCAGGATTGACCATTTCACCCACAATCAAACCCAAACCAAAGATAACGCCTGCCACTAAGGCAATGATTTTATCCATATTAATTACCCTCCCAACCCAAAACGTGTTTAAGTAAATAAACAATCACAAAGCCCGCTATCATAAAACTAAAGGTGGCTGCCAAAGAACGGATAGATAAACGTGACAAACCACACACCCCATGACCACTGGTACAACCACTGCCGTAACGCGTACCAATACCCACCAACAAGCCTGCAAGCACCAACACAGGCACATTAGAAGTCATGCTAATGGCAGGCAAAACCGCAACCACCTGATACAACCACGGCGAAGCCAACAAACCCACCAAAAAATACCAACGCCATTGCTCGGTATGATAACCACTAAACAAACCACCAATAATGCCACTCATACCAGCGACACGACCAATACCTAAAATCAAGATAGCAGAAGCCAAGCCAATCAATGCCCCACCCGCTAACGCGCTATAGGGAGTAAAAGCTGCCCAATCAATGTTCATTTTTCACCTCACAAAAACGACTATATAAGGTTTGTAATACCGCCAACGCATCATCACTGGCAATACGGTAATACATTTGTTTACCTTCACGCCGTGTGCTAACCAAACCTTCTTGACGCAAAATACCCAATTGTTGCGATAGACTGGGCTGATGAATGCCCAACATTTCTTCTAACTCACCCACACAAAACTCACCTTGCGATAATTGACATAACAAAATCAGACGGTCAGGATGAGATAAGGCTTTTAATAAACTGGCTGCTTGCCCTGCGGCAGCCTGCATTTGGGCTAATTGCGACATGAGGGTTACTCCACTTTTCGGCTTTACCCAAGTCATTATACACAAAAACAATATATAAAAAAACATTTTATTTATATATATATTGATGTACGATAAGCACAAGACGCAAATACTCGGAGTATTCATCATGTTACAGATACAACATTTTTTTGATAACGACACCGAAACTTATAGCTATGTAGTGAGTGCTGGTTTTGGTACAGCCGCCGCCATTATTGACCCTGTTTTGGACTATGATCCTAAATCGGGACGAACCGACACCAAGTTTGCCGACAAAATGATTGACTATGTCAAAAAACACCACTTAAAGGTTGAATGGATTTTAGAAACTCATGCTCATGCTGACCATTTATCGTCTGCTCATTATTTGCGCGAACAAGTGGGCGGCAAAATTGCCATTGGTGAAAAAATTACCCAAGTGCAAAACGTCTTTAAAAAGCTGTTTAATTTGGGTGATGAATTAGCCACCGATGGCCGTCAATTTGACCATTTATTTAAAGATGGCGAGACGTTTAACATTGGCAACCTCGAAGCTAAAGTCATGTTGGTTGCTGGTCATACGCCTGCTGATATTGCTTATCACATTGAAGACACAGTGTTTGTGGGTGATACTTTATTTATGCCCGATGTGGGGACAGCGCGTTGTGACTTTCCACAAGGCGATGCAAGAATGTTATATCAGTCAATACAAAAAGTATTAAGTTTGCCAGACGAGACGCGCTTGTTTATGTGTCACGATTACCCACCACTTAACCGTAGTGAGTATTGTTATTTAAGTACGGTTAAGGAGCAAAAAGAGCTTAACATTCACTTACATCATAATGTCAGCGAGGAGGTTTTTGTGAAAATGCGTCAAGAGCGTGATGCAAGCCTAGCTATGCCACGTCTGATTATTCCATCCATTCAGGTTAATATCCGTGCAGGTGAGTTTCCACCTGTAGAAGATAATGGCGTGGCTTACTTAAAAGTACCCTTAAATTTATTGGGCAAGAAAAAGTAAAGAAAGCAAAGGCGCATCATTATGCGCCTTATTCGAACTAGAGCTATACAAAGCTTATTATTAGCTTATAAATCAACCATCCTAAACTTAGCCAAAACAGCACACTGATACAACAAATGAGCATAGCTTGCCAGTATTGAATTTTACTGGTGTCAATGTTTATTTTTCCAAACGAAAACAATTTCAGTAACATGCAACCTGACTTGAAAAGTAAAAACTCTATAATGGCTATCATAACTATATCCATACAGCCTCCTAGCTTAGACAAAACAAGACTTACGCATTTCATCGAAATTAGCGCAGAGCTAAAAATCGTTGAAAATCTTTTTAGTGAGAAAATAGGCGATAGTCGCGTCAGTCCTAAAAGGTAATAATAAGCAGCAATCGCGCATTACGCACGCTATAATGTCCATAACGAATGGGAGTATTTGTCATGCCAAACGCCAATCAAAATCCGAATATTGAAAAAACCACTTTAACATCTAAGCAAAAAGCCTTATTAGCCGAGTTATCCGAACAAATGAAACTCAAACCTGATACGGTCATCACTCGCGCTCTTGAATTGCTCAAACAGGCAGAAGAAGATAGAAAATATTTTGGGATAGGCAAGCTCAAGGAAAATTAATGAATATTATTTTAGATACGGGGTTTCTTATTGATTTGTTTGCTAAAACTGAACGCCATGAATCTGCCGTTAGAGTAAGGATAGCTTATGCCAACGCCAAATTACACACATTATGGGAGTGTATTGCTGAGGCTAGTCATAAATTAGATAACAAAGGTCGCCAAGCAATGTTGTTATGGTTAGCCAAAAATAGCACCATTCACTCCAGTCATATTGATGATATAGAGAAAATGGCTGCCTATATGCGTAAGTATGCCAGTGCGTCCAAAGGTGATGGTGCCGATGTTACTGATGTGTCTTTAGTTTTTTTAGCGCATAAACTAAAAACAGCCTATATTTTTACTGTAGACAAAGCAGATTTTGACACTTATCGAACATTGTCGGGCAAGCCGTTTATGCGACTTTGGGTCAAAGATTGAACCACATTAAATACTCGCCCCTTTAATCATCGCTTGCATTAAAAACTCAATTTCGGCGACCAACTGTTCTCTTGCTTGTGGTACTTGTTGATTTAACCATGCAATTTGCAATTCGTGCATTGCCCCAACAATGCCAAAAGCCAATATCCGATAATTACGCGCTGGAATTTTACCCTCCGCAACTAACATCGCCAAATAACCCTCAATCAACAACGCAAACTCAGTAATTAGTAAATTACGATGCGCTTCAACTCGTTGACTCACGCCTAAAATCTCTTGCGTGGTAATTTTGGCGCGGCGTGGGTCGTCTAAATGAGAACTTAAAAATACATTCACTGCTCTGACAAAACGCTGTTCTAGCGGTAGATCACTAGTGATAATTTCTACTAAAACTAATTGACGAGTTTCTTGCAAAATGGTGTCAAATATCGCCATCAACAACGCTTCACGGTCTTTAAAATGCTCATAAAAATGCCGTGTTGTCACTTTGGCATGACTACAAATTTTTTCAACCGTTGTCGGCACATAACCGACTGTGCCAAATAACTCCAAAGCCGTATCCATCAACCGTTGACGGCGTTCTTGTGTTAATTGTTCGGCACTTCGACCCGCATAACCACGTTTGCTAACTTTTTTTGGTACATTCGTACTCATTTCGTCGGATTGTGTCATATTCACTCTTGAATTAGGAAAGACTTCTTTTCTAAAATAGCACATCTTAATTAAAACGATAACCAGAGGCCATTATGTCACGTCCAAGTATTTTTATTACAGGTGCAGCGGCAGGTATTGGCCAAGCAACCGCCCGACTCTTTGCCGCTAAAGGTTGGTATGTGGGTTTATTTGATATCGATGAAACAGGCGTACAACGCTTACGCCAAGAACTTGGCGCAAATAACAGTTATGCCGCCAAGTTAGATGTTTGCAATCCTGAAGCATGGCAACAAACCTTAGCCGACTTTGTGCAACAGGCTGGCCGCTTAGATGTATTGCTCAATAACGCAGGCATTTTGGCTTCAGGAGCTTTGGCGGATATTCCCTTAGCGCGTCAACATCTATTAATTGATGTCAACATTAAAGGCGTGTTAAACGGCTGTTATTTAGCGTTGCCCTATTTAAAACAAACACAAGGTTCACGGGTAATTAACTTGTGCTCCGCTTCGGCCTTGTATGGTCAACCCTCGTTAGCGGTCTATTCTGCCACTAAATTTGCGGTGCGTGGTTTAACCGAAGCCCTAGATTTAGAGTGGGCAGCCGATGGTATTCGGGTGATGGATATTCTGCCACTGTTTGTGCAAACCGACATGGTGACCGATATGAACGCCGACAGTATTAAAAATATGGGCGTGCATTTAACCGCGAACGATGTCGCTAGTACCATTTTACAAGCCGCACAGTACAAAGGCCGTGTGCCGAAAGTGCATTGGACAGTGGGTAAATCGACACGTCTTTTTTATGCCTTGTCAGGCGCAGCACCCGATATGGTTAGCCGTGCAATTAACCAATTTATTACCCGTCATCAGTAAATCCCCCCAGCCTCCTTTTACAAAGGGGGAGCTTTTTAGGAGAACACAATATGAATAATCTACCGACAGGTATGCAAGCGATTACTGATTTTGATAACTGCCGCCAATCCCCTTTACCACTACAACGCTTAGAAGCTACCCGCAAAGCAGCACAAAGTTTTAGAGAACGCTTTATGGATGAGCCTGAAGTATTATTTTATAAAAGCATAAACCTAATTCGTGTTCCCTACCCTACATGGTATGGTTATACAGGCGTTTATGCCCAAAGCACGTATCGTTTTCCGTTAATTCATATTTTAAATCGTTTGTTTGTGGTGCAATACCGTGACTTTGCAGGCGAAGTAAAAACCTTGTTATTTTCGCCTTCGGATATTGATGGCAACCGTGAAACACCGTTTTTTAAACGCCTAGTAGAAAAATTTCATTTGCCACCAAAAGCCCAAGACGTGATGGCTCCTTTGTATAACACCGTAGAAACGGCCTTAGCTTCTACAGGCATTAAACCCGAACAAGTGGACTACATTAGTTATGACCATTTGCACACCCAAGATATTCGTAAATGGCTTGGTACAGGCTCAAACAAAGGCTTTTTTCCTAACGCAAAATTATTGGTGCATGAGCAAGAATGGTTATCAACAGGCGCATTAATTCCTTGTCAAGCAGACTGGTATTGCCCTAATGGTATTGCTGGTGTCGATAGCCAACGTGTTGTCACTTTTACAGGCAGCATACAATTGGGACGCGGCGTGGCTTTGGTACACTCAGCAGGACACACCGAAGGCAATCACTCTTTTGTCGCACGAGTACGTGATGGGATTCGTGTTAGCTCAGAAAATGGTGTAGGTGCAGATGCTTATGAACCACAAAACTCGCGCATCAACAGTATTCGCCGTTATGCCAAATCAACAGGTGTAGAAGTGATTTTAAACGGTAACACCTTAGAAGGCAGTAATGACCAATATATCTCAATGGTGATGGAAAAAACCATTGCAGGGCGTTCGGCTAATCCCGATTATCCTAATTGCGCTTCGTCTAGCGAGGCGACACCGTATTGGCTGATTCCTCAACAACAAAGCAGCTATTTAATTGGCGAAGCGGAATTTGGCAAAGCAATCGTTTAAGTATGCTCATCGAAAAACGGTTTTTATCAAAAGCCGTTTTTTTATTTAACAACTTAGGACTTACGCGGTTATCGCTGATTTGTTCACTAAACAATCGTTTTCAACGATTTTTAGCTCCGCGCTAATTTCGGCGAAATGCGTAAGTCCTAAACTCAAAATTAGTGTAATTGCTCTAATTTGATTGTTTTTTCAAAATCATTCACTTACTATAATTATGTGATTATGTCGCTTTAGCGCAATCTTTTTATAAAAACAAGCAAAAAACATCACAGATATACAGGTGCAACAATGAAACTAAAAAAGATAGCCGCTGTTCTTTTATCCTTAACTTTATTAAATGGCATAGCAGTTACCGCTCATGCAGACTCAGATGACGACTTAGATAACCTACGTGGTACGAATCCATTTAAAGATTGGCGTTTAATTAAACATGATGTGCGCCGTAACATCAAAGCCTACGATAAGCGTGATGATCAAAACAGTGGTGTACGCTCGTTTAAATTAGATGTGATTGTTGATGGTTCTTTAGAAACCGTAGCGCGTATTTATTTTGATATTGACAATTATACTCGTTGGTTTTGGACGGTACGTGAAGCAAAAATTTTAAAAAAGGTATCTGATACCGAGTTTTATTATTATTTACAACATGATGCACCCGTCACTTTACCTGACCGTGATGTGGTAATTCACGCCATTATTGAGCCATATACAGAACAAAGAGGCCATGCTTCATTTAGATTAAAAGCTGTACCTGACTTTACTCCTCTTAAACCGCCATTAGTACGCATGTTGGCTGAAGACATGGTGATTCGTTGGACTCCCATCGAAAAAAACAAAACGCGTTTAGAGGTTGAAGGTTTTATTCATCCAGGTGGTGTGGTGCCTGCATGGGCAATTAATGCCGTACAACGTCAGGCTCCTTATTATACGATGGTGGGTTTGCAACGTATGGTGCAATTACCGCAATATAAAACACCCACTACACCTATGCCCTTTAAAATTATTGAAAAAGAGTAAATATATAAGGGCGGATAATTCCGCCCTTTTTGATTACTGCAATGGCTTAATATGCGCCACAAACTCCTCGGCGTTCATGCTCCCCATCACCCGTAATGCCCGCACTTCTTGACCTTGATGATTAAAAAACAACACACTGGGCGGCCCAAACAAAGCAAAACGTTTTAGTAACGCCTGTGCGTTTTCATCGTTGCTGGTAATATCGGCTTGCAACAACATGACAGGCTTTAAGGCATCAGCAACCACGGGCGAACTAAAGGTGTCATGTGCCATTTCGATACAAGCCACACACCAATCGGCATAAAAATCTAATAAAGCGACTTTGCCTTGTTGTTTAGCTTCCGCTAAGGCCACATCTAACTCTTGGGCATTATTAACCTTACGAAAAGTGAGTTCGCTTTTGCTAGTTGATGCCCCGTTAATGGTTGCCGAAAATTGCAAAGGCCGTAAAGGATTCGATTGGCCATTGGCTGCACCAACCAACAACAACACGCCCCACACTAACAACCCCACACCCAAACCTTTCCAAAAACGCGGCCAACCTGCTTGAGTATTATCTAAAGCTCCCATCAAAATACCGCACACAATCAACAATAAGCCCCATAACACTAAGGTCACTGCCCCTGCCAAAAAGCGCGACAACAACCAAATTGCCACCATCAACAACAACACACCAAACACTGATTTTACCGCCACCATCCATGAGCCTGCTTTGGGCAATAAACTACCGCCACCGAGACCAATCAATAATAACGGCGTACCCATACCCAAACCTAAAGCCAATAACGCCGCACCACCTAACCACATATCACCTGTGCTACTGATGTACAATAACGCGCCTGCCAAAGGTGCAGACACACACGGCGAAACCACTAAAGCCGATAAAGCCCCCATCAACAATACGCCCAAATAAGTGCCACCTTGTTGTTTTTGGTTTAAATCGCTCAATCTATCTTGAATAAAAGCAGGTAAGCGTAATTCATAAAAACCAAACATCGCCAATGCCAACAACACAAAAATCAAGGCAAACACCGATAATACCGCAGGATGTTGCATCCATAACGACAAATTAGCACTTGCACCAAAATAGCCAACCGCCATTCCTGCCAGCGCATAAGTGCTTGCCATCCCCACCACATACGACAACGACAACAAAAAGCCACGTTTGGCAGACAAGCCCTGCCCTTGTCCTGCAATAATGCCCGACAAAATAGGCACCATCGGTAACACACAAGGCGTAAAAGACAAACCGATACCCAACAACAAAAATGTTCCCATAATTAAGGCAAAACTACCACCAGCCAAAAATTGAGAAATGCTATTGGCATCGTTGCTGTTACTTGTTGAGATACGATTATTACTGGCTGGCGTTTCTAAACTTTCAACAGGCGTAATCGGGGCAACGGCTAATAATTTCACTTGCACATTCATGGTTTGTGGTGGATAGCATAAGCCTTGCTCAGAGCAACCTTGATAAATTGCTTTGACTGGCCATACTTGACCAATGTTCGCCTCTTGGCTGGCATACACAGGAATATCGACCGTTAAAGCCTGATGAAACACCTCAACTTGACCAAAATTAGGGTCATTTTTTAAGATAGGCTGATGATTAAATGAGGCATTACCCATCACCACAGGCGTTTGATTGGCTGAAATCACCGTTAAGCGTTTCTTATATAAATAATAACCATCGGCAATCGTAAACGACATGGTCACATAACCATCACGCGTGTTAACGACTGGCTTAAAAGCCTGCTCCACCGCCAAATAATCTTCCTCAGCAACCACATCATCAAAATTAGGAATAGCTGCCTGCACTGCGTTTAGCCATAAGCTCAAGATAATTATTAATAAAGTACGCATATATGCTTGCCTATAAATGAATCTATCGTTGTAAGAATACGTTTTTTAAATTAAGGCAATCTTAAGAAACTTTTTCTATTGTTAAGCAAGCCTTAAGTTTGGGCTTTTAAACTGAGTAAAAATCAAGAGGAAACTATTTGATGAACCGTTTAAAACAAGCCATCGGCATCACCTTACTGAGTGTTATCGCGGCATTCAGTCATGCCAACGACATACTCAACCTAGACGCTTACAAAGGCAAAGTGGTGTATATCGACTTTTGGGCATCGTGGTGTGGGCCATGTAAAGAATCTTTTCCGTGGATGAAAAAAATTCATCAACAACATCAACAAGACGGCTTAGTGATTATTGCGGTGAATGTTGACCAAGAGCAAAAACTCGCCGAGCAATTTTTGCAGCAATTTAAACCCGAATTTAAAGTGCTATTTGACGGCAAAGGCACATTAGCCGAAGACTTCAAAGTCAACTCCATGCCTAGCTCGTACATTATTGACCGTCAAGGCAAACCACGTTTTAAACACAAAGGTTTTCATGGCAACAAAATTGGCCAATATGAAACCGAATTAAAAACTCTGTTAAGTGAAAAATAATAGGTATTTACCTTCATAACCCCCTCGCTCTTTGGGAGAGGGTTGGGGTGAGGGTCAGATTAAATGAAAAGTAATAGGACTTTTATTATGAACAAAACCATCACGCTGATGATAACGCTGTTTGTTGTCAGTCAGTTAACAGGCTGTAGCTCTTTAGGGGTCAAACCTTGGGAACGTGATTTATTAGCCAAACAATCCATGCAACTCAATAACGCACCCTTAGACAGTGCCATTGATGACCATATTTATTTTAGTAAAGAAGCGTCCAGTGGTGGTCGCGGTTTTGGTGGAGGTGGCTGCGGATGCAACTAACTAACAAAAAAATGCCAGCCTTTCGTGCCGCATTGGCCGCAGCAAGCTGTGGTTTATTAGGATTAGCAACAACAACGGCGGTACACGCCGAAGATAACGCGACTGATAGCAAAAAATGGCAAGTGGATACTGCCGTTTTGTACTACGCTGAAGATAATGGTCGGGTCACGGCTGCCGAACCGATTGTAAACTTTAAAAAAGATTATGGTGATGAGCGTGTGCTTAATCTAAAAGTGACGTTAGACTCCTTAACAGGTGCATCACCCAATGGCGCAACGTCTAGCAGTCAAGCACAAACTTTTACCAGTCCATCAGGTAACAAGCAATACACCACGCCGCCTAATAGCCAACCTTTAGATGGTGAGTTTAAAGATACCCGCGCCGCGATTCATGCTAATTGGGAACAACCTTTAAACGAAGACTATAAAGCCAGTGTCGGTGGTGGCATTTCGTCTGAGTATGATTTTAAATCGTTATCGTTAAATGGTGCGATTTCTAAAGACCTCAACAATAAAAACACCACATTAAGTGCAGGCTTAAACTTTGAGCTAGACACACTCAACTCAGTCGGTGGCAAGCCAAAACCTTTTAGCTCTATGGCAGCTAATATCAAAGAAGGTGACGATAATAAAACGGTGATTGATGCCTTATTTGGCGTAAGCCAAGTGATTAACCGCAAAATGATTATGCAATGGAATTACTCACTTAGCAGCTCCAGTGGTTATCATACCGACCCGTATAAAGTGTTAAGTTTGGTGGATGGAGCTACAGGTTTTGCACAAGATTATGTGTATGAAAATCGTCCTGACAGCCGTACTCGTCATAGTGTATTTTGGCAAACCAAATACCATTTAACCGAAGATGTATTAGATGTCTCTTATCGTTATATGACCGATGATTGGGGTATTAATTCACATACCTTAGATTTGCGTTATCGTTATCAACTCAACGATAGCAGCTATTTAGAGCCACATGTGCGTTTTTATACTCAAAATCAAGCGGACTTTTATCAATACTTTTTGGTTCAAGGTCAAGCCTTACCGCAATTTGCCTCGGCAGACCCACGTTTAGGCGAATTTGATGCCACAACCTTTGGTATTAAGTATGGCAAAACCTTAAGTAAAGACCGTGAGTTTAGCATTCGTATTGAGCAATATACCCAAACAGGTAATAGTCATCCTAGCGAAGCGGTTGGTCAACTTAAATCGCAAAACCTATTTCCTGATTTGAATGCTTTAATGGTACAGTTTGGCTATTCTTTTAAGTTTTGACCAATGTTGTTTGGCATCATCAAAATGTTCCCTCCCCTAATTTAGGGTAGGGTTAGGGTGGGGGTTTATATATCATACCCCCTCCCAACCTCCCCCTTGTTAAGGGGGAGGAGTTTTTTGATATTTGGCAAACATAGTCACGGAATAGCCCTTATGTCCCACAGCAATCACATTCATATTCAACAACATAGCAACTATTGGCAAATTCAGTTTGAAGCAATGGCCAGCACTTGCGAAGTATTAGTTGATAGCGATGATAAACATCTTGTCACACGTTTAAGTCATTTAATTAGCAAAGAAACATGGCGTATAGAAGAAAAATTTAGTCGTTATCGTCAAGACAATATCTTATATAAAATTAACAATTGCGAAGGTGGCGTGGTGCAAGTGGATGCCGAAACCGCCGAATTGATTGATTTTGCCGCTCAATGTTACACCCTTAGCGGTGGTATGTTTGATGTCACTTCGGGCATTTTACGCCGTGCATGGCGTTTTGATGGCAGTAGTTTTTTAGCTGATCCTGCGGTGGTTGAGAGCTTATTACCGCATATTGGTTGGGAAAAAGTCCGTTGGTTAAACCCAGTTATTTCTTTACCTTATGGTATGGAATTAGATTTTGGGGGAATTGGTAAGGAATATGCGGTTGATAAAGTATGGCAGTTGGTGAGTGAACACACTCAGGAACCTGTATTGATTAACTTTGGTGGTGATTTGCGCGTGACAGGCGCACGGCGTGATGGATCGGCATGGCAAGTGGGCATAGAAAGCCCTGAGCAAGCAGGTCAAAGCCAAGGCATTTTAGAAATTAGTCAAGGCGCGTTGGCCACCAGTGGCGATAGTAAACGCTTTTTGCTAAAAGATGGTGTGCGTTATAGCCATATTTTAAACCCCATGACAGGCTGGCCAATTACTAACGCACCGCATTCGGTGACTGTCGCCGCACCCACTTGTATTGAAGCGGGGATGATGGCGACTTTTGCCAGTTTGCAAGGTGAATTTGCCGAACAATTTTTGGAGGCAATGGATACGCCTTATTGGTGTATTCGTTAATTAGGGTTATATGGTATGCGTATTTTATTAGTAGAAGATGATGCCATGCTTGGCAAAACCCTACAAACTGCCTTAGAACCACAAGGTTATACCGTTGATTGGCTACGCGATGGTCAGCAAGCCCTTTACGCGCTCAATGACCAGCATTTCGACTTAGTGATTTTGGATTTAGGCTTGCCCAAATTAGATGGCATGAGCGTATTACAAAGCGTGAGACGCAAAGGCTTAACCACGCCGATTTTAATTTTAACCGCACGCGATACCAGCCAAGACAAAGTCAACGGTTTAGATGCAGGCGCAGACGATTATTTACTCAAACCCTTTGACTTAGCCGAACTTAACGCACGTTTACGCGCCCTCACCCGCCGCACTCAAGGCCGCGCCGAAAGCCATATCACGCACGGAGACATTGTACTAGAGCCACAAAGTCAACAAGTGAGTTATCAACAAAAAGCCGTTATCTTACATCGCCGCGAATTTATGCTACTGCATAAACTCTTAGAAAATGTCGGTCAATTACTTACCCGTCAACAACTCGAACAAAGCGTCTATGGTTGGGGCGAAGACATCGAAAGTAATGCTCTCGAAGTGCATATTCATCATTTACGCAAAAAGTTTTATCCCGAATTGATTAAAACGGTACGCGGTGTAGGTTATATAATTGAGAAACTTAAACCATGAAATCCATACGCCAGTATTTGCTACTGGGCATGTTTGCCAGCCTGCTATTGGCGTTTATGGTATCGTTGTTAATTAGTTATCGTGCCATTAACTATGAAATAGCCGAAGTCTATGATGCTCAATTGGTACAAGATGCACGTTTTATTGAAGGTTTTTTAAACCAAAAATCTTATAAAATTGATTGGTCACACATTAGCCAAGCCCTTGCCCATATCAATCAACTGAGTTTTAATCAAGGTGAAGAAGCCAATGCCGATGGTCATAGTTATGAACGTAAAATGGCGATTCAAGTCTGGGATAATCAAGGCAATTTATTATTAACGACACCTAATGCTCCTCAACACGCGCTATCACCACTCAAAAAAGGCTTTTTTAGACAACAGCACAGTAATAATGATTGGTACATCTATAGCCACCAAATCCCTAACAATAAATACTGGTTACTTGTTGCAGAACGTGCCGATATTCGCAACGAAATTACCGAAAAAATGCTCTCTAGTCTGCTTATTGGCAGTTTGATGTCCTTATTATTGATAGCGGTGCTGATTAGTTGGATTATTAAAAATGGCCTCGCGCCCCTCAATCAACTCTCCAAAGCCATGCAAGCCCGCGACTTAGACTATTTACAACCCGTTCAACTGAGTCAAACACCTCCTCATGAGTTAAAACCTGTATTACAAGCACTTAATCATTTATTACAGCGTTTAGATGAGGGTTTAGAACGTGAACGGCGTTTTTTGGCCGATGCCGCGCACGAATTACGCACCCCACTGGCGGTGCTTAAATTACAGTTACAAGTTGCCCAACAAGCTCCAACGCTCAACGAAATGCGACAAGGTGTTGATAATGCTTTATTGGGGGTTAATCGTAGTACCCACACGGTAGAGCAATTATTAACCTTAGCGCGTATTGAAGCCAATAAACAAACGTTACAACGCGAAAGCATAGATATGGTGGCTTTGGCTCAAGAGGTAGTTGCCAATTTGTTTCCTTTGGCTTTAGACAAACAGCAAGATATTGAATTGCTTTATACGCAAGAAACGGTACTTTATACGGGCAATCGACTGCTACTGAGTATTTTGTTGCGTAATTTGCTGAGTAATGCCATTTATTACAGCCCAATACACGCTCAGATTAGCGTCAAAGTAGAAGCCTTAAACAATGGCGTTTTGTGGGCTGTTTATGATTCGGGACAAGGTGTTCCTGCTGAAGATATTCCGCGTTTAATGCAACGCTTTTACCGCCACCAACAAAGCAAAGACAGCGCAGGTACGGGCTTAGGCTTGTCGATTGTGCAAAAGGTGGTTGAGCTGCATCAAGGCAAGGTCAATATTTACAACCAAAAAGCAGGCGGTTTGGCAGTTGAAGTTGTACTCAGCTAAAGGCTTAATGCAGCCGTGTATTAGGGGGTACAACCTCATCGGGCAATTCATCTTCAGAAATTTCGCCCTTTTCTATAGCTTCTTTAAGCGCTTCGGCATGAGCGCGTGCCACCGCTTGCAAACCCATACTAATCATCATTCGTCCTAATTGCGCCGACTGATAATTAATTAAGGCTTTGGCTTCTTCCGAAAAGCTGATTTTTACAAAAGGCTCACTGGAGCCTTCGCTGCTATCGGCACGGCGTAACACCACTTCGCCATTTTCTAGCTCAACTATTTCTAACATTGCTTCTGGCATGTTAAAACTCAACCATCTCTTGTCTAAATTCACTCATGACACGCTGCAAGTGCTTATGCCAATCTTGCACTTGTGCCATATCAAAACGCGGCTGCTCCTGTATAGGCGCGGCACGCATAATCAAACTATCGGTCAATTCTGCTTCGGGTTGTGGCTCTACGGGGTCTGCCGCCAATTGAATTGTAGCAAACGCCTGTTGTAATTGCCCTAACCATTGACCATCCTCTAACACCTGTAACTGACTGATTTCGGGTGAAACCTGTCCTTTTGCATCCAACGCCAAACGAATCGCTTCGGTAGTCGCTAATTGCGGCGATAGTTTATAAAAACGGCTTAACTCTTGCAAAAATGCCAAAAATGCCCCGTGTAAATGAAACACCGCCGCTTCATAGTGAGCTTGTTTGCTGGCATCATCGCTCGCTTGCTCACTCTGCTGCATGGCTATTTTGGCAAAATAAAACTTTTGATTGGTACGACCCGCACCGTATCGTGCTACGCGCATAACAATTTACCTTAGATTTAGTGACTCCCTCACCCCAACCCTCTCTCACAGGGAGAGGGGGTTCTCTCTCTGTGGGAGAGAGCGAGAGTGAGGGCAAAACTTACTTTTCTTTAGACATTTTGCCTTTGCTAATTTTCCAAATGCCATCCCGATAAAACGCTTGCCAACCTGTTGGTTTACCGTCTTCTTCGGTGGCCACAAACTGCTCTTTGG
>Ga0209599_10000324_pt1 | contig 33627 bp, 32 predicted proteins | sample Shrwel_input2_FT_FD_187534 | JGI IMG/M metagenome (GOLD analysis project Ga0209599, IMG submission 187534) | Subsurface microbial communities from deep shales in Ohio, USA - Utica-3 well 1 S input2 FT (SPAdes) (version 2) ...
TGATTGGAGTTTGCTCAATTCTACAAAAAGCAAGTAAACTTCTTTTGATTTCGGTGGTTGGCGTGCCTTTTACTCGGGTGATTTTGAGTGGAAATAATGCTTTTTCTTTAGCAAGGGTTAAAAAGGTTTCTTCTTCTTTAAATGGAATAATTACGGATAAAATTCCATTTTCGGATAAGAAAAAATCAGCTGCTTCAATCAATTCTTCAAAGGGCAATGAATCGGTAAATCGGGCTGCATCGCGTTGTTCGTCGCCTGACTTATAATCATCCGAATAAAAGGGTGGATTCGAAACAATCAAGTCAAACTCTTCATCTACTTCATCTACGAATTCATCCAATCCGGCATGATAACAGTATAAACGATCGTTCCAGGGAGAGTTTTCAAAATTTTCGGTAGCTTGCTCGTAAGCATCGTCGTCAATTTCTATAGCATCAATTTGTTCGGCGTGACTGCGTTGTGCTAGCATTAAGGCTATTACGCCAGTGCCGGTTCCTATATCAAGAATGTTGTACGGATTATTGATTAGTGGTGTCCAAGCACCCAATAAAACACCATCTGTGCCTATTTTCATAGCGCAGCGGTCTTGTCTAACGGTAAATTGTTTGAATGAAAACATTTGGGTTTAGATTTATCGAATAACCGAATAAACAAATTATCGAATCCTCTTTTAAAGATACATTTCTACCAATCCTTCTGGTAAATTCATGATTACTTTTTTGTTGGCGCGGTCTATTTTGACTAAAAACTGGTCAATCATTGGTATTAGTATTTCTACCTCACCATTTAAGACTTCGAAAAGAGGTTGTGCGGAGCTATCGTTAATAGCTACTATTTTTCCGAAAACACCCAATCGTTTGTCTTCGATTTCAAAACCAATGACTTCGTGAAAATAGAATTTGTTGCCTTCTAATTTGGGTAACATAGAAAGCGGAAGGTAAACATCGCAACCCATAATAGCATCGGCAGCTTCTTCAGTATCTACATCTTCAAAACGAACTTTTAGGAAGTCGTTTTTGTGTAGTTGGGAGTGTACAATAAAAAATGGAACCAAGTTTTTGTTTAATTCAACAAAAACCGATTCCATTTCTTCATACATTTCAGGTTCATCCGTATCTAAATAGATCAGAACTTCTCCTTTGAAACTAAATTTTTTAGCGATTTTACCTAAATAAAAACAATCGTCTTTATGCATCACCGCTAGTTATAATTAAGCTTCTGTTTCTTCGCTAGTTTCTTCAGCAGCTGGAGTTTCTTCTACAGTAGCTTCAACATCTGCAGCAACTTCCGCTACTTCTTCAGCAACCTCTTCAGTAGCTTCAGCAGCTTTTAATGCTTCTGCTTGAGCAGCAACACGTTTTGCGTTAGCTTCTTTTTCAGCTTTTAAAGCTTCCGCTTTAGCATCTGCTTTCGATTTTGCTAAACCATCTTTTTTAGCATCTACTTTTCCAGCTTTAGATTCTAACCAAGCATTGAATTTAGCTTCCGCTTGCTCAGGTGTTAAAGCACCTTTACGTACTCCACCTTCTAAGTGATGTTTTAATAAAGCTCCTTTGTAAGAAAGGATAGCTCTTGCAGTGTCAGTTGGCTGAGCACCGTTGAATAACCATGTAACTGATTTATCAACATTTAAGTCGATAGTTGCAGGGTTAGTGTTTGGATTGTAAGTTCCTAATTTTTCTAAGAATTTACCATCTCTTTTTGAACGAGCATCTGCTGCTACGATCCAGTAAAAAGGTTTCCCTTTTTTTCCGTGTCTTTGTAATCTAATTTTTACTGACATAATCTTATTGATTAATTTGAGGTACTCGACCTCGGTTATTTAAGGGTGCAAATATAGTTATTTTTTTGATTTCTAATACACAGGAGTTTAAATTGTTCAATATTTTGCCTGCTACCATAATTTTTGAAAAGATAAATACTACTTTTGTCTACTGAATAATTTAGAAACATGAAAAAATATTTATTTCTTTTTATAGGTTCGTTAGGAATATTGACTTCTTGTCAGGATGATATTACTTTTAATAGCCCTGCTTTTCAGGCAATTGTTAATAATGAGACTTGGAAAGCCAATTTAAAAAACGCAATAATTGAAAGGTCTGGCGCTATAACTATTAAAGGAACCTCTCAATATGATAATTTAGAACTAAATATTTCGTCTTCCAATGTAGGTAGCTATAAGTTAGGTACGGTGAATCAAATGAATATGGCTTCGTTTTACCCTATTAACACCAACGAGGATACGTTTTATTCAACGGGAATTATCAAGGGTTCGGTAAATGAGGTAAAATTAGTAAACGGAGGAACAGGTTATGCTACGGCAAGTATCGTTACAACTACGGGAGGTTCGGGAACTGGGTTGAAAGTGAATATTACTGCAGGAAGCAATGGAATAATCAATAAGGTAGAAATAAATGTGCCAGGAAATGATTATTTGCCAGGGGATGTGATTACGATTGTTGGCGGTAATAACAACGCTAGTTTCATGGTGGTTAGTGTTTCTAAAAGCAATGGGGAAATTGTAATCACCGAAAATACTGGAACAACAATTTCGGGAACATTTAAATTTGTTGCTTTTGATGAAATAACAAAAGATGTGATTTCTTGCCGAGAAGGAGTGTTTTATAAATTGCCAATCACTACAAACTAAGCATTTTAAACCAAATATAATATGGAAGCCGCTTTATTTAAAGCGGTTTTTTTGTGGCATAAAATATTTCTTTAAAAAGAAAAGGCTAATAATGAGTTAATTACCATTTTAATAAACTACCTTTGACCAAATTATAAAATTTATATATGAACATTTTTGTAGGAAGTCTTCCGTTTTCAATAGACGAGGCAGACTTAAGAGATTCTTTTGGAGTTTACGGTACTGTAACATCAGTAAAAATTATTACTGATAAATTTACAGGTCGTAGTAAAGGTTTTGGATTCGTTGAAATGTCAAGCGAAGAAGAAGCTGAAAAAGCTATCCAAGAATTAAATGGTGCTACTGTTGAAGGTCGTACGATTGTGGTAAACAAATCGGAACCAAAACCAGAAGGCGAAAGAAGAAGTTTCAACAATAACCGTCCAGCAGGTGGTGGTTACGGAGGAAACAACAACAACCGTGGTGGTGGAAACTATGGCGGAGGTAACAATAGAGGCGGAGGAAGATACTAATCTTAGTTTTTTATATTGTTTAAACCATCTCATTGAGATGGTTTTTTTGTTTAAAATCGGTACCGAACAGTAAGGAGTAAATATCTAGGCACCAAGGCAGTGTTTGATTCGGTAGTCGTGTAATTATCAAGGGTGATTATTTTATAATCTCTTTCATTCAATAGGTTGTTGCCAATCAGGCGGTAGGAGAATTTACTGTTTTTAGGATTAAAGTTCACAATAGCATTTAAAAAAGCATAAGTGTTGTTGTTTAAAAAATAGAAATTATTGTTAGATTCTAAAATCCAATTTTTAGAAACGGTATAAGTGGTTTTTACAAAAGCATTGCTGTTTTTGTTGCTGGAAGTAATTTGGTTGAATTTGGAGTTGTAAAAATTTAAATCAATTCCAAAATCGAAATTAACCGGAATTTTAAAATAAGTAGTTCCTGAAAAAGTATAGCTTGAAAGATGTCCTTTGCTCGCGGTAAATTCATTTGAATTTACTTTTATGAGTAAAGAGTTCCAACTTTGATTGGTTTCAATTTTAGTCGCCAAATTCAAGGGTTTAAAATAATTTACAAGGCTAAAAGTGGCATTGTAATTTTCGCCTCCATCTGTAATGTTGTAGTCTGAAAAAGTAAAATCATTAGTAATTGTGTTTTCCAATCCTATAGTTTTTTTATTCCTGATGTACATGAAATTGGAGTTAATTGAAAACCTTTTTTCATCATTGTAAAAAGTGTAGAATAAAGAAAATAGGCTATTTTTAATACTTTGTTCTAATGTGTTCCCTTTTGTAAAACTTTTATAGGTTGATAATGAATAATTAGGATTCAAGTTTTCTACAGTTGGTAAATTTGAATTTTCTGAATAACCAACGGTAAAGTTTCCAAACCCTGTTTTGGAAATATTTACATTCAAACTTGGGTTAAGGAAGTAATGTTCTTTTGAAAAGGAAGAATGATTAAACTTGTTGTAGACTGAATTCAGAGAAAAAAACAGTTTGAATTTCTCAGAAAAAGTATACTTCAAAGTATTGTCTAAATTTAAGACGCTTTGTTTTAGAGAGGTAAGGTTGTCGAAATTAGAATTGTCTCGTATTTCGCTATCTATTTTTTCTTTGTCTTTTTCGAAACCAAAACCCACAATGTGTTCCCATTTTTTATATTTAGAAATTAGTTTGCTTTTGATTCCAAAATAAAGAATAGAATTTTTGTATTCCTGTACAACCGTTTCATTATCTGGTACGCCAAGATAGTCGTTTAAAAAGGGAGAAGAAATGTTGTCTTTTTCGGTAATGAAATCTTTTCCAAAATAAAGATAAGTGTTTAAAACACTTCGCTTGCCAATACTCAAGGTATGGTTTAAATGATTGTAAAAGGTTTGGTTTTGATTATTTAAATATTGATTAATTTGGGTCTCGTTGAAATTTGATAAATCAAATATTTTTTTAGGATTACTCTTGTAGAGAAAAACATTTTTCATATAATTATCTTCATTGATGTGGTATTTTAATTCTATTTCGGCAGAAGACATTTTTAGGTTGTCGTGGTAATCCTTGTTTTCGGTAAAAATTATGGGTGTAGCATCAAAATTGTAAATGGTTTGAGAAAAGGAATTTTGAATTTGTTGGTCGTTGGCATAGTATAAAACACTCCTCAAGGATAGATTAGGTTTGAATTTTGTGTTACAACTCAACGTGTTTAAAAAGGCATTGTTAAATGTGTTTTGGGAACTATTAAACTCGTTGTTTTCACTATTATAGATGGTGAAGCTTTTTTTTGCCTTTTTTTCAATTCTTTCTTCGCCAAAAATATTGTTTTCGTTAATAGTGTTTGTGATTTGGGTAGTGGCTTTGTCTCCCAAATTGTTATAGTCGGCAAAGTAGAAAAGCTTTATTTTTTTTCGTAACAACCCCAAATTAATTGCTTCTTTCCACCTATTTTCAGAAACCACTCCGGTGCCAGCGGTAATATTGCCAAACCAAACATTTTGTTTGTTTTTTTTAAGTTTTAAGTTTAAAGCCACTTTCTCAGAATCGGATAATTTTTTAAAAATAGGATTGTCTTCAAAATGATCAATTATTTGAACAGCCTCTACTACTTTGGCATCAAGATTTTTGGATAAAAGTTTGTAATCTTTATTAAAAACATCTTCGCCTTCGATTAAAAGTTTGTCAATTTGCTTGCCATGGGCCTTTATGGTTCCGTCTTTTAAAACTTCTACTCCGGGTATTTTTTTTAAGATGTCTTCTACGGTTTGTTCTGTTTTGTTAATAAAACTGACAACTTTTATGGTAGTGGTGTCTTGGTCGATTTTGATTTTTTGATCCGACTGAATTACAATTTCATTTAATGCTTCAATTTTTTCTTCAAGTATAAAGTCAATGTTAAAATCATTTTTGGTGAGTTCAATATTTTTTATTTCCTTTTTAAATCCTAAGGAAGCGCAACTAATGTGTAAGTTATTGGTGTTTGTTGTCTTGAAATGCAATTCATAATAGCCTTTTTCGTTGCTGTAAGCATATGCTAAAGTGTTTTCATTGGTATCTATAACAACAACAGAAGCATTTTCTATGCTCCTGTTGTGGCTTTTTACATATCCTGAAATTTTAATTTCCTGACTGTAAAAACTTATGATCGTAAAAAAGGTAAAAATATATTTTAGCATTATCTATTCGAAAATTTCGATACTCATATCTTTCATGCCGCCAGTAGCTACTTGTACGCCGTATTCTTTCGCAAGCATTATCGCCTTGGTTTTGTTTTTTTCGACTTTCTCTTCTAAAAAGGATTTGTATTCTAAATTGTTTATCCATCTTAAGTTTCGTTGGTCATAATTTGGAATGTTTAATTTAGACGGAACTTTCAAGTTGCTTACAGGATATTCAACCGACTTAAAGTACACGTAAAATTCCTTGTTGGTGTCATATGCTTCCAGAATAAGTCCAGGCAAACCATTTAATTTCCAAGGGCCATATGAAACCGGAATATCTTCGGTAAACCATGCGGTATAGGTATGTCCTCTAAAATCAGTCATGGCTTTCTTGCAATTAAAATTGCCTATTTTTTTGGTTTCATTTTCAATTTTCCAATTTAGTTTGGTGTTTTTTTCAGCACCATAAAGGGAGATATCATATTTTTTATTCCACCATAATGAGTCTTTTGCTCGGTTGTAGTAAACTTGTTTGCCTTGTTCTAAAGTGTGTTTTCCTACATAAACTTGTTTTATCTCGCCGTCAACTTTTTTAATCCTTTGGTTCTCTATCTCATTTTCGTTTTCAAGCGAATCTTTAGCAGTAACATAGTAGCTTTGTTTCTCATCAAAAATAAGATGAGAATTAAAATCTAATCCAACAGGACCTCCTTTGCCAGGACTTTCAATATGTCCGTAATTTACCTTTCCCGTTTTTTGAGAAAATACAGAAAATGAAATTAAAATTGTTAGATATAAATGAACTTTTGTTTTCATAATTTTATAAGATTAATAACTTTATGCTATAATTTTATTTAGTTACATAATGCCCAAGCAATATTTACTAGTTGTGTTGTAGAGCAACCATCGCAAGATACAGTCCATGAACTCCCATCGGAGCAATTTACAGTAATTTGAACAACTTTAAAGACTTTCTTGTTTTTTGTTGAAATTTCTTTTTTTTGATTTCTCTATAGCTTTATTTGTGTTGTTGTTAGCGAAAACTCCAGTTGACATCAAGCCAACTATTGATAATAAGATTAATTTTTTCATAATGAATGATTTTTTGTTTAGTTATTATTTTGTTTCATTATAGCATAAAGTTGGGTAAATCTAATAAATCGATTTAGATAGTTATTGTGGTTTTTCCGTACATTTTGTTAAAATTTTTCTTACACATATTTTTAACTTCTGTTGATAACAATTTTTGATTACTATACTTCAAAAATGTATTTTTGTTTTTTGTCTAAAATGCCTACGGCTTACTGCCTAAAGCCTAACGCTCAATACGATGTATTTAATCTTCGATACCGAAACTACCGGATTACCACGCAGTTGGTCGGCTCCTATTACCGATACCGATAACTGGCCACGTTGCATTCAAATTGCCTGGCAATTGCACGATGAAATGGGTAATCTTATCGAGCATCAGGATTATTTGGTCAAACCCGAAGGTTTTAATATTCCATATGATGCCGAACGTATTCATGGGATTTCAACCGAATTGGCCATGGAACAAGGGATCTCTTTACAAGAGGTTTTAGAAAAATTCAATATTGCGCTGTCGAAAACCAAATATATCGTAGGTCAAAATGTAGGTTTTGACGTGAACATCATGGGTTGCGAATTTCACCGTGCCGGAATCGCTTCCGATATGGTTAAAATGCCGGTTTTAGACACCTGTACCGAAGTGACAGCAAGCTTACTTCAACTCCCTGGAGGTCGTGGCGGAAAATTCAAATTGCCAACCCTAACCGAATTACATCAGTATCTTTTTAATCAGCCTTTTGCAGAAGCACACAATGCTACTGCCGATGTTGAAGCTACCACGCGTTGTTTTCTCGAATTAATCAAACGAGAGGTTTTTACCAAGGAAGAACTTGATGTTACAGCGGATTATTTTGTCGATTTTCGTCGAAATCATCCACAAGAAATCCAGTTAATCGGATTAAAACATATCAATCTTAAAGCGGCTTCCGAAGAAATTCGCAAACGCTTAGCTCAAATAAAACAGGAAGAAGTGGTTGTTCCTGTTTCGGAAGAAAGTATTAAGGATTTAGAGCATGCTTCTTTCGCTCATTTGCACAACCACACGCAGTTTTCGGTATTGCAATCAACCATCGCCATTCCAAGTTTGGTAGCAGCGGCGGTTAAAAACAAGATGAAAGCAGTGGCTATGACCGATACCGGGAATATGATGGGTGCCTTTCATTTCGTAAGTGCAGTTTTTAATCATAACAAAGCGGCCAAAACCAAAAATGATGAAGCGATTGCCAATGGAGAAGAACCCTCGGAAACTGAGGTAAAACCTATTGTGGGTTGCGAGTTTAATGTTTGTGATAACCACAAAGACAAGAGCAAAAAAGACAACGGTTATCAAATTGTATTATTAGCCAAAAACAAAAAAGGTTATCACAATTTAGCCAAAATGTCTTCCATTGCGTACACCGACGGATTTTATTATGTGCCTAGAATCGATCGTTCGATAATCGAAAAATACAAAGAAGACATAATCGTTTTATCGGGAAATCTCTACGGAGAAATTCCGAGTAAAATTTTAAATATTGGTGAAAATCAAGCGGAAGAAGCTTTAATTTGGTGGAAAGAACAGTTTGGTGAAGATTTCTACATCGAAGTCATGCGCCATAATCAAGAAGACGAAAACCGTGTCAACCAATCGCTAATTTCTTTGGCAAAAAAGCACGATGTCAAATTGATAGCCACCAATAATACCTATTATGTTGCTAAAGAAGATGCCAATGCCCATGATATTTTATTGTGTGTAAAAGACGGTGAAAAACAAGCCACACCTATTGGTCGCGGTCGCGGTTATCGCTACGGATTGCCAAATCAGGAGTATTATTTCAAGTCGGAAAACGAAATGAAAAAACTCTTTGCCGATTTGCCTGAGGCGATTATTAATATTCAAGAAATTATAGATAAAGTAGAACCGTATTCGTTATACCGAGACGTTTTACTTCCAAAATTTAAAATTCCTGACGAGTTTGAGGTTCTCGAAGATGCCCAAGATGGTGGTGTTAGAGGGGAAAATGCTTATTTAAGACATCTAACAATGGTGGGTGCTCAAAAACGATATGGAGAAATCACACCCGACATTCAAGAGCGTTTGGATTTTGAGTTACTGACGATTTCCAATTCGGGATATCCAGGGTATTTCTTAATTGTACAGGATTTCATTGCCGAAGCTCGAAATATGGATGTGTCTGTTGGTCCAGGTCGTGGATCGGCAGCGGGTTCGGCGGTAGCCTATTGTTTAGGAATTACCAATATTGATCCGATCAAATACGATTTGCTTTTTGAGCGTTTCTTAAATCCGGATCGTGTGTCGATGCCCGATATCGATATCGATTTTGATGACGAAGGTCGTGGTCGTGTCATGGACTATGTAATTAATAAATACGGTAAAAATCAAGTAGCACAAATTATCACTTATGGTAAAATGGCTACCAAATCAGCTATTCGTGATACGGCTCGTGTGTTGGATTTACCACTTTTTGAAGCCGATAGAATTGCGAAATTAATTCCCGGGATGATGCCATCCAAATGGAATTTGGCCCGATTTTTATCAGAAAAAGAAGAGGATGTTAAGAAAGCATTGCGTTCTGATGAATTTGACCGAGTAAAAGAATTAATTGCGATTGCTAACGAAGGAGAATTGTCGGGAGAAACCATTCAACAAGCTAAAGTATTGGAAGGTTCACTTCGAAATACGGGTATCCACGCTTGTGGGGTGATTATTACACCCGATGATATTACCAATTTCGTTCCGGTAACGACAGCAAAGGACTCCGACTTATACGTGACGCAGTTCGATAACTCGGTGGCAGAAAGTGCCGGATTGTTAAAAATGGACTTCTTGGGTCTGAAGACCCTGACCCTAATAAAAGATACTGTCAAATTAGTGAAATACCGAACCGGAATTCAACTTGATCCGGATACTTTCCCTATAGATGATGTCAAAACATACGAATTATTCCAACGCGGTGAAACGGTAGGGATTTTCCAGTACGAATCACCCGGAATGCAAAAGTATATGAAGGATCTGAAGCCTACGGTTTTTGGAGATTTGATTGCGATGAATGCCCTGTATCGACCGGGACCGTTGGAATATATCCCGTCTTTCGTAAAAAGAAAAAACGGAGAAGAAGCGATTACCTATGACTTAGATGCTTGTGAAGAATACCTGGCCGAAACCTACGGAATCACCGTATACCAAGAGCAGGTAATGCTTTTGTCGCAAAAACTAGCCAACTTTACCAAAGGTGATGCTGACGTCTTGCGTAAAGCGATGGGAAAAAAAGACCGTGCTACGCTTGATAAAATGAAGCCTAAATTTGTCGAACAAGCGGTTGCTAATGGACATAATTCAGAAACCTTAGATAAAATCTGGAAAGACTGGGAAGCGTTTGCGAGTTATGCCTTTAATAAGTCACACTCGACTTGTTATGCTTGGATTGCCTACCAAACGGCGTATTTAAAAGCGCATTACCCTGCCGAATATATGGCGGCGGTACTTTCCAATAATATGAGCGACATTAAGTCGGTTTCCTTTTTTATGGAAGAATGTAAGCGTATGGGATTAGCCGTTTTGGGTCCCGACGTCAACGAATCGTATTATAAATTTACAGTAAATGAAAATTATGCGGTTCGCTTCGGAATTGGAGCCGTAAAAGGAGTGGGAGAAGGCGCCGTAAATACCATTGTTGAAAGTAGAAAAGAAGGTGCTTATAAATCTATTTTTGATCTGGCCAAACGTATCGATTTGCGTGCTGCCAATAAAAAAGCCTTTGAAAATTTAGCATTGGCCGGCGGTTTCGATTGTTTTGCCAATACGCACCGTGCTCAATATTTTCACCATGATGGTGATAGTATCACGTTTTTAGAAAAAGCGATGCGTTATGGAGCCAAATTTCAAGAAAATGAAAATTCGTCACAAGTAAGTTTGTTTGGAGATGCTTCGGAAGTGCAAATAGCCGAGCCTACTGTTCCTCCTTGTGAAGAATGGCATACTATGGAAAAACTTGCCAGAGAAAAGGAAGTGGTTGGAATCTATATTTCGGGACATCCATTAGACGATTACCGCTTTGAAATGAAATATTTCTGTAATACCAAATTAGATGCTTTAAAAAATTTAGAACCTTATGTGGGTAAAAACCTGACTTTTGGCGGAATTGTAAGTAATGTGCAACACCGTACCGCTAAAAACGGAAAAGGCTGGGCAACTTTTAATGTAGAGGGCTATGATGAAAGTTTTGAGTTTCGAATTTTTGATGAAGAATACCTGAAATTTCGACATTTTTTGGTGCAAAATCAATTCGTTTTCTTTAAAATTAATGTTCGAGAAGGTTGGGTAAATCGCGAAACGGGTAAAAAAAGCGACGCAAGAATGCAGTTTTTGGAAGCCAAAATGCTAGCCGACGTATTGACGACTTTTGCCAAAAAAATAATCATTCATTTGGATATTAAAGACCTGCGGGAAGATCTAATTGCACGATTGAATGCTGTTTTTGAAGCCAATAAAGGCGATAATACGGTTTCTTTTGAAATCATGGAGTTGGAAACGTTCAAAAAACAAGTTGAAATGGCTTCCGAATCGGTAGAAATGGAAGAAATGACCGATGATGCCAGTACGGATGCAACAGAAGAAGCTTCTGCAAATCTACCTGCCGTATTAACCGAAGTCGAAGAAACTAGAGTCGTGAATAAAATTTCGATGAATAGCCGTAAGCTGAAAATTAAAATATCCTCTGAATTACTGCAGGAATTGGAAAAAATGCAGCTGAATTTTAAATTGAATTAAATTTTAATTATTGTTTTTCACAGAAACGTATTAGAAATTTGAGTTATGGTTTGATATTGTTACTTTTGCAACCATATAAAACCCCAAATTTATAATCATGTTTAAAAAATTAGTAATGACCATTTCTATGGTTTCTTCCATTTCTATGGTAGCTCAAACAGAAGTAACTGCTGAGAAAAATGAAAAAAAAGAATGGTACTTTAAAGTAGGAGGTTCTTACTTTATCCAAACTGCTGCGACTGAATTTCCAATCGTTTCCGGGCAATTACCCAATACAGATGTTTATGGTGCCGATGGGACTACTCTAATTTCAAGAGAAACCAATCATGGCTCTTTCGGAGAAGGATTTCGCACAAATTTAACTGCTGGTTACCGTTTTACAACGCGTTTAGGAGTAGAAATGGGAGTAAATTATTTCTTAGGAAATAGTAAGACCATGGTTCAAACAACGCACAAGTTAGCAGGTGCAGGACCAACTTTCGTTGATGGTAAGGCTGAAGGTAAAATCAAAGCTTTAGATTTATCACCGGCACTAGTTTTGTTTTTAGGTGAAGCCAAAGGTTTTGAATCATACACAAAAGTAGGAATTATTGTCCCTGTCTACGGTGATTTAACAATTGAAACCAACCGTACATTTACTAATGCAGGAGGCACAACAAATACCTATACAAAAGATGTTGTAAAGCCAAATCCAACCGTTGGATTTATGTCTGCTATAGGAACTTCGTATAAGTTAAGCAATAAGTTATCGGTATTTGCTGAAGTAGAATACAGAAATTTTACAGTTAGTGGTAAGTCTAAAGAAACAGAGATTTATACCGAAAACGGAGTTAATAAATTAGATACTCCTACAGCTTTCAGACCTGATGCTTCATACTCGGCAAAACATGTAAATTATGTTGAGAAACTTACAACTAATTCAAACAGTAAAGTAATAAATCCGTCTGGCTTTGATAATACTAAAGCAACAGATGATATCAGTTCTTATGTTGGAATTAGTGGATTAGGATTAACATTAGGTTTAAAATATAACTTATAATAAGTTGATGGTTATCATAAAAAGGAGCGCTATATTGGGCTCCTTTTTTGTTATTTATTATCGGATTTATAAACTACCACTTATAAAAAATATCAATTAAAGTATCGTTAAAACTGATTTTCTACTGCCCAACTATTCAAAATAAAATTATATTTTTGTCCAAACAATTCATAAAAAATTAAAAAATGGCATTAGCAATAACCGATGCTACTTTTGACGAAGTAGTATTAAAATCAGATAAACCAGTAGTAGTAGATTTTTGGGCAGCTTGGTGCGGTCCTTGCCGTATGGTAGGTCCTGTTATCGACGAAGTAGCGACTGAATATGAAGGAAAAGCAATCGTAGGAAAAGTAGATGTAGATGCCAATCAGGAATTTGCTGCTAAATACGGTGTGCGTAACATTCCAACGGTTTTAGTTTTTCAAAACGGAGAAGTGGTTGGTCGTCAAGTGGGTGTAGCACCTAAGAAAACCTATACAGATGCTATTGATGCATTGTTGTAATCAATAATAAAAGCACAAAAAAGCCTAACGAAAGTTAGGCTTTTTTGTTATCCGTGATAGACTCTTGAAGCAATTATTTTTCCGTCTCGAACTTCCAGGACTTCTGCTACAAGCATATCAGCTTCGTTATTTACCTGACGAATGTATTCCATAAAAACACGATCGCCATTAGCAGTTAACGATGTTACTTTGTAATGCAAACCCGGTAATCGGTCAAAAGCATCTTGCCACCAAACACGCATGGCTTGTTTTCCTCTAATTAAACCGTTGGTTTCCGGTTGACGAATTTTTAACTTCGGACTAAAATGCTGTGCTTCATCATCATAAAGTGATAATAATTTTTCCAATTCTTTTTTGTTAAAAGCATCAAACCATTTAAAAGCTATCGATTGTAAAGTTTCGGGATTCATATTAAAATTTTAGATGGCAAAGGTACATAAACAGGAGTCAGTATGTCTAATGTCATTTTTATTTTGCTGTTTTAATTGTTTCAATTGATATTTAGATGAAAAAATCATTTCTTATATTTGAAAGATGAAGATTGATACTCAATTACCCAAAATATCCAGTTTTCAGCATTTAGAATTGCTGGCCAATCAAATCGTGGAAGGATTTATATCGGGCATGCACAAAAGTCCGTTTCATGGTTTTTCGGCCGAATTTGCCGAGCATAAGATTTATAATGCAGGTGAAAGTACCAAACACATCGATTGGAAACTGTATGCTAAAACAGATCGTTTGTATACCAAACGTTTTGAAGAAGAGACCAATTTGCGATGTCATTTGGTGATTGATAATTCGTCTTCGATGCATTATCCCAAACTGAATGACCATCAGTTTTTTTATGAAAATAAAATAGGGTTTTCGGTGCTGGCTTCTGCGGTTTTGATGAATTTGCTCAAAAAACAGCGCGATGCGGTGGGGTTAAGTATTTATTCGGATTCGTATGAATATTATGCTCCAGAGAAAGGAAGCGATCGTCACCATCGGATGCTGTTAGATAAACTGGAAGGTTTGTTGCAATCGCCAAAGGAAGTCAAACAAACCGATACAATTACCTATTTGCATCAAATCGCCGAGAAAATGCACCGACGATCCATGATTATTTTGTTTACCGATATGTTTCAGGGAGAAGAGGATGAACGATTGTTCAAGGCATTGCAACATTTGAAGCACAACAAGCACAAAGTGGTGTTGTTTCACGTTATTGATAAGACAACTGAGTTTAAATTTGATTTTGATAATACGCCTCGTAAGTTTATTGATGTTGAAACTGGCGAACAAGTCAATTTATTTGCCCAAAACATCAAAACAGAATACGAAAAATTAGTACAAAAGTATTTTGAGAAAGTCGCTAATACCTGTGCAATGTATAAAATTAAGTATGTCCCGGTTTCGGTCGATGAAAAATTTGAAAAAATTATGACAACGTATTTGGTTGAAAAACAAAAGTTTGGCTAAAAGGTGAAAATTTTTTTTCAAAAAAATAAAAAAAACACTTGCAGAAGTCAAAAAGCGTTGTATATTTGCACTCGCAATAAAGCACTGGTTTGGTAGTTCAGTTGGTTAGAATACATGCCTGTCACGCATGGGGTCGCGGGTTCGAGTCCCGTCCAGACCGCCAGAAAAGAGGAAGCTCCGTGTAAAAACGGAGCTTTTTTGCCCTCTTACAATATTTAAGAGTAGTTGTGTTGTTTAGGCTATGGCTTTGTAACCCATAGCAGGTTTAGTAGTTAGACCAATGAAAAGCTTTCCATTTGATTGGAGGGCTTTTTTATTTTTAGGGTTATTAGAATAAAATCGTTCGATACTGCCAGACGATCCACAAATAGATTCCTAAAAAAATAACACAAACAATAAATTTCATAAAAGAAGATGCTAAAAAGCCTACAAACGAACCTGTGGCGGCTTTTAAAGCGCGTTTGTGATCTTTTTGGTCATAATACAATTCGCCAAGTAAAGCTCCTGCAAAGGCCCCGATAACAAATCCGAAAGGAATAGGAATTAAAAAGAACCCTAGCAATAGCCCGATATTGGTTCCCCAAACACCGTATTTGCTTCCTCCAAATTTCTTGGTGCCTTTTGCGGGGATGAGGTAATCTAAAATCAGAATAGCAATTGTGATGAACAATGTGATGCTTAAAATCCAATAATTGTTTGGAATAGCAGTGGTTAAATAAAGGAATAATAATCCCAACCAACTCAATCCGGGGCCGGGTAATACGGGTAAAAAACTACCAATAATCCCTACGAGAACACAAATAAGGCCTACAATTAACAATATTGAATCCATGCATTAATTTTTTATTACTTTTGACATTAAATATAATCATTTATCTAAATCTTAAGGCATTATAATTCTAATGAAAAAAGTCAGCTTTTTATTTCTATTTATTGCATTGTTTCAAAGTTGCCAGTATTTTGAAAAGAATGTTCCCAATAAAGACGAACTACTTCAAAAAGAATTAAAAAAAATCAATTGGGATCAGGTAGATGAATATCCTTCTACTTTAGATTGTGATTCGATCACCGATACCGTATTACGTAAGCAATGTTTTTTTGATTTCATGTCAGCACAACTGGAAATAAAATTAGCGAACGATACGATTCGTTCGTGTTATAAAGGACAAGATACATTGCATGTAAAAGTAATGGTACAGCCTGATGCTCAAATTTCTTTTCAATCGCATTTTGAAACCGATAGTTTGCCTTTTGATAAAACCAAGGCGGATAGTGTACTTCAAACTAAATTGCTTGATTTTCCAGTTGTAGAACCCGCCATAAAACGCGGAATGAAAGTTAAATCAGAGTTTGTAATTCCGGTGTTTATAAAAACGAAAACGAAATAAAAGCTATTTTTTGAAGACTCTTCCTTTCCATTGGTATTTTCCCAATAAAGCGTAAAAGACAACTGTAACACTAAAAAAGGGATACGCCAAACTGCACAGTAAAAAATGCCTTAATCTGGTTTTGAAAAAGGAACTCGTTAGAGAAAGTAATCCAAAATCGACCCAGAATTTAAGGGAAAATAAAAACAAAAAGATTTTCCATTGTCCGCTGCAAAGGGTAAGGATTAAAATGAGATTCATTACAAACACACTTAATCCTAATTGTTTGCTATAGCATGTTTTGTAATTTCCTGTTTTACTAGCCCATCGTACTCGTTGGTTGAATAAAGAAGTCCAACTGGTTTCGGGATTGGTTTGAACAATTGCCAGATTGGATTTTAAAAATGAAACAGCATGAGGCTCTTTTTCGATCGCTTTTTGAAGCAAAAAAACATCGTCTCCACTGGCAATGCCTTCGTTGCCTTCAAATCCGTTCAAAGCTTCAAAAAAATCTTTCCGATAGCAAAAATTGGCACCATTGCACATAAAGGCGTTTTTGTTTCCAAAACTACCTATGGTGGTGCCTTGTAAACTCAATAAATCCATTTGTTGAAAAACACCCAAAAAGAAAGTGGGATTAAAGTAACTAACTCCGCCAGCAATCATTTTTGGTTCCGAAGGTTCGGAATTTTTCTGAATAAAGGCATCAAAAGCAGCGAGCCAATTTTGTGGTACAAGACAATCGGCATCGGTAGTGATGATCCATTCGTTTTGAGCCACCGAAATAGCAGTATTTATCGCGTCTTTTTTGGGAGAATTTGTCGCTCTTTTATTGTCAATCACTATTGCTCTGTACTTTGTGCTTTGTACTTCGTACTTTTCATAACTATCATCATCCACCAAAATCACTTCGAATAAATGAGTGGGATAATTCAGTTTTTCAATCGAATGTAAAAGATTTGGCAGGTTCTCTTTTTCATTTCGAAACGGAACGATGATGGTAAATCGCGTTTTAGGGATGAGGGAGTTAAAATGAAAAGATTTTACTCGGGTAAAACCCACAATCAATGCGAAGATATTCAGTAAATACCATAACAAAATACCGTAAAAGAGGAGTATTACGATTTCCATTGGGGTTTAAAATTTAGAACATAATAACTTCCTAGAACCACTGGAATTACGGTATTCAAAAACCACATTAGCGTACTGACAAACATTGCAACCCAATCACTGATACCTAGTAGATGTAAAAAATAAACTGCGATTCCGCCTTTGACCGCAAAATCCAGAAATTGAAAAGTGGGTAGGGCCGAAGCCAAAAAATAGACGCTTACAATGGTTGCCATTAATAATCCATAAGGTACTTCAACACCGCACAACAAAAATAAAAAGTAATATTGGTGTGAAAAAGTCAAATAGCGCAGTATGCCCAAAACAATGTTCTTTTGATGAATTGTTTTCGGAATGGCGTTGAGTTTATGGATTAGTTTTTCAACAGAATAACCTCTGATGCTTATTTTTTTTGAAAAGAATACTACGATTACAATCAAAACGAAAGCGCCAAACAAGATACCAACTGTTTTTGTAGTGATGATTGGGAACTTGGCATTAAAATACACCAATCCGAAAATTCCAAAAATCGTAGTCAAAAGGAGTTGAATTCCGTTGCAAATCAGGTTTAAAAAAACTACTTTTTTTGATTTTTCTTTTTCGAAAAACAAGGCTTTTCCGGCATATTCGCCAATTCCGTTTGGGGTAAATAAAGCCAAGGTGAGCGAACCCAAAACCTGTTGGGTGGCTTCGGAAAGTGAAATGTTTTTAATCACTTTGACCAAATTCTGCCATTTCAGAATTTCTAAAAACCGATTCAAAAAAGATAAAAACAGCACCAAAAAGATACTTCCAAAAGATGCTTTTTCTAAAATTATGGTTTTAAATTTAGTCCAATCAAATTGTTGGTCGGTTGCTAATCGCTGGTAAATAAAATAAAATGCACCACCCACAATCAAAAGTTTGAGTAGAAGTACCAGGAATTGTTTAGAAATTTTCTGTAACATTTTACAAATGTAATTTAATTTGTTTCAGGTTTAGCTTTACTCGGTTCAACTATATTTCGAATTAGGTTAAGAGGAATGATAGCAATTAAAGTAAATTCCGTATTCAATTCCGCATGAAATTTGGAATATGTTTTTTTTGTGCTCATTGTTAAAGTTAATTGTAAAAAAAAGAGCTCAATTTATTGAGCTCTTTTTACAGATTATTTAAAAATTACTGCACAATTAGTTTTTTAGTGGTATCGAACCCGTCCCCGGAAAGTTTTAAAACGTATTCTCCTGTACTTAAATTCCCCAATCGAATTTCATTAGAATTTGCATTGATTATAATTTTGGTATCATAAATTTTTCTACCAGTCAAATCAAAAAGAGATACTTTTGTTTCTCCGTAAAATTTCTCAGATGAAATAGTAATATCTCCATTGTTAATTGTTGGGTAAATTTTTATAAAGTTTTTGGTAATATCATTGTTTTCAATAGATAATAGAGGGTTTTTAAATTGTCCTGAGAAAATACCTCTACCGTAACTAGCTGCATAGACATTGTAAGCTGTTGGAGTACCCGAATCTACTTGAATGTCCATGTCAACCACTTTTACATTACTCATTCCATTATAAGATTGATTCCAAGTTAAGGATTGTATTGTTGTTCCAGTAGGGTTAAATCCATTTGTAAACCAAACACCTATTTCCGTTCCTACTATTAATTCGGCATTATTCAATGGGTTTTGTAATATACATTTAACAGGAATGTCTGGCAAATTCCCTTCAATACTTGACCATGTCGGATTTGCAATATTTCCGTTGCTTGTATACCAAATGCTTGTAACGCCATAATTATGAACGGTAACAAAAATTTGTGATTCTGAAGTTCCTAATTCTATATCAGAAATGCTCCCCACTATGGGACTTAAAGTAGCTGTTAAATCTAACCAAGTTGGTGTGCCATTTGCATTAGTGATTTTTAAAATCTTTCCATTAATTGTTCCAACGAAAAGGGTAGTAGTAGCTGTAGTATATTTAGATACTGTTAGTGCAGTCGGTCTTCCTGTTAACAAAGCATTAGTTAAAGCTGTTTTTCCAACAACTCCACTTCTTAAATTAGTATACCTCCTAATTGTTGCCACTCCTGTTGCGGAAGTGTAGTCGGAATACAAAATATCTAGACTTGAATCTAAAGCCATTGGCGAAATAAATGCACCATTTGAGCCTGATTCACTGTTTATAGTTCGTGTTGTGCCATTTTGAATCGAGTTGTAGTTAATACTATTATTATAAACATAATTAGATATATAATACTTGTCTGAACCTTGGTCGAATAGCGTATAGGCGCCATCCCCACCTTGTGATTCAATGCTAGAGTTAATTCCAGCAGCAACACCATCAAAATATTGTGTTCCATTGTCTTGAGCACCAGCTCCAAAATAATCACCATTTAAATTACTTACTGCTTGCGTTGGAGCAACTCCTACACTATAAAATTGTGTTACATTATAATCATTATTTCTACTTGTAATAGCTGTAGTCGAATTTCCAGTAGCAGAGGAGAGATTTCCGCAATAGTATACACCTCCGTCATTTCCAAACAAAGCAATATTAGGATTTCCAGGTTTAAAGACCATTGCGTGTTGGTCAGAATGAACATTTGAAAACCAATCCGAAATAGCAGTCCAACTAGACCCGCTGTTAGATGAACGATATAAATCTATACCACCAACATATATTATTTGATCATTTGTAGGATCTGATTCAATCATTAAATCATAAAATGCTTGAGCTCCTGTAAAACCATAGGTGGCTTCTCTACCTTCATTTCCTGAAGGCAAACTTAAAACTGTTGGTGTGGTTGCAAAGGCATCAGTAGTTTTAAGCAAAGAAACTTCAATTGTGTGATTTGCAGTAAGTGGTTCTGATTGTTTCAGTTGTGTTAACACATATAAAGTGTTGGCATTTGTAGAAGATGCTTCTATTTCTACTCTTCTTCCTCCCCCATTACCAGTAACGGTGTGCTTTAATTGAAAAGTAAGACCTTCATCTGTTGATAAAAATACTTTGCCACCTCCATCTCTATATGTGGCACTATCAGTAGAGGAAACCCAAATATTACCATTTGTAGCAATTTCAATATTGTTGGGACAAGTTTTATTTCCAGAAGGAGAATTTGGAAGTATTAATGTTGACCAAGAAGCACCTCCATTAATTGATTTATATAGTCCATAATCATTAGATCCTATGTAATTAATTATCGCACTATCTCGATAGCGGGCATCGCCTGCGGCTACATATAACTCAGATGTTCCTGCATTATTCTTAATAACCATATCATTAACGAATTGAATGCCGGTACTTACAATACCCGTAAATTGTCCAACTGGATTTGGGTTTAAGGTTACATTTACTGTTCCAGCAACAGCAGCAACTTCTAATAAATCACCATCTTCTTTTGATATAGAAATTGAAGGTATTGTAATTGTGGTGTCTGCTCCAGCCATGATCATCGGGCCGCTATTTGGAACATAATTCATTACAATAGCAGCGATAGCTCCAGCATTTTGTACAGCTTTTAATTTTAAAGGATAAATACAAGTCCCTCCTCTTATTAGCGCAATTTTTCCAGTCATAGATCCGGCAGGTAGTACAGCTCCAGATGTAGCACTTGCGCAGGCATCTGAATTAGGTGTCGAACCATCATTGACAAGTATTATATCCGCAGTAATAGGCGTGTTAATAGATGGTCCAAAAGATGTAGTCATAATTGAGCTATAATTTCCGGCAACCCCCACGGGTGAATTAATGGTCAAGTTTTGAACTATTTGTTGTGTAGATATACCTGTTTCACCAAGTATTTTAGTCCAAGTTACCCCAGCATTAGTTGATTTCCAAACGCCGTTGCCAATTGCATCACCAGAAGTATAAGATTCACCAGTACCTATGTAAAAAATCTGATTATTGTTAGGGTCAGAAATTATTTTACTAATACTCAAGTTTTCAGGAAATGTATTATTTTTTATCCAAGTAGAGGTGTCACTTGAAATATTTGTGTTTTTCCATAATCCTCCGCTTACACCACCAACAAGAACCGTGTTTCCTGTTGCATCATTAGGATCAAAAAGCAAAGCTCTTGTTCTACCACCTACATTGTTTGGGCCTCTTTCTACCCATTGATTATCGGAAGCATCCCCAGGTGTTCTGCCAGTCAATAAAGCATCTTCTCTCTCTTTTTCAAGCTGTCTTCTTACCGCTTCTAAATTTTCTCCGGTAGGTCTTCCTAATTTAGGATTCAGTGTTAATTCCCATTCTTGTTCAAAATATTTATTAGGAGGAAGTCCTAAAGCTTTTCTATGATCTTCATCCATTTTTATAGACTCTTTAAAAGGCGAATGAGCTAAAAATTTGGCATGTTTCTTTCTCAAGAGTTTGGCTTCTTTTGCAATTGAAGATTTGTTTTTTTTCTGTTCTTGTTGAGCGTAAGTAGGTATGAGTGAAAAAAATAAAACAAATTTTAGAATTAAAATCTTTGGGTTCATGTTAAAATGATTTGTTTGTCTAAACAAATATATGTTTTTTTTGAAAAGAACATAATTTTTAGAAAATTTGAGTTTTTGGAACTTAAACCTTAGAATTGATTAGATTTGTTGAGAAGTTAAATAAATAAAATTGGCAAGCGAACGCATCATATTAGGGATTGATCCCGGCACCACTATTATGGGATTTGGGTTGATTAAAGTCATCAACAAAAAAATGGAATTTTTGCAACTCAACGAATTGCAATTGTCCAAATATGACGACCATTATACCAAATTGAGAATTATTTTTGAGCGTACCATAGAACTTATCGAAACCCATCACCCGGATGAAATTGCCATCGAGGCACCATTCTTTGGGAAAAATGTACAATCGATGTTAAAATTGGGTCGTGCACAAGGCGTGGCGATGGCAGCAGGTTTGTCTCGTCAAATTCCGATTACCGAATACGAACCCAAAAAAATCAAAATGGCCATTACCGGAAACGGAAACGCCAGTAAAGAACAAGTAGCTAAAATGTTGCAACAACTATTAGGATTAAAAGAACTGCCTAAAAACCTCGACAGTACCGATGGTTTGGCAGCAGCAGTGTGTCATTTTTTTAATACAGGAAAAGTAATTGGAACTAAAAGTTACACCGGTTGGGATGCCTTTGTGAAACAAAATGAAGAAAGAGTAAAGAAATAAAAAGATTTCAGTCTCCGTTTTCAGTCTCCGTACTGTTAGCTTTGACTGCGACTGTTAACTAAAATGAGCGGAATCTACATCCATATCCCTTTTTGCAAGCAGGCTTGTCATTACTGCGATTTTCATTTTTCAACTTCCTTGAAGAAGAAAGATGAGATGGTTCTGGCACTAACCAAAGAAATCGCTATGCGTGCAGCCGAGTTCAAAGATGAAGTGGTTGAAACCATTTATTTTGGCGGCGGAACACCTTCTATATTACAAATTGAAGATATTCAATTATTGATTCATGAGGTCTACAAGAATTATAAAGTTGTCCAAAACCCTGAAATCACTCTCGAAGCCAATCCAGACGACTTAAATGAAAGTCGAATTATCGAATTGTTTAACAATCAAATCAATCGATTATCTATAGGTATCCAATCTTTTTTTGAAGAAGATTTGCAATTGATGAACCGGGCGCACAATGCTGCAGAAGCCCAAAAATGTTTGGAAATTGCCACCCAATATTTTGATAATATTACCGCCGATTTGATTTACGGAATTCCAGGTTTAACTAATGAAAAATGGCTGCAAAACATTCAAACGCTTTTAGATTTAGGCATTCCGCACATTTCAAGTTATGCTTTAACGGTTGAGCCCAAAACGGCTTTACAGAAATTTATCAAACAAGGAATCGTACCACAGCCCGATGATGCCGTGGCACACGAACAGTTTTTAATGCTGGTGGATATTTTAGAAAAAAATGGTTTTGTGCATTACGAATTGTCCAATTTCGGAAAACCGAACTACTTCTCTAAAAACAACTCGGCGTATTGGTTAGGTAAAAAATATATGGGAATTGGTCCTTCAGCACATAGTTACAACGGAAGCAATCGAAGCTGGAATGTCGCGAACAATGCATTATATCTAAAATCGATTCAAGAAAATAAATTGCCAAGTGAAACAGAAACTTTAACAAAAACTGATCGTTATAATGAATATGTTATGACCGGTTTGCGAACGGTTTGGGGTGTTTCTTTGGATCGAATTCGAAAGGATTTTGGTTCCGATTATTTGGATTATTTGCTTCAAAATGCTCAACGGTACTTAGATGATGGAAAACTAATGGTGGAGAATAATATTTTAAGAACCACTAAAAAAGGAAAATTCTTCTGTGACGGAATGGCATCAGATTTATTTTGGTTAAATTTGGATTAAATATATCCAACGTGATTGCAACGATAAACCATAAAAATACAATCTTCGAAATTGACTTGTCAAAACCGCTTGATATTTCCATTCCTTTAACAAATACCGACGAAAATCCTATTGCCTGGTACATCGAAAAACCAGTCATTGAGCCGGTTCGTTTTGGAGAATGGGTAGGAAAAGTATCAGAAGGAAGTTCCTCGACCAATTTCAATAATATCTTTTTTAATCCACACGGACACGGAACGCATACCGAGTGTTTGGGGCATATCACCAGAGAATTTTACAGCATCAATCAGTGTTTGAAACAATTTTTTTGCACTGCGGAATTGATTTCGGTACGGCCCGAAGCAGAAGGAGAAGATTTGGTCATTACCGAAGCAGAAATAGAAAAGGCTTTGGGTGGAAAATCTCCCGAAGCAATAATAATTAGAACCTTACCGAATGAAAAAGATAAATTGTCTCGAAAATACTCGAATACTAATCCTCCCTATTTAGCGGAAGATGCGGCGATTTTTATTCGCGAAAACGGAATTCAACATTTGTTGATTGATTTGCCAAGCGTAGATAAAGAGCATGACGAAGGAAAGTTATTGGCGCACAAAGCCTTTTGGAAGGTAAAAGATGTCAATAATTTGAATAGCGATGCTAGAATGCATTGCACTATTACCGAAATGATTTTTGTAAATGATGCAATTCAAGACGGGAGTTATATACTAAACCTACAAATCGCTTCGTTTGAAAATGATGCATCACCAAGTAAACCAATTTTGTACACAATATGATCACAGTTTCTACCAATAAAGACAAATTAGACATCCCATTTATTCAGAATTTTTTAAAAGATACGTATTGGGCAAAAGACAGAACAATAGAAGCGCTTCGAACGTCTATTGAGAATTCATTGTGTTTCGGAATATACTTAAATGAACAACAAATAGGTTTTGCAAGAGTCATTACCGATTTGGTTTCGTTTGCCTATCCAACGGATGTTTTTATTGCAAAGGAATATCAAGGAAAGGGTTATGCGACTGAGCTTTTAAATGCCGTCATGACTGAGCCACAATTGCAGCAAATTAAAATTTGGGGATTAGCCACGTTAGATGCTCATTCGTTGTATAAAAAGTTTGGTTTTACTGAAGTAATAAATCCAGAAAAATTAATGGAAAAAATAATTGTTTGATGATTACTGCTATTATTTCCAAGTTGCCATTTATTGACAAACAGCAAACACTTTTGTTTTATGAAAAACTGGGGTTTGTTTTGAATGTTGATTATGGTGATTACTGTATCGTTTCAAAAGAAACTTTTGAAATTCATCTTTTTGCTTATAAAGAATTGAATCCGTTACAATCTGATTTTATGATTTATATCCGATTAGAAAATGAAATAGATGAATTTTATCATAAGCTACAGGAAATAAACGTAATAATTCATCCTAACGGTCAATTGGAAGCTAAACCTTGGAATCAGAAGGAATTCTCAATTCTTGATCCCAATGGGACGTTATTAACCTTTGGTCAAAGGATTTAATTTTTGCTATGAATATTCAGCAACTCTACGAATTTTGTCTTTCTAAAAAAGGGGTAACCGAACATTTTCCTTTTGATGAAGATACTTTGGTGTTTAAAGTGGGCGGAAAAATGTTTTGTTTGACTTCTTTGCAAGAATGGGAAAAAGGCATGCCGGCACTCAATTTAAAATGCAATCCAGAAAAAGCACTCGAGCTTCGTGCTGAATATGATGGTGTCAATCCGGGTTATCACATGAGTAAAGTACATTGGAATACTGTTGATTTCAATAAAGATATTTCCGATAAAATGATGATTGATTTATTAAATCATTCCTATGAATTAGTGTTTCAAAGTTTGACTAAAAAAATGCAGGCAGAAGTTTTAAATTCTTAAATTAGGCATCACTTTTGATGCAATTTGTAAAACTCATAAACTAAAAAAATGATTGATAATTTAAAAAAGATATTAAACGAAGATCAAGATCCAAAAGCGATTGAAAAAATCACGGCTAAATTGGAAAACTTATTGATGTCATCTGAAGAAGTAGGTTACATTGCCGTGCAAAAAAAGCCAGCGGTGACTATTTTGCCTGATAGCATTGTAGTAACCAACAAGCGCATTATCCTTTGCAAACCTAAAAATTTAGGATTGTCTATGGAATTTATCGATTTCAATTGGGATGAAATATCGGGAACTTTCGTGAAAGAAGGAATTTTAGGATCCGATTTTACTTTTTCTACCAAAACAGAATTGACGCATACGGTAGATTATTTACCAAAAACACAAGCGAGAAAATTATATACGTATGCCAAAGAGCAACTAGATGCTTTAAAAAATCCTATTGTAGCTGCACCTGTTGAAACGGTTTCAACTCCTGTGGAAGAAGTTGTTGAGGAAATAGAACCGGAAATAGTAACGTCTTTTGCCGAAATTATGCCTGCTACACAGTTGGTGCCCGATACGGAAGTGGAAGTCGAATATTCGCAAAGCGGAAAATCTATGAAGGATTTAACAAAAGACGAATTATTCGAAAAACTGCAGAATTATAAAAAATTATTAGATAATGGTTTAATCCTGCAAGGCGAATACGACCGATTGAAAGCAGAGGTGCTGGAGTATTTGTAGAACTAGTTTAAAACGACAAAACAAAAGGCATAAGTGAATTTCTTATGCCTTTTTACTTTTGGCTTATGTCTTTTATTTACATTACACTTTTCTGTTTCTCCACAAAAGTATCAGCCTGTAATTCTAACAATTCCTTGGCTCTTTTACGTTTGTAATCAAACAATTCTTTTTCAGTTCGAATGTCTTCATAAACCCGATTGTAAATATCGGCATCAGTTTGTTTTTGTAAATTACGCTGATAAACATTCTGCTCAATATGCGCTTTCAAGGCCGTTTCATTGTCTTCTAATTTAAAATCGTATTCGCCTTTTGGAGATAGCATTTTGGCAATAATAGGGGAAGTTTCAATGGCTAAAAACAACAGCATAATAAACAAAGAAGGCAATAACGGAAGTTTTCCAAGCGCATTGATTCTTGCCATCAAACCATCAAAACCATCAATGATAGGTTTGGTATCGGCGACTTTTTTGTCTAGATCGGCTTGTAATGTTTTGGCTTTGGCTTCTTTTTCGGTAATGATTTTTGAAGAAGAAGTTTTTAGAGAATCCAATTGACGCAATGCCAAATCGTGAGCCTCGCGTTTTTCTTTATAAATTGGTCCTTTACCCATTTTTTTGGTGCCCGCACTACCTTCTGCTTCGGTAATGTAAGATTGGTACAAAGCAGCTACTTCTTTTTCTTTTTTAGAAATAGATGATTTAATACTATCAATTTCCGACTGATTTTTGGTTACATCGCCTTTAAAATAATTGGAAACCTGATTTTTATTGGCAATAGCCATTTCATTTTTTTCTTTCAGAAGTACTGTATTGATTTCTTTTTCAAAAATTTTAATTTCCAATGGCTTTGAAATTACAATGGCAATAATCATTGCCAGAATAATTCGAGGAGAGGCTTGTAAAAATTCGGCCCTGAAATTGTCTCTTTTTCTGATAGTAGAAACAATAAAACGGTCTAAATTAAAAATGAGCAAAGCCCAAACAATGCCGAATGTTACAGCATAGTATGGATTATCAAAAACAGTAAATAGGGCATAGGCACTCGCTAAAAAAGCCATTACGGCGGTAAAAAAAACGGTGGCGCCAATTCCGACATACTTGGTTTGTTCGCCTTCACTACAAGAGTCCAGTAACTCTTGGTCTGCGCCGGAGCACAGGATAAAAAAATGTTTTAACATGATTGATTTTGATTTTCTCCGCTGCGCTGCAATACAACTTGGTGGCGCTTTGGGTTGATTGATGATACTGCAAATTTAAGACCAAAAAATTAATTTTGAGGCTAACTTGCTGATTTATTTTGACTTATGAGTTTTGTTATTGCAGGAGTTGTTTTTGTGTTGTGAGTAATTTACTAATAATCAGTAGTTTGTGTTAATTTTTTTGTAAATTTGAGTCACTTTTACAAGTTCTCAAAAACCACGTGCTTTAAATTTCAAGAACAAGTTGTTATCCTTATTTGTTTATTTAAATTTTTGAAATTATGAAAGCAGTACATTACAAATGGTTAGGATTATTTTTAATTTTTTTCGGGATGAGTTATTCTTTGTTGGCTCAGGAGGAAAAAAAGACGAGTTATTTAACGGTTACCACAATGCATAGAAATACTTCGAATCCTGATTTGAAAAAAGAGGATTGGCTCAAAATCGAGAAGGAGTATTTTGATAAAGTGGTTGCCAAAAACCCTTTAATACAAGGCTATAACGTGTTGTCTCATTATTTTACAGCCGATAATACAGAAATAGTAATAGTTCATAAGTATGATAGTTGGGAAGCTATCGATAAATCTTGGCAAAAAAATGATGAGTTAATTAAAGCCGCATGGCCTGATGAGAATGCGCGTAAGGCTTTTTATGAAAAGAGAGCGGCATTTTACACTGGAAATCATTCGGATGAAATTTATTCCGTACTGCCGGATAGAAAAGTAATGGACAAAACACCAAATAAGGAGATGGTCTATTATGTTAGAAAAAGTACAGCGGTTTACCCCAAAGATGGCACCGAGAAAGAGTTCGACGCCTTAAATAAAGAATTCTTAGACAATGTAACCTACAAAAACGACATTTTAAAAGCCTATTATACCTACCTGCATGCTTGGGGGTCTAAAGCTAATGAATTTGTAGAAGTTCATGTTTTTGATAATTTAGCCGACATAGAAAAAGCATGGGATAAAAATGATGAGCTCTCAAAGGCACATTGGAAAGACCAAGCTAAAATGGATGATTTCGGGAAAAAATACGGCAAATATTTTTCACCTACTCATGGGGATTACATTTACCGAAATGAAGTGGGGTTGCAGAAATAAGCAACATTACAAAAACTAAGAAGCACATCAAATAGGTTTCTTAGTTTTTGTATTGAAATATATTATCCTTTAATTGGGTTATTTCTCACAGACATAAACAAAAGCCGGTGGCAGATTTAGAAACGTGAAATTGATTTCTACTTTAGAAAAGTAGGATTCTAATTTCTTTTTTGCATTTAAGGAATACTGAAATTGAATGTATTTTCCCTCCTCAGATAAGGCAGTATCCGAATTGGTTAAAATATTATGCACCACGTCATCCGGAATCATCGCAAAAGGTAAGGATGAGATGATGTAATCGGCAGATTGGCGGTTGTATTTGTTTAAATACACTTCTATTTTTTCGGCACTATCGTTGATAATGACCAAACGTTCATCTTTTATGTGTTGAAGTTCTTCGATAAAAGTGGGGTTGATTTCAAACGTCAGCAAAATAGCATCCGAATTCATTTTTTCTAAAATTTTTTTGGTAAAAACACCCGTTCCTGGCCCAAATTCAACCAAGCATTTGGCTTTTTTGAAATCAATAGGTTCTAGCATTTTTTTGGCCAAAAAAGAGGAACTAGGCGACAAAGCACCTATAGTTCCTGTAGATTTTAAAACTTCTGAGATAAATTTTTTCTTACTCACCTTATTTACTCATTTCGGTGAAGTATTTATAAAATAAAGGGATGGTTTCGATTCCTTTTAAATAATTGAAAATACCAAAATGTTCGTTCGGAGAGTGTATCGCATCGCTATCCAAGCCAAATCCCATTAGGATGGTTTTCGATTTTAATTCTTTTTCGAATAACGCAACAATAGGAATACTTCCTCCAGAGCGAACCGGAATAGCTGGCACTCCAAAGGTTTCAGTATAAGCTTTGTTTGCCGCTTGGTAACCAATGCTGTCAATTGGAGTCACATAACCTTGACCGCCATGATGAGGTGTTACTTTTACTTTTACCGCGTTTGGAGCAATGTTCTCAAAATGGTTTTTGAACAATTCGGTAATTTCTTCCCAATCCTGATTAGGAACCAAACGCATTGATATTTTTGCATAGGCCTTGCTGGCAATTACGGTTTTGGCGCCTTCACCGGTATAGCCGCCCCAAATTCCATTCACATCCAAGGTTGGACGAATCGAATTTCTTTCGTTGGTTGAGTATCCAGTTTCGCCATAAACATCCGCAATATCTAAAGCTTTGTTATAATCGTCTTGACTAAATGGTCGTTTTGCCATTTGAGCTCTTTCTTCTGCAGAAAGTTCTTCCACCTTGTCATAAAATCCCGGAATGGTAATATGATTGTTTTCGTCGTGTAACGAAGCAATCATTTTGGTTAGTACATTAATAGGATTGGCTACTGCACCACCATATAAGCCCGAATGTAAATCGCGATTTGGACCTGTAACTTCTACTTCTACATAGCTTAAACCACGTAAACCAGTTGTGATGGAAGGTTGCTGATTGGAAATCATTCCGGTATCTGAAATTAAAATCACATCATTGGCCAATTTCGCTTGATTTCTTTCTACAAACCAACCCAAACTTTTAGAACCGACTTCTTCTTCGCCTTCAATCATGAATTTCACGTTACAAGGCAGGCAATTGTTTTGAATCATGTATTCAAAAGCTTTAACGTGCATGTACATTTGACCTTTGTCATCGCAAGCACCACGAGCAAAAATAGCACCTTCGGGATGAATTTCAGTGGCTTTGATTACCGGTTCAAAAGGCGGTGATGTCCACAACTCCATAGGGTCAGCCGGTTGTACATCATAATGACCGTACACTAAAACGGTAGGTAAATTTTTGTCGATAATTTTTTCTCCGTAAACGATAGGGTAACCCGGTGTTTCGCACAATTCTACAAAATCGCAACCTGCTTTTTCGAGACTGATTTTTACTGCGTTTGCAGTATCTATTACATCCTGTGCATAAGCGCTATCAGCACTTACAGAAGGGATTTTTAATAAATCTATTAATTCGTTAAGAAAACGTTCTTTATTGGCTTGAACGTACTGTTTTATATTTTCCATTTTTAGTTTGAATAGTAAAAAGTCAAATGTACAAATATTCAGTCAAATGACAATTTTGAAATTTTTATTGTAATTTATGATTTGCTTTTTGGAATTTAAAAATAATGTCTATATTTGCACTCACAAATTTTGCGGATATGGCGAAATTGGTAGACGTGCCAGACTTAGGATCTGGTGCCGCAAGGCGTGTAGGTTCGAGTCCTATTATCCGCACAAAGCTTCTCATTATTGGGAAGCTTTTTTATTTTAAAATATTTACTGGTTTAAACACAAACAAAAGGCTCAAAATATATTTTGAGCCTTTTGTTTGTGTTTTCTGTCGAAATTATTGTTTAAACAGGGAATCTAAAAGTTGTGCTAATTCAGGAGACGAAGGTCGAGGTGCATCGGCATTTACGATTTTTCCGTCAGGACCAACTAATATAAATCTTGGGATGCCTTGTATTTCATAAGAGGTTACAAAATCTGAATTCCAATCCTTGTCGGCCATTAATTGAACGCCGCCTAGCTGTTTTTCGTCTACGAATTTTTTCCATTTCTCGTGGTCTTTTTGGGCGTCAATAGATAAGCTTACAAATTCAATATTTTTGCCATGATAGGCTTCTTCGGTCTTTTTTAAATGAGGGATTTCGGCTCTGCACGGTCCGCACCAAGTGGCCCAAACGTCAATATAAACGTATTTTCCTTTAAAATCCTCTAATTTAGTGGTACCTCCTTTGTGGTTTTCATAATTGAAGGTAGGGGAATCGGTTCCGTTTAATTTTTTTAATCCAAGCGATTTGCTGACAAACTTCTCAAGACCGGCCAATTCTAATTCGTTACTTTTTTTAAATGCAGTTACAAACTCTTCATCAAGCCCTTTTGGGATAGAAGCAAATGTTTTGGTTTTAATTTTCTCTATTTCCGCTTTTAATACTTCGGGAGTACCTGCTTTCATGACGCCATCATAATCTTTGTCGTTTTGTGTAAGCAAGCGTAGGGCTAAAAAATTATTTTCTTTAGCTCCCTTTCCAGTGTATTGTATGGTTTCATCAAATTTGTTGTAATCTAATGTTACGTGTAAATCACTGCCTTTTTTTAAGTACAAATTAGTGTATTGCTCTGCGAGTTTAAGCTGATAAAATCCGTCAGGAGCGTCTAATGTCGCTTTGAATTCACCTGATTTGTCCGCTATGATCCATTTTGAGAAGCTACGACTTCTAATTAATAAAGAATCACTTGGTTTGTTGGCTACTTTCATTGAAAAATCAACTTGAGCACTAAGGGTAAAGCTTGCTAAAGAACAAATAGCAACGATTGCTTTTTTCATAGTAATAGGTTTAGTTTAAAGTTAGAATGTAAAAATAGCCCTTATGATGGAATAGGATTTTAAAAATATGTTAAATTACTAAAGCATATAAATATCGAAATATGTTTAAAAGTAGTATTTTTGCATTCAAATTTTTTACAAAATGTACAGAAGTCATAACTGCGGGCAATTAACTGCCTCAAACATCAATACAGAAGTTACCCTAGCCGGTTGGGTTCAAAAATCACGCGACAAAGGATTTATGATTTGGGTCGATTTACGTGATCGTTACGGAATTACCCAATTAATTTTTGATGAGAGTCGTACTGATAAAACCGTTTTTGAATTAGCGAAGACGTTAGGTCGTGAGTTTGTCATCCAAGTAAAAGGGACTGTTATTGAAAGGGAGTCTAAAAACCCAAATATGACTACGGGGGATATAGAGATTTTAGTATCAGAATTGACTGTTCTAAATTCGGCTATTACGCCACCCTTTACCATTGAAGATGAAACCGACGGGGGAGAGGATATTCGTATGAAATACCGTTACCTTGACATTCGTAGAAATCCAGTAAAAAACAGTTTGTTATTCCGTCATAAAGTGGCGATGGAAGTTCGTAACTTCCTTTCTAATCAAGGATTTTGTGAAGTAGAAACGCCTTATTTAATCAAATCAACTCCAGAAGGAGCGCGAGATTTTGTGGTGCCAAGCCGTATGAATCCAGGACAATTTTATGCGTTACCACAATCGCCTCAAACTTTCAAACAGTTGTTGATGGTGGGTGGAATGGATAAATATTTTCAAATCGTGAAATGTTTCCGTGATGAGGATTTACGTGCCGACCGTCAGCCGGAGTTTACTCAAATTGACTGTGAAATGGCCTTTGTAGAACAAGAAGATATTTTAAATATATTCGAAAGTTTGACTCGTCATTTATTAAAAGAAATCAAAGGGGTAGAAGTAGATAAATTCCCAAGAATTACCTACGACTATGCGATGAAGACTTACGGGAATGACAAACCGGATATCCGTTTCGGAATGGAATTCGGGGAGTTGAATGCTGTAGCCCAACACAAAGATTTTGGAGTTTTCAATTCGGCAGAATTGGTGGTAGGTATAGCTGTTCCAGGTGGAGCAGCCTATACTCGAAAAGAAATCGATGGATTAATTGACTGGGTAAGACGTCCACAAGTAGGTGCCTCAGGAATGGTGTATTGTAAATACGAAGCCGACGGAAGTTTAAAATCCTCAGTCGATAAATTCTACGATCAAGAAGATTTAAAAAAATGGGCAGAGGCCACTGGAGCTAAAGAAGGAGATATTATTTTTGTATTGTCAGGACCTGCTCATAAAACCAGAACGCAATTGAGCGCCCTTCGTATGGAGATAGCAACTCGTTTAGGCTTGCGTAAACCAGACGAATTTGCACCGTTATGGGTTGTCGATTTTCCTTTGCTAGAATGGGACGAAGAAAGCGAGAGATACCATGCCATGCATCACCCGTTTACCTCGCCAAAACCAGAAGATTTGCATTTGATTGCTGCCGAACCAGGAAAAATTAGAGCTAATGCCTATGATATGGTGTTGAATGGTAATGAAATTGGTGGAGGTTCTATTCGTATTCATGATAAAGACCTTCAAGCAAGAATGTTTGAATTATTAGGTTTTAGCCAGGAAGAAGCTGAAAATCAATTTGGATTCTTAATGAATGCCTTCCAATTCGGGGCGCCGCCACACGGAGGTTTGGCTTTCGGATTGGATCGATTGGTTGCTATTTTGGGCGGACAAGAAACAATACGAGATTTTATCGCTTTCCCTAAAAACAATTCCGGTCGCGATGTCATGATTGATGCACCTTCGGTCATAGACGGTAAACAGTTGGATGAGCTTTCGATAC
>Ga0209599_10000325_pt1 | contig 33613 bp, 47 predicted proteins | sample Shrwel_input2_FT_FD_187534 | JGI IMG/M metagenome (GOLD analysis project Ga0209599, IMG submission 187534) | Subsurface microbial communities from deep shales in Ohio, USA - Utica-3 well 1 S input2 FT (SPAdes) (version 2) ...
CCTGGATCACTTCCAGCGGGTTGAGCGTCTCTTTAATTGTAATACTATGCATGGTCCAGCATCCTCATCAGTTCGTTGTTCAGGTAGTTCATCTCGTCCCTGCCGACATAGAAGTCAGTAGTCGGATCATAGTAGGAGCCTTCCTTTGGATCGTAGTACAGAACACGACCGGAGAAGTTGAACGGACCTTCCAGGCCCTTGCGTGGGCCGTACTTGTCGCGCATACGATCTACGGTGTCTAGTACTCGATATCCCATGTTCTGCTCCTTGTTGCGATGTATGTATTATAACGCGGTTTTACCTTCTTGTCAACCTCTTAGGTGTTGTATTTTCACAACAAAAGGCGAACCCCTCAACTGCTTCCCAGCGTGGAGGGGTTCTAGGGGTTGCCTGGGACACTACCCCCAGGACTTCGGAGCAACTCTTAGACTAGACCAAGAGACATCGCTTTGTAACCAGCGGCAATTAACTTGCGGCTTGGTTGACCAATTTCATACTCAGTAACTTGAACACCGTTACCTGCTTTGCGCTGGTTGCCATAAACGGCAAAACCTGCTTGGCGAATGCGTGATACTTCAGCACTCATGTTCTTGATACCGAAACGGCTAGATGCCTGGCTTGCAGAAACCTTCTCGCCACTCTTCAATGCTGTGAATAGCTTGTGTGTCTTTGTGCCTTGGTTGATATTGTATGTAGTCATTTTCTTTTCCTTTGTTTTATACTGCTGTGCAGTTAATAACAAGTATATAGAAATTGATCATACAGGTCAAGCCGCAATCTTACCGAATTCTTTATCCACGTAATGCCGAATCAACTTGCGTTGGATCAGCGTTACCAAATCTCCGTGTTCGTCCGATACAATGAATCGAACTGGGCAACGGCCCCATGTACCCGATACCTGGAACTCTTTGAACCATTTGCGATGCTGTTTGTTGCCAGCATCAAATGCAGTCCAAGGTCTCCCAATGTAATCTAATCTACTCATATGATCCTTGTATTAATAACCCCGCTGTATTATCGAAGAGGACTTATTGACATTGCCTCTACGCACACTGCAGGGGTTGATTAGAAAGGAGCGTCTTCCAGATCGGCCAACTGTGCGGCAACCTCAGCTTTGGTTACGGCACTCTTAGCAGGCTTGGCTGCTTTGGCGCGAGCAGCAATGGCGTCCAGTGACGGCTTGCTTTTAGTGGCCTTCTTAACAGGCGCCTTGGCTTTGGGCGCTGCCTTGGCCTTAGGTGCAGCTTCAGTCTCGTTGTGCTTTTCTTGATAAGCCTCAAGAGCTTCACGGACCAGCTTGTTGCCATTGTCGAAGTTGATGCTCAACAGGAATGCAACCGCTTCCAGCTTGCTCATAGGATGCTTGAGCTCAATCAGATCAATATCGGAACTGCCAGTCTTGGCCAGTACCTTGACACGCATCTGATCATTGGCAAAGCGGGCTTTGAATGAACCTTCGCGTTTAGAAACACCTGCAAATTTAAAAGTCTTAGACATGATAACTCCTTTGTGTATGTGTGTATGTCTTCTGCGAACCGTTTCGCATTAATTAAATTATAACACCTTTGGACGGAGATGTCAACCGTTTTTTTGGTTATGCGCCGTAGTAGGGACTATAGATCTCCTCCTCTTGTGGCGCATCTGCCACACCCATTTCTTCCAAACAACCCAACACCAATTCAATTGGGCACTCCAGAGTCAACGCAATCACTTTGGCACTCATGCCGTCAATGTACAGTTGCTCAATGTCATATGCTAGTTCAGCGACTTTACTCATTATGCTCTCTCCTCTTGTGCAATTCGATCTTGCTCGTTAATAAAAGCCATCTCCAACGGAATCCAGTTGCCTTGTGTGTCCCAGTAACGCACATACCACTGAGCTTTACCTTCCCAGTTCTTGCTGAGGATATAGTCGTATTCCTCGCCGTAGTTGTTTGCGTAATAGTCCTGGATGTCTTTGTATTTGTCGATTCGGCACTCCTCACCGCGCTGTGTGTATGCAGTAGCGGCAGTACCTTCTACAGTTGCTTCCAAGCTAGAGAAGCCGCCCAAGTCAATCAAGTCACGCAGTTTGAACGGATCGGAGTAGTGCTTGAGCAGGATCTGTCCGTTGTGCTCAAGGTAACCGTCCCAGTGGCAGTAGACTGCCTGTACTGTACCGTCTGCAAACTCAAGTGCGATAGTGCTTCGTGTTCCCATTGTGTGCTCCAGTGTGTTTGTGTAAGTGTTAATTATAGCAAGGTTTTACCAACTTGTCAACCATTATTTGTAGTAGGCAATGTACATTCTTTTGCCTACAATAGCGTAGACGTGCCCGCCTTCGTCAATTGGGTTTTCGGCACTTAGGATCTTGCCTACAACCTTGCGAACAGTAACGTCATTGGCGTCTTCTACAACATAGCCGCGGTCCTTGTCTGCGAACTCTTTGTGTGCAGACGCTGTGGCATATTTGCCGCTACATCCACAGCAACAACGATTTGGCTTGCCGTTGTAGACTTTGTATACATTGCTGAGATCTAACATTGTTGCTCCTTAGTGTCTATGTGTGTATTATAACACCGTTTTGCTCAGTAGTCAACCAAAACCTTGTCCGCTGTAGGGTCATACTTGACAAAGACTTTGCACTCTTGCTCCTCATTGTTCTCAATGTAGGTGGCAGTGTAGCAGAACAGGTTGGCATTGGTCATGCCCAGGAACTTGGCTCGAGTGAACTTGTCCTTCTTATAGCCTGCCTGTTGGATGCCCATTGTAAGCATAGCCGCAGGCATATTGACTAGGAGTGCGAGCTTGTCTGCTTTAATCATTCCGCCTCCAACTCCATAACGTCACAGCGCAAGTCCTCTACAATGTCCTCTATCCTGTTGTGCGTTTCCTCACACACGTCACAGGCACCTAGCGCCTGCTGTATAAGCGCATCTGCGTCCTGTAGCAGTTCCATCGCATCGCGCAACAACTGCGCCTTGTCTTTGTCTGTAAGCATATCAGCTCCTTGTTAGTGTAAGTGTATTATAACGCGAAAAGGCACTGCTGTCAAGCAATGCCCTTCCACTTTACTCGAGTACTAGCTCGCCAAACTTTGCTTCCCATGCTTGCAAGAAGTCTGCTTCTACGTCTAAGCTGACGTAGTTGTCCCCCTGCATACCTTGCTCGCTGTACTCTACAGCACACAAGCCTTGCGCTACTAAGAAAGCATTTAGCTCCTGCTTAAACTGTTTGTCTGTGTATATAAGTCCGTCTGTGTTAACGTCCCAGTCCTGTGTGTTAAAATACACGCACAGTTCTCCAAAATCTTTTTCATCGCTAACATAGCCCAAACGCATGTCTACAATGCGTACTGCCTTAACAGCGCGGCTCCAATAGCCCCGACCGTTTGTGTTTAGTGTAACTACTTGCATGTCTGCTCCTGTTTAATATACAACGTCGTCTAGTTCCATTGCAAGTGCATTAAATGCATTTTGCAAACGCTCGTGCTCGTCGAGCCCTATTAGCTCTAGCACTTCTTGCAATTGTAGCATAAGACTGTCGATTTTTTGTTTAGCTTGTATGCTTGTCATAGTTGCTCCTTTTTAGTGTATGTGTGTATTATAGCGCAAAACAGCGCATAGGGCAACCTATAACCCTATGCGCTGTAGGGTTATACTAACAAGATGTTGTCTGTACGCAACACTTTTTTAGCTAATGCAATAGTATTAGCAATTGACACGGAACGCTGTTCTGCTGTTTGCGTGTCTAAAGTTGCAACGTCTCCGCTTTTAAAAACAGCGTTTGTAATGTTAACTATAATATTACCATCTTTGTCTCTTTTAGTACTGTCAAAAGTAGCTAAGACGCGAACAGTTTGTAGCTTTTTGTTTACTTGAATTTTAATGTACGCGATGTTTGCGTTTTTAATAGTGCTTTGCATATGAGCTCCGTTTTGTTTAGTGTAAGTGTATTATACAACAAAACGGAGCCGCAGTCAACCACCCTACAGCGAGTAGGGTTATTCGTTAGTAGCACTCAGTCCGTCATCTAAATCAATCTCTTGATTCTCAGCTTCGTACTCTGCCATTGAATCGCTGATGCAGAACATATCGTCTAGCTCTGCAGGAAAGGACTCTGCTACTTCGTCGGATGACATATCGCCATACTCGTAGTAGTCATCGTTGAAGCCGTCTTCGTTGCCTTCCCAGATGCCAGCAAAGCACATACCGGGTTCGTAGTAGTAGAGCTTGACTTCGAACCCCATCTCCGCCAATCGCTCCATTGCTGTAGTAGGGGGAGACCAAGCACTGTCAAATCCAGCAATCATCTTGCCTTCTGCTGTGATAGTAGGAGCACCGTAGTCGTTACCGCCTACATCCCACTTGGTACCCCAGTTTGCTACACAGAAGTCATACCAGGAACTGTATCCATACTTGGCCACCAATGCTTCATTGGTCATGCCGTTGGCAACAGAATCGCTCAGTTCTTTGGGCACAGGAATGAACTCGTGTAGGAACTCACCTCGGATCATAGCAGCCTTGGCACGCTCGATCATTGCAGGATCTTTGTGCTGGAGCTCCAGCGTATTGTTACACCAATTAGGCATTCTGTTTCTCCTCAGGAAGATATGCAATCAACTTGCCGCGGGGCACTTCCCACAGCAGTTCTTCAATGGCAGTGAAGTCTTGGTTCTTCACATCCTCTTTGATCTGTTCGATCAGTGCGTCAATCAGCTGTTCGTCGTTCATTTAGATCTCCGCATCGTATTCATAAAAAGACACTTTAGGGTCAAGTTGCTTCAACTGCTTTGCGGCAGTCATCAACTCCTTGTAGCGACGATTGACTTCTGCACGGGGCAGTTCGCCATCACAAGTCAAGTTCTCTGGGCTCAGTGCGGCATCGATCATGTCCGCTACACGCTGTCGACCCTTGGCAGTTTGGATCTCATACTGCTCGCCTTTGAAGAAACTGTTCCAGTGATTCTTCTGCTCAATGAACTTCTGTAGTGCTTTCATCTTTGCTCCTTTGTTGCTAAGTGTGTATTATAGCAAGAAAACAGGGGATTGTCAACTACCCGCCGGTCCGTCTCCGGTGTTCAGTGTGACAAACATTACGCCCTAGTACCCCGTCAGCAAACTCGTGTAAACTTTCGTTTACAACTGCCTTCATGCCCCACAGCAACCTGTCCCCGTCGGAACTCTTCGCTTGCTGTGGGCCCTAACGGACTAGGTAACCCTGTTTATTTCTTACTATGCCTTATTATAGCAAGGTTTTACCAACTTGTCAACCTAGTGCTTTGTATAACCCTATAAGCGTAATGGTTACTCCCACAACGTTAACAATAGTCTGTTGTTTATTTGCAACACGCAACGACCACACCAAAAACAGTGCTCCGCCCATGCATCCGGCAATTAATTGCAGAGTATGCTGTTCTTTGAAAAACGACATCGCAGTATACATAACCATGAAGCAGACAGTCCCTGCCCACTGTAGTACTTCATTTGTATTAATATTAAACACTAACGATCCCTTCGCGATCAACTATATCGCTCAACTCAGCGAACTTCTGTTTGTACTTGTAGACCTGCGACTTAGCTTCATGCAGTGCTTCGCCGATACAGTCTTCGGCAGTCCCGTCTGTGAGCACATCTTTGGCATTCTCGTACAGACACCCGCCCAGGTAGTGCGAGCCCATCTCAAGGCTATCAACCATTACACGTACACGGAGCATGAACCAGTCCAAGTTGCCGGAATCAATGTCTCTGCAGATCTGCTTAACATCGTGGCACTCGTCATCGAAGCAATCATGCGGGCTCAAGTCCTCGTAGCTCTTGTCTACAATAACAGTGAAGCCATCGCGCTCGTAAGTTGCCAGTTCGTCGTAGTATCGCATGTTGAGTCCTTATCGTGTTGCGGGTTTAACAATGATGTCGCAGGGGTAGCCATCGTGCTCGATTAGCCCTTTGCGTACATACCACAGCTCGCAGTCTGCGTCATAGAATACAGTATCAATGACACGCCCTTTGCGTATAACGTCCCATGCTTTCATGCTTTGCTCCTTTAGTGTAAGTGTATTATAACACGATTCTGCTTAGGTGTCAAGCCCTGCGAAGTACCCAGGCGACTTGCAGGGTCTAGTGGCAGGGCCTGGCACTTCAGCAATCTGGATCAAAGGATTCCCACTCTTGCGCTTCGTCGGGCTGACCATCGTACTCGTCATCTTCCTCATCGTCCTCGCCGATCAGCAGATCGTTAGCAAGGCACATGTCCTTAACGTCATCTTCGCTCATGTAAGCCAGCGCCATCTCTGCCACAGCTTCTGCGGAGATCATGCCCTCGTCCATCATAGCAATCAGTTTGGAAGTGTATTCGCGCATTTCAAGCTCCTTAGTGTTTCAGTGTAAGTGTATTATAACGCAAAATTGTGTGCAGGGCAACCTAATACCCTGCACACTGTAGGGTTATACCGCTTCCAACATGTTAGCAGGCACTTTCCACAGGCCCTGCGCGGTACGCACAGTGACAAATTTAATAGCGATCTTGTCTACTGTGCCAGTGTAGGTCATGCCCGTTTTCATAGACGTGAACCGTACAGTACCGCCCAAGCGGAGCGTTCGCTTGGTTGCATCAGTAAGGCGTGCGCGAGCGAACTTGACAGCGTCGATGATGCTAGACAGTTGCTCGTTAGTGAAGTTGCCTGCAATGATCTCAGCGTTGATAGTTTGAATCGACATGGATGCTCCTTAGTGTGTAAGCCTTAATTATACAGTGGTTTTACCTGATTGTCAACCAATAACCCTGGACAGCGTAGGGTTACTGCGAACTACCCGGCGCCAGTCCCACAGAGCTTGTACATAGGCCCTGCGGGATTGGGTAAACTTGGGATCTCGTTTACCCGCCCAGATGACAAAGTTCAGACGCTCTATATTAGACATATTACATGCTCCAGTAGAGTTCTGAGCTTGGATCACAGCTTCGTGGCGTGTCATGCGGGATCTGCACTTCTGCACCGCTCATCAAGTTCCGCACAGTTTTCATGCTAGGCGTCCAGTCAAAGCGGAAGCCGTCTTCTGGGCGATACAGTGGAAACAGATCCGCTACAGTGCGGCGCATGGCATTGTCGTCTGCTACGGGCCAAACTGTAGTAGAGTACAGGCGCTCTCCGGTTTTGTAGCGAGCATCTGCTTTGTAGATGTATAGTGTATAACTCATGTCAGCTCCTTGTTAGTGTAAGAGTATTATAGCACGGTTTTACCTGCTTGTCAATCCCCGCGAACATCTGTGTTGAGCACGGGCTTGACAGCACGGCGTATCTCAACTTCCCGCTTATGGGCTTCAGCCTTGCCGCGAACCACTTCGTGTATATAGCACTCGATCTCGTCCTTAGACTCCAGCTTGCGAAGTTCAGCGCACAGTAGCCAGTTCTTGTCTTCTGTCTTTGCACGATAGAAATGCTTGTTGGCACGAACGCGAACCGACTTGCCCACAGTGCTTTCTGTCTTTGCAGTGACACCTATATAGTTCTTGCCGTTGACGACAAGTTCGTATATGATGTGATTGCGATCTACTCGCTTTTTACGGGGTGCTAGTGTCTGTGTCATGTGTGTATTATAACACGGTTTTACCAGATCGTCAAGTCTTTTTGACAAGTTTTTTCGTTGTATTTTCGCCACAGATCTGGCACTCCAAGAGAAACCCTATAGCCTACTCAACTATAGGGTCTTTCAGTCAGCGTCTCAGCAAGTGTCCGTCCGCCGCCCTCCCCGCTTGTTCCTGCACATGTACGAGCCTTAACCGCCGGAAGGCAACGGTCGCGAGTTCAGTCTTTGCCACACAGCTTACAGCCGTTATTCAAATATTACACTACAATCACCAAGACTTCCGGCTCCTAATTGCTTAGTAATATCCTATGCTCAAACTTAAGGTTTATCAACTCTATATATAGTGTATATATTCTAGTGTAACTCTACACTATATAGTAACGTATACAATGGTGGGCCGTCTGTGAGTCGAACACAGCACCAACGGATTATGAGTCCGCTGCTCTAACCAACATGAGCTAACGGCCCACTGTATACTACACTACAGTATATATAACTCTACACTGTATAGTAGTTATTATAGCATGGTTCTATGGTTTTGTCAACGTGGATTACCGTGGAGTGTGGTTAGGAATCCACAGAAAAATACGGTGGTTTTTTGGTTGAAATCGTGGGGAAAGTGCCACAAATTTGGTAGAATTTTTACCATTTTGAGAGAAAAAATGGCCGATCTCGGGTGGTTTCTAGGGTGGTCTACGGTTCGGAGCACTGTGGTCTAGAGAGGCTTTAGTCAAATGTTCCATCGCCAGATCAAAGAATTTCCACACTAGATCATGTTTTCTTTGGTCTAGATCCACGGCCCCCTGACCGTTACAGCGGGGTATTCCACTAGGCCGCTACAGCGGGGTATTCAGGTCTATATACGCATCCTCTACACTAGTCGATCAAGTGTTCTTAACAGCGTTGGATGTTTGGTTGTTGTATATAGTGTAACCGTTACAGCGGGGTATTTGGGTTGGGTGCTACAGCGGGGTATTTACTTACGTGACTTATCAGCTAGGTATCGTATGTGCTCACGTACTTCTAATATGTCTACTGCACTATATAGTAGTAGTTCTCTTAGTAGTCCCATACAGTATAGTCTATGTAGTGCTTTGTCGTGTTTATACGGAGAGTTCTCCAACATCTCTTCGATCTCTTTACGGAATATATCTTTGCGAGTAGGTTGGTTCGTGGACATGTAATTATTTACATGTTTTTACAGCCAAGTCCAGTGTTGTCCTTGTACGGGAGTTAGTCCTATGTGTGATCGTTGTATAAAGTAACGATCTTCTCCGATGTTTAATTGATCAACCAGGTTTGCATACACAGAGTCTACTAGTATAAGGCTTTGAGCACGTTCTAGGGTTAATAGCCAGTCTTGTAGGTTGTATCCTGGGAGTTGGGTAATTTCTACTGTTTGCCAGTCGGCGGGTATGATGTTGGGATCGTAAGTGGCACGGTGATCGGATCCTTGCAAGTGTACCGCCACATAGTTGGGGTTTTGTACTACTTCTTTGTACAGTGCTTCTTCACGTGCTGGATTCCGTGTAATATACTTGTGTAGATCCCATTTCTTCAGGAAAGGTACGCCTGCACGTATATATTTGTACTGATCAAAGGAAGTGTACTGGAAATACTTTTCTTTGGAGAAATCGTGGTTACTCAAGTGCTGATACAGGGGTATGATTTCATCACAGCGGAAGTTCCGCAGTCGCTCCAGGGGTACGTCATAAAAGTAGCGTCCCGGGGCATCGTACGGTACAGGTACCCACTTTACCCACGGGGCCAGGGCAGTCATGCTTGGTACAAACTGATCCAGGATGGGCCAGATGATGTCATACCCTTCTTCATAGAAGTGGCCCGCTATGGGGAGTGCTATGATTAAATCGCCCAGCCCACGTGTTTGGATGATGCCCAGTGTCTTGCGAGTTACCATGTTGGATTGGGAGTAATGTCGCGATAAGTGATCACGTTGCCGGCGCCATATTGTGCCGCGGCCATCTGTTGTACAGCATAGGCATTTTCAGCTGACATTTGGACAGCTACAGTGTTAGAGCGATCGCCGTTGAGTGCAATCCGTACTTCGAAAAGATACATGTGTGATCTCCTGTTGATATGTGTTAATTATAACATGGTTTTACCACCGTGTCAACCTTATGCGTAGCGTATGTTTGGAAAGCGTGGAAAGTAGCACTCGTTACGGGCCAGGGGCATGTCCACACGGGCTTCTAAGCGTATATCGGGTATGCCCAGCCCCACAGCCAGGGCGTATGCTTGGGATTGGTTTCCAATAAAGGTTTTGGCACCCCCTATAACCTGGGCCAGTTCCAGCATGGTACCCGTGGCATAGTAGGGTATGTCCCAACCCGTAGTCTGGGTGAACGCGGCGTACTCTTCGGGTAGCCCCACAAACAGTGCCCGGTCTTCATAGCCCTGGGCTTTTAGGTCGTCCCATATAGGTGCGGGGGTAGACCCTATCCAGCGTAGGGTACGGTTAATAACAACATCGCGTCCGGATTCCACTACAGGGTCGGGCACGGTCAGCCAGGGGGTATACATCAGGTCTGGGCTCACGTTGTGTACTTGTGCGTACAGGTCCAGGTAGTTGGCCGGGTGGCCCACGAACTGGGGTCTGAAGCGATCCAGGTTATGGGTAATCTCTATAACAGGGTCCATGATCCCAAAGTAGGTGATGTACTCCTGGGCTTCCATGAACTCACGCATATAGTCGTAGTCGTCCTGGGTCATGCGCCCTTGATGGAAGGGGGCCGGGGGTGACCCATAGTAGTGCTGGCCTATCCAATCCATTTGGTTAAGGTGCAAGTAGAACGCACCCCCGCCTGTGTGCTTGACAATGGGTAAAGAATAGATTAGGTCGCCTGTGGCTCCGGAGTGTTTATATCTGTTGGTCATAATATACGTAGTTTACTATATTTAAGTTTCTAGTTCAAGAGCGTCAAATGTTCTGACACTAAATATGTGCTGTACCAGGAAACTTCACTTATATGGGTAAAATTCTCGCCAGCTACCAAAATTTAATTCACGATCGCTTGTTCGATCTACTAGGCACGACTTCTACAGGTTATGGATCTACCTTGTTGGCAAACCCTGTATCAGCGGGTGATGTTATAGAACCTGATACGTGGAATCAATTGGGCTTTGATGTTGTACGTTGTGTAATTCACCAATACGGCCCTGCGTTTGATACTCCTAGCACATACGATTTAGACATTGGTAAAGTGTTACATGCAACAACAGGAACACTGGTCACACCTGAAGCACCTGATAGACTGTTTACCAACGTACAGTTGTTATCAGCTACCAGCGCCACAGCACATCCTAGCCAATTGGTAACAGAGCCCATCTATCCTGAAGATACCAGCGCCGATAGCTGGAATAATCATTGGGTTGCCGGGCAGTGGCAAGAACTTAGTTCTAATCGCTGGCAAGAAGTCAACAGAAGTAATGGATATGCAACATCCATGAGTTTTACCTGGTTCCATCCTATAGAATTAAACTATTTCTTTAACCTGGGCGGCTACCTGACTCCTAACGTTGTTATTTCGGGAAGCATACCTTACGAAGTAGCATCGTGGCAACCTTTGGTAGACTCTCTAAATACCATAAAATTTGGTAAAGATGAATACTATGCAACAATGGCAGATCCTGATAAAATGTACAGAAGGATCCTTAGTAGACCAGCGATCCCGGGCTTGAGCTATGCCAAAGCCATTATTTTAAAATATCAAATTAGGGATTCTGTTATTTCAATAACGGTTAACTTCATTGCAGGATTTAGCAAACTTAAAAAGACAAAGGGCTCGATCAAAGGAAAGTGGAAGAGTGGTGGCAAGTGGAAAGGCGGCGGCAAAGGAAAGAAGCAAGATACTGTGGTTAACCTACGAGTTCGTGCAGACGTTTATACCACATACAGTACGGGCGAAACTGGTGGAGTTCAGGCTCCTATCCCACAGCCACAGTTAGTTGGTGGATTTTTAAGTGCTCCTATTGATCCAGTTGCTCCGTTTACTTTTGCAACAGGATCTGGCAGCGATGTTAGAACTATTGTACTACGTAACAACTCAACTCTTACCTGTACAATCTCTGATATTACATTAACAGGTGCAGGCAATGGATATGATGTAGGAACAGTAAGTACCACCACAATGGTTATTGCCCCAATCAGTTCTAGTAGCTTTACAGTTCAATATTTTGGAGATACTCCGGGATATAATAGAGGCTATATCTATGTCACTTCTAACGTTAATCCTGTGGTATTGTTCACAGAAATTAATATTGGCGGCATAGAACCTAACAGTTGGATAACAACCACTACCACTACAGCCTTAATGACGCAGGACTTTGTTGTAGATCACGCAGGTGGAAATTACAGAGGATTTGATGTATCAATAGATCCTGTTGATGGATTCTCATACGTGCCAAATATCCCTGGCGACGAATACGATAATTTTAGAGTAATTTTTAATCCTGTTGGAAGAAGCAACGGAGTATATTCTACAACAGCTACAGTCCTTATTCATCCATTGGATACTAGCCTTGGTGATATTGTTGCACGTATTCCAATCTCTATTACTAGAAATGTACGAGATCAACATCTAGGATCTTGGATTAGTGCTCACGGATTTATGAATGAGGTTATTGGATTCAGCTATGACTGGATTGGCGGCATCAAGTATCTAACTATTGGACTTGGTGTAAACTCAACACTATCTCAATTAGGAACAGTAAACAGTTTTGGTACATGGGACGAAGTGTATCGCATTGAGATTACCGGTGAAGTTGCTACATATCATACAGATGGTAACATTATCAAGTCACAAGACTTCTTTGAAGGTAATACCATTGGTTATCACTTTGGTGTTGGTAACTCGTTAAATTCAATATGCACAATCAAAGATAATGGCGCAGGCAATTTAAGTATTGTAATGAATACAGTGCGTGAACAAACTGGTGACTCTGTGATTGAAGGAACATTGACCAGTTTAGCAAATGCAGCCTATTACTACGATGAAACAGTAAATCGTGTAACACAGCTAGAAGCCCTAGCACCGTTTACAAATTTCTTTACCGGATTCACTGCTGGTGGAACAGTTAAAACAAAATTAGTCAGACCTAACCTACTGTAATTAACTACACTGATAATTACTATGTAATGTCAGTATTCAATCACACTCCTTTAGTTTGGGAAATCAACCCAGACCTTGATCCTCAAATGACCTTTGAGGAGTTTACCTTCCTACCTCACGAACTTGGCAGTAGCAGTAGTCCTTTTAAATTAGTTTGGTATATTGATCCTCGGGTGAATCCACTAGAAGAAAAAGTGTGGGCAATGTCTTGTTATCGTAAAGGTGCTGACTACAGGTATTCAAAAGACATGGGCTACATTATGCCCGAAATTAATGTAGAAATAAACCCAGATGTTAATGCTTTTACATTTGATGTAGATGTATGTTATCCTGCATTCTGGGAGTTGGATACCTATAAGATATATAAGTTAGATCCTGAATATGCTGACCGTACGAAGCAATGGATAGTTAAGTTTAGTCCAAAGTACAAAACTGTTACGAAATGGGAATGGGCTGGAACGATTTCACCTACGTTTGAAATTGTGACAAATCCTGCACTTCCTAAGTTTAACTACGATCTTGATTACCGTATTCCTTTACATGATCTGTGCTACGAACATGTATGGTATCTCGATAAAAAACTTAGTAAAGAAAAAGTATGGGCAGTAAAGGTTACTCCTAGTGCAAAAATCACAGGTCGTAAAGAAATGGGAGAAGTTATCCCGGTATTGGAAGATCTAGATGTTGTATTCATTTCGTACAACGAGCCCAATGCAGAAGAAAATTGGCAGCGTGTTTTAGAAAAAGCTCCACAAGCAAAAAGAGTAGACGGCGTCAAAGGAATCTTCAACGCACACAGAGCAGCGGCCGAAGTAGCAGATACAGATATGTTCTATGTAGTTGATGGCGATGCATTCCTGGAAGACAGTTGGGATTTTGGATTCCAGCCAGGTATCTTCGACAGGGATTGTACATACATCTGGCAGAGTCGTAACCCAGTTAACGATTTAGTATATGGGTATGGTGGTGTTAAATTATTCCCTAAGAGTGCATTACTTAAAATGAAACAATGGACAACTTTAGATTTGTCTACTACAGTTGTTCCTAAGTTAAAGGTAATGGATGGCATTAGTAATGTAACAGCATTCAACACAGATCCATTTAGCACTTGGCGCAGTGCATTTAGAGAAGTTGTTAAACTTTGTAACAACATAAAAAATAATCCAGACGATTCTGTATCTAAGGACAGAATAAATATCTGGGAAACAACAGGTGATAAAATTTTCGGCAAATACTCAATCTCCGGTGCAAAGGCCGGCAAACAATTCTTTGAATCAGCTGACGACTTAACCAAGATTAATGATAGAGACTATCTACAATCTTTATTTGACAAACAAGAAAAGAGTCGCTATCCTTATATCAAGTTAGTTCATTCTAATCCTACACACCAGGAATGGTTTGTGGTTAACTGGTGCTTAGGTAATACTTGTAATTTTAAATGCAGTTATTGTCCTACAGATCTTCACAATGCTACGAACCCATGGCCTGAGCTAGATGCTATCAAGAACTTTATCTTGCAAGTAAAAGCAGCCCATCCTAATAAAAAGATATACTTTGAGTTTACTGGCGGCGAAGTTACATTGTACAAACACTTTATTGAAGTGTGCAAGTTTTGCACAGAGCAAGGTGTTCGTGTAGGACTTATCAGCAATGGTAGTAGAACATTACGTTGGTGGGAAGAAAACAAACAATACTTTGATCATGTGTGTCTAAGTTTCCATCCTGAGTTTGCAGATGAGAAACACTTTATTGAAGTTGTTAAAATTCTACACGATGACTTGCGTACACATGTAAACATTATGATGAGTCCGGAAAAGTTTGACTTCTGTTATGCTGTGGCTAACAAAGTTAAAAACATTGGCAACATCTCAATGGCATTACAACCATTAATTCATGACTTCGGCGAAGTACTATACGAATACAACGAATTTCAAAAGAAGATATTTGAAAAGCAACACGAGCTAATTGTTAAGCATATCAAATACACAAAGAGCTTTGACTACTACAGAGGTGCAATGCAAACTGTAGCAGCTGATGGATCTACAAGAGTTGCCAGCGCACATAGATTCATTAGTGAGAAAGCTAACGATTGGTCCGGTTGGAAATGTTATGCAGGAGTAGAACAATTGATTGTTGATATGGACGGAACCGTACGCCGCGGATGGTGTAAGGTTGGAGAGAACATTGGAAACATACATGATGAACAATTGACTCTACCTACAGAACCTGTCGTTTGCGATAAGACAATGTGCCACTGTAACTTTGATATTATGTGTACAAAAGAACTATGAACGAAAAATTAATTCCTATTATTCCTATAAGAGAAAAGACACGAGATCCAATTGATACCGTTTGCGAGTTCAAATGGAACTATCCTATATTTCAAATGGATCGTGGTGAGTTTAGAAGCTGTTGTCGTACACCCTCCTATACTGTAACCGAAGAAGAATTGCAAGCCAAAGGTCCTAATGCATTTTTGGATAGCGATCGTTTGAAGAAAAGCAGAATGGATTTAATTAAAGGAGTCAGGAACGAAGATTGTCGTAGTTGCTGGAACTTAGAAGACCAGGGAATGACTAGTCCACGTATTCCAGAAAACTTCTGGCATTTCATGAGAAGGGCTGGAATGATTTCAAAAGAAAATCTAGATAAAGAATACCATCCTGATATCATTAGGACAGAACTTGCTAGAGTTACTTCAATGGATGATCGTTTCTTAAATGCAAATAGACCCTACATGCTTGAACTTAGTCTAGGTAATACCTGCGATATGAAATGCATGTATTGTAATCATCACTACAGTAGTCAATGGGCATCTGAGATGATTAAGAATGGCGAGATTACACAAGAGCAATACGATAGAGAACTACCTAAGCCTGCTCCTAGTTTTGAAACTAATTTTTGGAAATGGTTTGACACAGTAGGTAGACTACACATACATCGTATTAATATAATTGGTGGCGAACCGTTGATCATTCCTAAGTTTTATGAATACGTAGAATTAATGAAAGAGAAGATAGCAATGGTAAAGGATCACTTACCATCAACTATCAAACCTACTCTATGTATTGTTACTAACCTAAATACACCTCCAAACTATTTTAATAGATTCATGGATAGACTTGAAGCATTCACAGAAGTATTTGACATTGAGATCTTAATCAGTGCAGAGAGTCTCGGTGCTAGAGCAGAGTACATTCGTAATGGCGTAGATTGGGAAAGGTTTGAATCAAACATCCATAAACTATTTGCACGTAAAGATGTAAAGTTTACACTAGGATTCTTAATGAGTATTAACGCATTGAGTATTGCGACTACTAAAGATTTTGTACAATGGGCAACTGAGTTGTCTAAAAAATATGACAGGACCGTACACTTCAAACAAAATATTGTTAATTACCCATTGTGGCAAGCACCAATGTTGCTACCACCTGAGTTTGCAAAGTATGTAGATGATGCAATTGAATACATGGAACAACATGTTGACAGTATGCCAATTGCTACAGACTTCTCAGGAAGATATGATCAGTACATTATATTTTTAAAGAGCTTGTCTGATAGTTTGAAAAACAACACAGCCGACCATACTGCCAACAGAAAGATATTTCATCATTGGTTCAAGCAGTTTGATGAAAAGAGAAAATTAAACTTTGAAGAAACATTCCCAGAGTATGTTCAATTTTCAAAATACTGTGAGAAGCTATAATGGACAAAAAACAATACGTTCCTATCATACAGGTAACTGGCAGTAGCAGTATTAAAGACAAACTACGTATTGCCAAGGACCTAGACAAAGAATTTGGTTTAGGATTAACACCTGTAGTAGCTAATCAATCTCCTGCATATATTAAGAACCTTAGAGCATTGGTTCCTGAAAACTTTTGTGTGTATCCTTTTATACATCTACAAATTGATCCTGATGGTCGTGCTCGCCCTTGTTGTAAGTACAAGGTAGGAGATGCATCGTGGCAGAATGATGTTCCTAAGTTACCAGATGTTAACATTGACGAGTTGTGGCATCAACCAGAGTTGCAGGAACTACGAGGACAGTTTATTCGTAACGAAAGACCGTCAGGGTGCAAAGCCTGTTGGGACGAAGAAAAAGCAGGTATGCAGAGTATGCGGAAATATGAAGAAGGAGGAACGTTGTATCCAGAAACAACGTTCTTTGCACATATCCCTCGTCACTCGCCTAAGAGCTTAGATTTAAAATTAAGTAACCTATGTAATCTTAAATGTAGAATCTGTACTCCTTTCCTAAGTAGTCAATGGATCAAAGAACACAAAGATTTAAACTTAGCAGATGCTAATGTTATTAAAATGTACACTGACAACTCTCGGGAGAAGTTGTTCAAAGATCCTATCAATGCAGAGATACTACAAACATGGGCAAAGAATATTGACCACTTAGAGTTCTACGGCGGTGAACCATTACTACAGCAAGAGCATGAACAAGTTCTTTCTATTATCAATGAGTTTGGTAATCCTGCACAAACAAAGATATGGTACAATACCAACACAACTATTTGCGAAGAAAAGTTTTTTAAAGTGTGGAAGAACTTTAATGAGATTACCATTAGTCTAAGCATAGATGATATTGCTCAACGATTTGAATATCAACGCATGAATGCAAAATGGATAGAAACACTTGAAAACATAAACAAGTTTAAGTCGTTTGGTAAAGAATACAATGTCAACTTGAAACTACAAGTGTATGTTACTGTTGGATCTTTGAATGTATTTTATCTTAAAGAGCTGATTGAATTTGTAAGAGATAACTTAGATCTGCCAATAGTGTTCAATATGGTACATTACCCTCACCATTATAGTATTGTAAACCTACCAGAGTCTGTAAAATTAGTGGTAGCAGAAAAACTACGTTCTATTGATTTATCTACAGTTACTATGTTAGAGTGGTCTCCTACTATTGATAACTTAATAAGGTTTATGAATGATAGGACATGTAATCAAGATGAATTAACAAAGTTCTTTGATACAACAAAATTACATGATGAATATAGGAAACAAGAGTTTGCAGAAACATTTCCTGAGTTGTATAGTTTATTGAAGGAACATAATGTCTGATACGTTTTGTGCATTGCCTTGGATAAATCTGTCTACAGATGTTAATGGCTCGTTGCGTCCTTGCTGTAAATTTGCACAACCTAGTCCAACTAACGAATATCAACTGCCAAATATGAAAGACGGCAGTTTGGATATTGTGTGGAATGACATTAAGTTTCAGGAGTTACGTCAAGCATTCTTAGATGGTAAGAAGCCACGAGAATGTCAAAGCTGTTGGGACGAAGAGGCAGCAGGTATTCCTTCGTTTAGATTACAATTTGCCAAAGACAAAAAGATTAACACATCAGGCATGGAGTTTAATCGTATAGCAACAGCTGGTCCAAAAGCAATAGACTTTAAACTTAATAATGTATGCAATTTAAAATGCAGAATATGTGGTCCACAGGCAAGCTCTACATTCCTTAAAGAGTATCAAGAAATATACAATATTAAAGTTGAGGATGGTGCATATTGGTTATCTAATAAAATATTAGGAACAGCCAACGAAGATGTAATTCGACAATGGGCACAGGATCTTGTGCATTTAGAAATTACCGGAGGCGAGCCAATGGCAAGCCCGGAGAACATTAAAGTATTAGAGTTGTTGATAAATGAAGGCAGAGCGAGATACATTACTATCTTGCTTAATACCAACGGAACATTGTATAATAAAAAGTTCCTAGACTTGATTGTACAGTTTAAAGAAGTGACAATGTGTGTTTCTATTGATGACTTAGGAACTCGTTTAGAATACGAACGTTACCCTGCTGAATGGAATGTAGTGCAAGAAAACATTAAGAAGTTTGCAGCATTACGTGATCAACACAGTAATATATTCCTTACATTGTGTCCAACTGTAAGCATCTTTAATGTTTACTTCTTGCCAGACTATCTAGAATGGGCAAAGAGCATTGGGTTCTTTACGTACTATAACATATTACATTATCCTCCTAACCACAGCATTAAAAACTTACCTGATAAGATAAAAGACATTGTGTCTGCAAGATTAACAGCACCTGAATTTGATACTGTAAAAAACTTTTTACATTTATCATGCGACAATGCATCTCTTGTTGAAGAATTTATTAAACTAAATGAAGAACGAGATATGGTACGAGGACAGGACTTTCATAAGACGTTTGGAGAATGGGCAGCATTGTTGAATGAGTATAGAGCGAATGAATAAATTAACAACAACACAAATTGAAGAGTACAATATCAAACGACAACAGTTTGATATGAACAGGACAATTAATAAAATCAGTCCGTGTGTTGCTCCTTATAATAACATGTACTTTACCACAGAAGGTAATGTTGCACCTTGCTGGTTGTTAGTAGGACATTTAGATAAGTGGAGTCCTACACGCAGTATAAAAGATATCTGGTTTGGTGAGAAGTTTACTGAGTATAGGAACAATCTTAAAGAAGGTATCTTCAACAGCGATTGTAGAGTATGCAAACAAAAGATTGAAGCAGATACATGGCCGCTGGCATTGGCATATGATGGGTTCAGTATAAAAGAATATCCTACGTTACTAGAGTTAGAACTTAGCAATCAATGTAATCTTGAATGTGTTATGTGCGAAGGCAGATTGAGTTCTGGTATACGCAAGAATAGAGAACAGCTACCTCCAATGCCACAGGTATACGATGACAGTTTTGTAGAACAGTTAAAAGAGTTTATTCCTCATTTAGAAGAATTACGATTTAACGGCGGTGAACCTTTTGCACAAAAGATTGTATATGATATCTGTATGTTGGTTGCAGAGATTAATCCTGGACTACGAATTAACATTGCCACTAACGGTACTGTATATAATAAACAGGTTAGAGCAATATTAGAAAAATGTAATGTAAGTTTAAATATCAGCATTGATAGTTTAGATAAAGAAAACTACGAGTCAATTCGTATTAATGGAAACTTTGATGACCTAATGGAAAACTTTGCAACATTTAATCAGTACTGCAAAGACAACGACAGAGGTTTGAGTGTAATGGTTAATCCAATGCGTACCAATTGGTGGGAAATGCCCGAGTTTGTTAAGTTTACAACAGAGAATAAAGTACACCTTTGGTATAATACTATTCACCATCCTGAACATTTAGGCATTTGGAATTTGCCTGCATCCGATCTAAGTGTTATTATGCAAACACTAGAGCCACAAGTTGAAGAATTAAAACCAGGTGAAACTGATAATCATGTTGCACATGGTAATTGGGAAAAACTTAATCACTTTGTTCATAAACAAGTTTCCAATTGGCATTCTAAACAATTGCTAAGAGAGCAAGAGAAGAAAGTTATTGAAATTAAACCTATATGAAAACTTTGTTATTCAACGGATGTAGCTTTATGGCCGGAGATTGTTTTGCATGGGAACAATTCCATAAAGAACATAATAGACCATTTAAAGACTGGCTAGAAGAATCTTCCCCTGAAGAGTTTGAATTTAGAAAAGAGTATTTAGAGTATCGCAAGAATATTAATCTAACTGGACTTATTGGTAAACAACTAGGATTAGATAAAATTGATATCTCTGAAGATGGAAAGAGTAATGAACATATTGCACTTGAGACTATTGCCTATATACAATCTATACCACCTGAACAAAGACAACAGTATCATGTTGTAATAGGATGGACTGCAATTTCTAGGGTAATGAAGTATTCTACTGTTTCAAATACATTTATTGATTTAACAATAGGTCATTATCAGATTAATGATCCAGATCCTACTAAGGCAAACTTAGATGATTATATTAAGGCAAGGATAATTGATGCAGATATTCATGACTCTGTTATGGATTACGTTAGAAGTATAATGTTATTAGAAAACTTCTTGAAGTGTAATAATATGACTTATACATTTTTTAGAAGTGTTGATAATCCCATTGATCCTGAACTAAAAATAGGACCATTTTCGTTCCTGCAGGCTTATACAATTGAACAACTTAATGTAACTGATCATTCTAAATGGTATAAGTTTATACCTGACTTTGATAATAATTATTTTCCATTTGCAGGGCATTCGTGGGCATCAATTATTAACTTTAATCCAGAATTGATAATAGCTAATAACAATCCACACCCTAATCAACGTACAATAGAAAAGTTTGCAAATGAGCTTGCAAACTTTATTCCATCTACGTTTTAAGGTTTCTGCAATACCAACATCATATCTGCTCGCTCAACAATTTTCCATCCTTCGTTAATTAGTAATGTAAATTCGTTGTAGACATCTACACACAGCTTTTCATTATAAGGATGTGCAATTATATATCCATCTGGCTTAATACGACTTTTCCAAAAATCTATGTTATCTCTTAATCTAGGATTTTGATGGAAACTAATTACACATAGGTCAACTGGTGCATCCCATGCTTGCATATCTTCAGGGGACTTGAATTTATGTAGGAATACATTGGCATGCTTTCCTGCAATGCGATTCCATGTTAGTTCTCCTGTTGGATCTACAGAAAAGTCTTCAGTGATGCCATTGTATAAATCATCAGCCTGTGTAGGATCAATGTTTAAATTTCCGCAAATGTCGTGCAGTTGTACTTTGACCCACGACTCCATTCCTTTAAACTCTTCCTGCAACGATATTTCTGAAAAATCTTCAATGCTATGGATGACTATATCTTTATTGGCATGTGCAAATATAGCAGCCTTACCACCAAATCTCGATCCTACATCAACTACTATTGAATCTTTGTGTAGCGATCTTGCAACTTTTAAAAGTAATGATCTTTCTGGAACACTAACTGATGAGAAACAACTTTCAAGCGGAAGGTTAATTTGATCAATGACTTCTTGCTTAATGAAAAATATCTTTTTCATTTGTGTCTTTTTAGATTCTTTCCACTGTCCTTCTGAAATATACTCGTAATCAAATCCAGATAATGAAACTACATACCTATCGTTATTTTTAAAATTAAATTTACATTTAGTTTGGAAGTTACCATTGTCGTCAATTTTAAACCAAACATCTGCATTGTATCTATGTGTATCAGGTGATATGGCAAAAATAAAATCTTGATGGTCTAGATCTTTATTAAATTTAATATTAATCTCGTAGCCTCCGCGGACTCTCCATAGCATACGAAGGAATCCAAATACTTCATTCATAACACTGTCTGCAAAGGCACCGTGTCCTGAGTTGATAATATTGAAATCAAAGTTTTCGTATTCAACACTGTCGTTAATGTATTCGGAATCAAATGTAACATCAAAGTGATCTGTGATATTCCCAATCTTATGTACATTGGTTAATGTTCCGCCGTATTCTCTACATAGGTAAAGCCACATGTGCATTAACTTAATTCTAATATGTCTATGTAAGCGTGTGTTGGTTAGGTCTAATGAATACCATCCTCCTAGCCATGGCTTTTCTCTAGGATTGATATTGTATTTTTCTCTATCATCGTAAGCAGATCCCATATTATCGCCTAGCCCTGGTCCAGGACTAACAGCCATAATTCTAGTACGGTGATTCCATAGCATATTAAAGCTGTGCGTAAATGCTTCAATGTCTTCGCCTGGCGCACCGATTACCCAACAGGCAGATACCTTCATACCTACTTTCTCAGAGTCAATAAAGTTCTGGTTAATTTCTGCTACTGTGTTCTTTTTATTAATTGCTTTTAAAACTTTATCGCTACCAGATTCAATACCATAATTAAATCCTTGACATCCTGCATCTGCCATTGCTTGATAAAAGTCTAAGTCCATGCGCCCGTCGGCTCTGGCATAACCCCACCAAGAAAATCCTAACTTTCTTTTTATCAACTCATCGCAGAATTTTCTAAACTCTTTTAAGTTTCCATTCATTAGACTATCAACAAAGGATACAAAACTAATTCCGTATTTCTTAACTTGATATTCTAATTCGTCTACTACGTTATTTGCTCCGCGATCTCTAAACTTCCAATAGTACACTTCTGTGCAGTAACTACACTTTGCAATACATCCTCTGCTTATTTCAGCACAGATAGAATTCTTACCCCAATACTTTGAAAGATCAAAGTCAGAATAGTCAGGGTACGGCAGACTATCGATATCAATTCGGGTATCGCTGTATAAACTTCCGATAGCAGGTTGTGCAGGCTTAATACCTTGTTCCCAGTTATTCAAGAAGTCTAGTATGTTTTGTTCACTCTCGCCGATGAAGTAATAGTCTACATCATTTGGCAGTCTAAAGTATTCTTCGTGACATTCGGGTCCGCCCAGTACAATAGTAGCATCTGGCCTACGCTTCCTTAGTTCAGTGACTATCCACTTTGTAGGAAGTATGTTTGTATAGTAGGTACTGAATCCAAATATATCTGTATCAGTTGCTACTAATATTTCAAGGTATTCTTTTAAGATTGGTTCGTAGGTAGGATGAATGCGTTTATAGTACTCTGGATCTTGCCACCAGAAATAGTTAGCACCATTCCATGCATCTGCTAAATCAGGATTTGCTTGTTTGAGTGCATAATGGGACTCGACATTAAAATCATATACCGTTGTAGCATACCCAGCTTCTCTAGTTAAACTAGAAAGCCTTGCAATATTATACGGAGGCATGTAAATTGCCCAACTACCCAGTACGCATATAGTAAACTTTGTTTTTCTAGTTGCCGTGAATACATCTACTGACTTTACATTCAGTCTGGGTTTTCTATCCTGCTCTACATTTTTGGGAATTAAGTTTTCCGCTATCCAAGTATCTTTATCCATATGTTTAGTTATTTTAATTTAGGTTGGGTATTTGTATTTTAGGATAGTTCATTACTTCTGGCAAAGCTAATATATCTTTAACTTGGTTATGTTTCGTAGAACTTGCACCCCATACGGCTTTTTGATCAAACACTTCTTGTTTGTAGGTTCCCCAGTTTAGTATATTGACAATGTATATCTCTGGAAGGTTGTCTGGATATTGATATGCTAACTTGATTAATTCGGGAATAGATTCAAAATTATCTTCTTGCAATACAACATTCCATGCCCATGTTTTATTAGGATTATCTTTTAAAGTGTTTTTGTACAGATAGTTAATGTTGTCCCATAGCAGTTCCCAGTCTCCACCGCAACGAACTTTATCGTAACTTTCTTTGTTACCGGCATCTATGCTAATCCTGATTCCTCTTAGTCTATCAAACAGATTGCTGTATTTTTGTTGGATCTTCTCTGTCATCATAACACCGTTTGTACATAATACTACTTTGAAGTTAGGCCACTTCTCTGGATTATGAAATACTTCTTCTGTATCAAATATTTCTCTATACACAGGACTAAAAAATATCTCGCCATATCCATCAAATGTCATTGTTATAGATTTGTCATGCGGTGTGTTAAACACTGACTTAAATGCTGTCCTTAAAATAGTCAATGCTTTGTTATGTGCCACAGGATCTAGCGTTCCTATACGGGAAGTTCTACAACTAGGGCAAACTAAATTGCAAGTATTGTCAATTGAAAATGCTATGTTCTTAGGATACTCATTTTGCGGATCAACAAAGGTAGACTTAGGAACAATGCGTGGCCCGCCACCTGCTGACATTGCAGGACATGTCTTTGCATTGCAGTATTTGTATGTTCCATCTGTAATAGAGTTTCTAATCGTCCTTGCTTTTTCGCTATTCCACATGGCGTTTAGATCTTCTGTCAACAGATTACCTATTGATGCTGGGTTCCATCCAGGGCAACACATATGTACGTTGCCGTTTCCTTGCACTTCAATATCGTTAAATGGTAAGTCGCAAATAAATTCGTTTTTATCAAACTTACATGACTCAGGAGAATCGTATTCTTCATATTGCAACTCTCCTAGAACAGGATCTTTAATTATCCTCCTCTTTAGATGAATACTGTATTCTCTCATTTTGGTTTTATCTCGTTGGTTAGTTGGGGCACAATATTTAATATGTTGTTGCCTCTAACTGTTTCCATTAGCTCAGTATACTCAACCCATTGTTTATGTACTTCATCGCCTAAGTAACTATTTTTTAAAGTATTGATAACAACATCGAACTCGTTGTTCATATTGTTTGCTGTATAATATTCAACTAACTCTGCTCGTGTACTATCTGATAAAGTATTAACAGACAAGTACGGAGGACTTTGAACAGTGTTTTGGAATCCTAATTCTGCAACAATGTTATTGTATTTTTTAGATAATCCTACAAACCAATCTCTAATTTCTACTAGATGGAATGCATTGTAATTCATAGTTGATGTACTAGAACGTATACTGATATTTGACAATGTGCTTACTTGTGCAATTACAGGCTCTATGTCACTAAACTTAGCATCGCCATATCTGATATAATTGAATAGGTCTCCGACACCATCTACTGAGATTAGGAATTCAACATGTTTACATTTACCTAGTAGTTCTATAATTTCTTGTGTAATATAAGTTCCGTTTGTCACAACAAAGACAGTTATGTTTACTAACAATCCTTGCTCGTTCATGTACTTTAATACTGATGTGGTTTCAGCGTTAAGCAATGGCTCTCCGCCTTTAAAATTAATTGTTCTAATGTTTGAAAGATCAAGTTGCCTTAAATTTTCAACAACCAATTCTGGATTAGGTAGATGCATTTTTGTTGTTTGGTGTCTAGCTTCATCATTGAGCTCTACAACAGATCTAAATCTATGTAACCTTTCTTTTTTATCAGTGTCATAAGTGTTGATAAGGTTCCTTACTTTTTTACTTTCAATTACCCATTTGCTACTAAACCCTGCATGACAATGCAAGCAAGCTAAGTTGCATATATTACTTCCGTTAAATTCTAAGTAGACTGGTTTTTCTTCTTCCCACCCTGTTACATCGATGCTTCCTTCTGTGTATGCTTTTCTAAGACTGAAGCCGGTATTGTCTTCTGTATTCTTACAAGGAATGCATTCAATGGGCCACTCCTTATTATACATCTGCTGTTTTAATTGTTTCCATCTCTCACTGCTGATTATTTCAGTAATAGATTGTTCTTTCAAGTTACCTAAAAATTTACCTTCAAAGAAACAACACGGACGAATACCCTTGTTTGTATCTATCAACACAGACGCCAATGGTGCTGTGCATAAAACGTTATTAATCATTTCTGTACTTTAATTCTGATTCTAGTTGGGGAACAATATCTAATATATTGTTACCTCTAACAGTCTGCATTAGCTCTGTATAGTCAACCCACATGTTATGCACATTGTTTCCTGCATACGATCCTTCGAGTGTGTTGATAACTTGTTTGAATTCGGTGTGATCTATATTCTTATAGTGTTCTATTAACTGTTGTCTTGTGCTATCTGATAGAGTTTGTAATGACAGATAGTTTGGATGTTGTACACAATTTGCATAGCCTCCTTCTTTCCTAACTGTTTTATATTTGGTAGACAATTGACTTACCCACTCTCTAATTTCTGCTAGATTGAATATGTTGTAATTCATAACAGCAGTTTGACACTCAATTTTAATGTTAGGTAGTTCGTTTAATTTTGCAATTACAGGCTCTATGTCACTAAACTTGGCATCGCCATATCTGATATAATTGAATAGGTCTCCAACTCCGTCTAGTGACAAATTAAACAAAATAGATTTACACTTCTTAAAGGCTTCAATGATTGCTGGATTGATATATGTTCCGTTACTAGACAATATAATACGCACGTTAGGTAGTATAGATTGCTCATCTAAGTAATTTAATATTGCCAGTGTTTCAGAGTTAAGCAACGGCTCTCCGCCTTTGAAATTAATTGTTTTAAGATTTGTTAAATCTAATCCTTTTAAGTTTTCAATAATAAGCGAAGGATCGGGCAAATGCATCTTAGTCGAACGATCAGTTGTATCATTAGTATATTCAATAACAGCATCAATGTGGCTGATACGATACTTCTTTGTATCATCCATTGTTGAAAGTACCTTTTGTGCTTTCTTGTTATCAATTACCCAACGACTACTGAATCCAGGAGTACAATGTAGGCATGCGAGATTGCAAATATTACTTCCGTTGAATTCTAGATAAGTTAACTTTTCTTCTTCCCAACCATCTATGTCAAAACTTCCATCTGTAAACAATGTTCGAACACTCCAGTCTGACACTTGTTCTCGTTCTTTGCATTGTGTACATCCAGGCGCCCACTCATTACTATACATTTGTTGTTTGAGTGTTTTCCACTCTGTACTATTAATAATATTAACAAGTGGTTGTTCTTTAATATTACCTATGTAGTTAGGAGTATAAACACAACAAGGTCTGACACCTTTGTTGGTGTCAATCAATGCTGCCGTTAGTGGTGCTGTACACAGAACTTTATTAATCATAAAGGCAATAAAGACCACCCAATGAGTGCTCTTTTTTCAAATATCTTTTTTATTGCAAAATTATCACTACAATGGAACGATGTTCTAGGCATTGCTAATAGATTACCTTTTTTCCATGGAAATATAATATCAATAGAAAAGTAACTAATTAGTTCTTCACTTTCATGTGTTAGATATTGTTGATATATATCTTTGCTAATTGAGTGTTGCGGTACTCTGGATTCGTGTTCGATCCAATTGTTTGATAACTTTGTTCTTGCACTTCCTTCGTTAAACACAATTGTGTTGGTGTCATAATCGTCTAGTGGAATTAAAAATGTCCATCCAAATTCATAACCATCCGGCAAAGAATGTATATGAGCATCAACGATATCATCTAACGAATCTGTGTGTATTCCATATGGCCTATACCCATTTAAGATGTGCCAGTTATCACATTCATTTTTTCCAAATACTACATTTATTTTTTCGTTGATAGAATCACATAACTTGTTTTTATAACTAGGTCCAGGATAACAATACAATGCCTGTGCTTGTTCTCCTGGAAGCCATAATATTGGTTCGATCCATAGCTTAGTATCTGTGTTGGCTCTAAACCCTTTCTCAATATCGAACAACTCATCCTCAGTTAAAAAATTTTCAATAACTGTGGCTTTCATTTACGATCCCCAAACAATATGTAATCTTCTTTAGTATACCCATCCATCACCTCGCTACCAGACTTTAAGTTTGGTGCGCTGTTCTTGTTGTCAAGGTCACCGCGAATAGGAACAATGGCCCATGTACAGTAATCCTTGAAGTACGGTAATGCTTTAAGTTCTTCTTCTAGTGCCAAGGTCTCTTCTCTGTTGTGAGGAGCCATCATAAACTTAACTTCTAAATGTCCGCACCCTTCTACAGTTGCTTTCTCATGTGCTACCGCTTCTACTACCTTAACAAACTTAGCACGATCATAAAACTCAAAGTGTACGCTTAGGTTAAGATCACCGTAATGAATAACTTCTCTGTAATAGTCAGGCAAGCGACTTCCGTTACTGTGTAAGCTGACATGATGTCCCATTACATTTAAGTAACGCAACCAGTCTAAGAAGTTCTTGTTGGCAGTAGGTTCACCGCCGGAGATAATAAAGTTAACTGATTCACCTTTGGTAAAGTGCTTCTCTAAGTTATGTGTGGCGTGCATTAGTTCTTCTAATGACTTATGTCTATCAGTGTTGTTATGGATCCACGGCCAGCAGTATGAGCAATCGTAATTACATCTACGGCTAATTTCCCAATAGATTTGTTTTTGTGTGCTGGCGTGTGTTCGCTCCATTGCCACAAACTCTGTAAGCTCGTCGTTACGAAGTTCGGATTGAACCGGTAGTCCTTGACCTTTACGTAACAACGGGCGGAATTCGATCTTCTGTGTCTTAGGAATAAACAAGTCTGCACCACAGGAGCAGTTGTTTCTTGTGCAGTCAATCCACGATTCCGGCACTCTAAAATCTTCAAATACGTTACCAAGTGGTCCGCCTACTCTACAGCTAGCAGTCCACACGCCTCCGTCCATATCAATAAACAGACTATCTACACCTGCTCCACACTTCCAGCCTGTGATGTAATTTAACTTTGCACCTACTAATTCGTCCGTGCTCCAGTCACGCCATTGTCCGTTTTCTGCGTATGTTCTAATAGGTTTACCGGGTGTTTGGTCCATTTTTTATCCTTATGGACTATTTATTGTAGATAAGTACTGCTATAATAATATTCATATGCACAACTTTTTACAATTTTTAAAGAATCCATACCGGTGGTATGTTAATCGTAAGTTACTAAAGAAACGACTTGAAGACTTACGTAACCGCGACCCGTTTATCTACAAATGATACATTGGGGAGTTAACGCACTTAATCACGGCAGCAGCCTTGCTATATTTGACAATGGCAAGCTGGTAGGTACTTCGGTTGACGAAACAGATGATACGCTTCGTAAACTAACCAGTACAGCATTGTTTAGAGGATGGGAGCCAGATCGTATCTTTTGGTACGAGCAACCTTGGATAAAGAAAGCAAGACAAATAAAGGCCGGACAATACAACACAGCATTTGATATGAGTGTGTTGCCTAGTCGTAGCTTGAAGAAGCAAGGCCTTGGAGGCATACCTATTACATATACTCCGCATCATGCTAGTCATGCAGCCGCCGGATACTATACAAGTCCATTTAATCACTGTGCCATAGTAGTATTAGATGCGATTGGGGAGTTTGAGTGTGCTAGTATTTGGGAAGGTAAACACGGTGAAATAAAGAAAGTATGGAGCCGCAGTTATCCTCATAGTTTAGGATTGTTCTATTCTGCCTTTACCAAGTTTGTTGGACTACAACCTATCCGTGATGAATACCTGTTCCAGCAGATGGCAGAGCGCGGCAATCCTAAGCGATTCAAAGATACTATAGCAATGTACTTTAAACCAGGTATTATGGAATTGGATTACAATTTCCATCGAGGTATCCGTAATTGGAGTTGCGAAACATGGTCTGAACAAGAGAAGTGTGACCTTGCTGCCGCTGTGCAAGAGATGTTCGAGTTTCAAGTAGAAATGGTTATGTTCAAAGCCAAGCAATTTATTAAGACCAACAACCTAGTCTACATGGGTGGGTGTGCTATGAATAGTCGTGCTAATAAACAAGTTGTGAAAAATTTTGATTACACATGGAGCCTGCCTAATCCTGGAGATCCTAGTAGTGCAATGGGTGCTGTTCTGTATCATACTAAACAACGAGTGTGGCAGGAATGGCCTGCTGTTAAACATATTGAGATTAAAGTATGAACGTGAATAAAGATGCATTCAGCAGTGGTCAAGTTGGCAGCAAGATTTGGCTATGCGAAGAACTTGAAAAGTTAAATTGGCAATCCAGTCTTACCTACATCTATGGCGGATGGTATGGTGTCACAGCATTCCTATTGTTGAGCAGAGGCAAGTTCAATGTTGACAAGATCCGTAGCCTAGACATCGACCCACAATGCCAAGAGGTCGCTGACATGATTAACGAGAACTGGGTATGGCAGGAATGGAAGTTCAAGGCCTTTACACAGGACTGCAACAACTATGAAGGCCAGTTTGGTGACTTGATTATTAACACCAGCACTGAACACTTTGAAAGCATGGACTGGTTTGATCGTATTCCGAAAGGTACACGAGTAATATTACAAGGCAATAACATGACGCATGATGATCATCATGTACACAGCGAAACATTGGAAGCATTTACTGAACTATTCCCTGTCAGCCAAACATTGTACGCAGGCCAAAAAGAATTTGTTTATCCAGATTGGAAGTTCACAAGATACATGCTAATTGGCATTAAGTAAGCAGTTTTTACCAAAAAGGCTTGACTTTACCACTCTTTCTTGCTATACTAGTGGCTTAGTTGATAACTATTTTACCACTAACGAAAAAGGAGGTCTATATGACTGAGTTAACGCTAGATAGGGAACAAGAAGCACAAGTAACCATTCCCGCCGCAATTACGGCTGTAAAGGTTTTACTTATGGTGTTGGCACTGATGCTTTCAGTGTTTTTGCTCAAATGGACAGTATCGGACAAACTAGCAAAGTTCGAGCCACAAGAGAGTTCTCAAATCACAACAGCAATGAGGGAGAGACAATTAAATTGTTTATCCAAAAATATCTACCACGAAGCAGGTAACCAGCCGTTTGAAGGCAAGGTTGCAGTTGCACAGGTTACGCTAAACAGAACCGAAAGCGGTCTGTATCCTAGCGATATCTGCAAGACAATTTACCAAAAGAATATTGTTTACGAAAAAGTACTATGCCAATTTAGTTGGGTATGTGACAGAAATTCAGGAGCAAATCCACCTAACAATGCAAACTATCGAGAGAGCCAAGAAGTAGCTAAGAAAGTTCTATTGGAAGGATTCCGTCTACCTGCCTTGGAAAAGGCAATGTACTTCCATGGGGATTATATAAATCCTGGTTGGAAGCGGGAAAAGATAGCAAAAATTGGTAATCACATTTTTTACAAATAAGAGCAGACACATGAAATTTTTTGAATTTATTAACAATCTCTTTTCCGTAACTCTTGCATTTTTCAAAGAGCATATTGGACATATCAGTGCTCACACATTGGGATGGATTACCATTGTGCTTCTGCACTTTGCGGCAATTCCTACTCTTGTATCAGTGCTTTTAGCACAGAATGACAAGTTACCCCCTGTAGACCTTATGATCTTTGTATGGGCTTCACTTACTACTCTATTCTTTAAGAGTTTAATCGAGCGCAACTTTTTGTATGTTTCTACAATTTGTGTAGGCTTTATCGCGCAAGTAGTTTTGATGGGATTGATTCTTTTCAAATAAATACTTGATGCGAATTATTGATCTATTATCTGAAAAAACTCTCCCTGCTCCTACTGCTAGCCAATGCTCAGTAGGGCATTCTCGTTTAAGTAACGTCCGCTATTCACAATGCGTGAGTCACGGTTTACTGAAACACGACAGCGACCATACAGCAGGTACTGGCAAGCAAGGAGTCAAAGGTAGCGGAGTTCCACTTCGTGGCAAGAAGATGAAAAGTGAAATACATGGCGGCCCGGTAAAAGATTATGACGGAAAATAAACTCCCATTGTATATGGATGACTATAACAGTTATAAACGATTTACAAGAAAATGCAAGTGTGGGTGCGAACACCATTGCGGGCATAGTTGCTCAGATTGCGAATATTGCCCAGATTGCGAGTGCGAATCCTGCGTTGAAGGGCAAGGTCAAAATTAATGGCTTATTCCGATAAAGTAATTGATCATTATGAAAATCCAAGAAATGTAGGATCTTTTGAAAAAGATGATCCTACAATAGGCACCGGCATGGTCGGTGCACCTGCCTGCGGTGATGTAATGAAACTACAGATCAAGGTAAACAATGAAGGCATCATTGAAGACGCAAAGTTTAAAACGTACGGATGTGGTTCCGCAATCGCAAGTTCATCACTCGTTACGGAGTGGGTCAAAGGTAAGACGTTGGCAGAAGCAGGATCTATTAAGAATTCTGAGATCGCCGAACATCTTGCACTCCCCCCAGTTAAAATACATTGCTCAATTCTTGCTGAAGACGCGATCAAAGCGGCTGTAAATGATTACCGTAACAGACACGGCATCTAAAAAGATAACTCAAATTTTGACCAAACGCGGCAAAGGTGTCGGCATACGTATTGGTGTAAAAACCACTGGGTGTTCGGGCCTTGCTTATGTTCTTGAATTTGTAGATGAGTACACACCCGAAGTAGGTGTTACAAATTATGCACATAAAGATTTTATAGTTTTGGTAGATATGAAAAGCCAAGTTTATCTTAACGGAATGATAATAGACTGGGTTCGAAATGGACTCAATGAGGGATTTGAATTTTCCAATCCCAACGAACGTGACCGTTGTGGTTGCGGCGAAAGTTTTAGGATTTAATAATATGGAACAAGTTGAAATAACCGCATCTGCTATTGCCAAGGTATCTGAATTATTGGCAGAAGAGAATAACCCAAACTTAAAGCTACGTACTTTCGTACAGGGTGGGGGATGTTCTGGATTCCAATATGGATTTACGTTTGACGAAGAGCAAAACGAAGATGACTTTATAATTGAACGCCCAGGAATGACTATTCTTATAGATGCTATGAGTATGCAGTATATGCTAGGTGCTGTAATTGATTACAAAGAAGAATTAATGGGTAGTAGCTTTACAATAAAGAACCCAAATGCCGAATCTACTTGTGGATGCGGAAGTAGTTTCTCAATCTAAATGGTAAAAATTACTTGACAAGTTGCCAAAATACATGTATAATTTGCGTATGAACAGTAAATTAGGAAAATAATGTCTACACCTTGTGACGCAGTTATCCGTAGTCTGGAAGATCATCCCAGCCGTCTTAATAAAGAAGCAATTATTGAAGCAGAAAAAGACAACGTAGAGTTGTTTGAAGGCTTTCAATTGGCTTTGAGCCCGTTTATTACATTTGGTGTAAAGAAAGTACCTAGCTTTTCTGGCCCAGATGGTCAAGGACTTCCTTGGGTTGCATTTAAAGAACTGTGTGAACTACTACGCACACGACAGCTCACTGGTGACGATGCTCGTTCTGCAATTGAACTGGCTTTGTCTGCAAGCACAAAAAATCAATGGAACGATTGGTATCGTCGTATCCTTATCAAAGATTTGCGATGTGGCGTTTCTGAAAAGACAATCAACAAGATTGTTAAGAATGCTGTGCCATTGTTTGAATGCATGTTGGCACATGATGGCGCTAATCATGAAAGCAAAGTAACCGGTAAGAAACTACTTGAGCCAAAGCTCGACGGTGTTCGTGCTCTATTGATTATCGATGCAGGAGCACGTTCTGCTACTATCTACAGTCGCAACGGCAAGATTCTAGAGAACTTTGGACACATTACCAAAGGCATTGAAGATAATATTGAATTGTTTGAACGTAGTATTGTCATTGACGGCGAAGTGGTTAGCTCTAGCTTCCAAGCATTAATGAAACAAGTCCACCGTAAAAGCGATGC
>Ga0209599_10000326_pt1 | contig 33596 bp, 23 predicted proteins | sample Shrwel_input2_FT_FD_187534 | JGI IMG/M metagenome (GOLD analysis project Ga0209599, IMG submission 187534) | Subsurface microbial communities from deep shales in Ohio, USA - Utica-3 well 1 S input2 FT (SPAdes) (version 2) ...
GCCTTAGCCATCTCATCACGGTAACGCTGAATGGCTACCGATTCCTCCACTAAAAAGCGTTTAACCGCGTCCTTAAAGCCACTGTGCGCCAAGTAATGTACCGAGTAAGTTAGGGTAGGTCTAAAACCACGCGGCACTTTATGTTCGCCCTGTGCGCCAGAGTCAAAACGCTGAATACTATTTTCAATGCAGTAGTCTATGCCCTGATAATAACACGTCTCAAAATGCAGAAACTCCATCTCACGGATACAGCCCCAATAGCGACCATACAAGGTTTTGTGACCAATAAAGTTTAACGCCCCAGCAATGGCTTCATCGCCCTCAAAAGCCACCACGAGCAATAAGCTATCACGCATCGTCAAATAAATACGCTCAAAAAACTCAGGGGTTAAATAGCCATGATGCCGATTATATTTAAGGTTGGTTAATTGATAAAAAGCCTGAAAGCGTTGCCAAATCACAGGTGTAATCGCATCGCCTGTCAGCCGTTTAAATTCAATTCCCTGAGTAATTAAACTGTTTCGCTCCTTGCGTAGTGTACGGCGTTTTTTAGAGTTCATCGCCGCTAAAAAGCCATCAAAGTCGCTGTAATCTTCGTTATACCAATGGAACTGACAGCCTAAGCGCATATCAGCCCTTGTAGATACCCATTGCGCCAGTTCCTCTTTTTCTAAAAACAACACATGCCAACCAGACGCGCCGAGTTGTTGGGATTTATCCTGTAAGGCTTTAGCCACAACAGCGGTGACTTCATCCGAGCAGTCGGCTGCTTTCACCAAACGTTGCCCTGTAGCGGGTGTAAACGGAATAGCGGCTAATAATTTAGGATAATAGTCTAAGCCATGATTTTGGTAGGCTTCTGCCCAAGACCAATCAAAGACATATTCGCCGTAGGAATGACTTTTTAAATACAGCGGCATAGCAGCTAACAGACGGCCATCGTCGGATTCCACGACTAAGTGCATCGGTTGCCAACCACTCTGACCGCCCACACTTTGACTAGCTTCTAATGCCGCTAAAAATTCATGGCGTAAAAAAGGGTAGTCTGTGCCAACAAGCGTATGCCATGCCTCAGCAGAAATCAGATGAATATCGTCAATAAAACGCACGTTCATAAAAGCAGCTACGGATTAAAGATGGGGAATTGGTAAAGGATTATAAGGATTTAGCGTATGGCTGACTATTTGGTTTTTATTAAACAAATAGTTACTAACATAACCCATGCCAAAATATAAAAAATATATTATCCTAGATACTTCACGTTAGTGTTTCGAATTAAAAGAATTAAATAGGATGTGTCATGATGACAGGCCAAGTACAAGTCAATCCATTATCTGAGCATATACCAGCGAAAGCATGGGTGCGATTTTTGAGGACATATGGCCCAACACCTAATAATGCTACTATGTTCGATGAGCATGTGTCTAAAGCTGCACGTACGGCAAAAATATCTCCAATAGAGTTAGAGATTCCTTTATTAATAGAAATGGTTTCACATATTGAAAGACCTCATACAAGCTCAATCGTTATAGCAGGGACAGCCGGTGATGGTAAAACATATCACTGTCGTGCTTTATGGCGTAAGCTTGGCGGTGATCCAGTGGAATGGGCTAAAACGGATTCTAATATTAAGCAATTAAAGCTAGATCAAGAAAAACTAATTTACTTTGTTAAAGATCTGAGTGAGCTAAGTCAGACAGATAGTGATTTTATATTTGAAATTTTAGAAAAATCAGTAGCTAATAATAACCATTATGAAATTGTTGTGATTGCCGCAAATCATGGGCAGATTCTCGATCGTTTACGAAAACGAGGTGTGCATAGCCCTCTTGCCTATGAGTTAAAACAGTCTTTAGAAGAAGTGTTTTTACAAACTGGCAAAGAACATCCTAAGTTAAAAGTTTTTGATTTAAGTCGGACACATCATCGAAAATCATTAATAGATGTGCTTGATGTTATTGTTAAACATTCTGAATGGGATAAATGTAATAAATGTAGTTTTGCTCTAAAAGATGACGGATGTCCAATATTAGAAAATAGAAATAGATTGTTGGGAAAAACCAGCGAGTCAGAGCAAATGCGGACAAGAATGGCAAATTTAATTGATCTTGCAAGATTAAATGGTGCTCATTTACCTGTACGTGATCTGTTAGCATTGTGTTCAAATATTATTTTGGGTCATCCAGATGTTAAAGATGGTTTAATGCGTTGTGATGATGTTGAAAAAATATTGGCTAAAAAAAGTTTTTATAAGGCCAGCTTATATGACAACATGATGGGAAGTAACTTACCTAATTATAGGGTTACAGAAAGACCTGTATTCCAAGCTGTTGCTTCTTTTCAAATTGGCAAAGAAACAACAAGCCAAATAGATGGTCTATTGATTTATGGTCAATATGATCCAAGTTTAGAAAATAACTATAATAAATTGATTGCCCAAGATGCTTTATATGGAGCAACCAGTGCATTTAAAGCTGCACAAGATGCCTATTTAGAAGGTGATGAATTAGCAAAAGAAAAAGCATCTGCTGAGTTTATAAAATTATTACAAAGCCAGCGTCGTCGATTATTTTTCACTATGCCTCATGATTTATTTGCACAAGATTATTTTTGGTATTTAACCTCTTATCAAAATGCAGGATTTTATTTAGGCTTATTAGATAGTTTGGAGAGTGATAGCAATGTTGCTGAGTCAAGTAGGCATCTTATTGTTAAAGGATTAAATCGTATTATGACAGGGATGCTTGTTGATGAAGTTGAGCATGTATTTATTGCAACATCTGGCGGTTTCACTGATTCTCGCGTCAGCGTGTTATGCAAAGAAAAAATACCTGCACGAACAGGTAAAAGAAATCCCTGTGGACTCTCTATTAAGCTTAGTGCCAATAATAAACCACAATTAGTCTTTAGATTAATGGGCGATGAAGATGTTGTTACATTTGAGTTATCACCAATTAGATTTGAATTTTTAGCTCGTGTAGCGTTGGGGGCATTACCTAACAGTTTTTCAAGTGAGTGCTTGGAAGACTTATTAGCCTTAAAGTCAAGATTGTTAAGACGTGTAGAGTTTTTGGAAGAAGATGAAAATAGTGGCAAAACAGGTTTAGAGTTAAGTTTTGTGATGGATAATAATTTAGGTCATCCTAAAACGATTTTTGTGGGGCTTAACTAGATGAGTTTTTTAGATGATGATAATTCGCCCGTAGAATTTGTGGTGGATGAACTAATTTGGGGACATCGTTTATATGATGAGCAATTACCACATTTAATTTTTTTAGAGTTCTTAGGAATTTTGGTTGCAAATAAGGAGAAGCCTTTAATTGAAGAGCCTGATCAGCAAGTTAGCTACAGACCACAGCGTCAAATGAGATTAAGAGGTATATTATTTAACAATCCATATATAGAAATGATAGCCGACTCAAATAATAAATCAGATGATACAAAGTGGAAAGAATGGCTAGAGAAATATGCAAGTGGCTCACCATATTCAGAGGATATGTCGTATTTAAAGAAGTTATTTAATTCATTTGATGATTTTGCTCGTGTTGTTGAGTTGTTGAGATCTTCTGCTTTTGAGGTAAACAGCAATAAACGTTGGAGTTCAAAATTTGTATTTCCGTTTGGCCCTGATGCTTTATATGAAGATTTACGCATAGATAAAAAAGGTGCATCTAACGATAGAAGATTCTTTGCACGTACCGGTGAAATTCTTTATTTGATTTTATCAAGAGCTAAACGTAAGGATGAGCTAAGTGCTTTATTGGTGAAAAGATTACTTGATGATGCGATGCCTTTAAATCGTTTGGTAAGAGCTATTCAAAAAGAAACCGAATATGCAGCCAACCCTAAAGAAATAGGATTTTTACCTATTGCTAGTCATCCACGATTTGATCAGCTCTGTGCGGATTGGATTCACATTCTTAAACAAGATATTCCCGCTTATGATGCAGTTCAGTATTTAATTGCAGCAGCAGGTTTGAATATGTTGTTGTATTTTTTGGAAAGATCACTCGAAAAAACTCAAGATAGCCAACCGTTAAGATTGCTCTGTGAAATTGTTTCAAAAGATCGTACCAAAATTCGTACTATATCGTCAGATGATTATCTGCATAATCAGAATTTATCACAACGAGCATTGGTTGCTGAAATTGAGGATATTAAAAAGTCTGAAGAGTGGTTGTTAGCAGCAAGTAATGAATATCCTGAACAAGAGTATTTGAGATTAGTAAAAGAAAAATTTAGATGGCCAAATAGTAAGGAAGAAGGGCAAAACTGGACAGACGAAAAATTAATTGATCGTCTTAAAGAGAAAGCTCTATCAAGACACTCTCAGCATGTCGCAAAAGTTCATGCGTCATGGTCTAAGTCGATAGGATTAAGTTCTCGTCGTCTTTCTAGGCGAACTAGATATGCACCTAATGACCACTTTTTAAAAGCATTGGTTGTGACCGTTGTTGAACAAAGAATGCCTTTTGATGATTTTTTAGCGGAAATATATAGTCGTTATCATCTTGTCGTCGGAGAAGCACAAGGTCAAGACTTGATTGCTAATAATCAAATAGATCAAGAGGCTTTGAGTAGAAACAGTGAGTATTTAGCTAAACGGTTATCAAGTTTGGGATTGGTAAGAAAACTTTCAGATGGCTGTGCTTTTGTAGAAAACCCATTTAGTATTCATGGAGATAGCAGTGCAGATAAATAAAATTATTGGTTGGGTTGGTGCTGCTTTTTTTGAAAATTATTTAGATCAACTTTTGAGTACTAGAAGCTCAAACGAAGAACAACTAGCAATAGAAAGGTCTTTATTTAGATTAGATCAATTAACGGCTAGTCAGATTGCCGCGATTGTGAATGAGATTTTGCAAAGGCCATTACATCAATATATCTCACTAAAGATTCCTAGAGTATTAGTTGAAGGTGAGTCATTACCAGAAAATGTATTGATTAATGAAAATGCCGCAAGTGTACGAAATCAAAGTATTGATAATCTTATTTTATTAACGGCCAGCTCTAAAAATGATATTGGAGATACTCTGGCACATATAACCATTGTCAGTGCTAAAGAGTTGCGCTCTAGTTGCGAGGAGTGGGTTAAAGCAACTTGCAAGTTAGGTGATATTACGCTAACGGATGAAGATGAAAAAACATTTATCAAAGCATTTCAAGGAATGTCTGATGCTATTGAGCTATCGCTTGTTCAAATAGCAGAATTTTGTATTAGTGTCAGAGACGCGATTAAATTGCATGGATACTCAATTAGGAATGCCATAGGCTGGTCCTTACCAAGTATCGGTTTACCTAGAGATACTGCTTTTTTTAGTAATGCAAAGTCTTTTAGTCAGTCTGTTAGACCATGGCGTAGTGCATTTGAAAAATTAGCTGCACATAGGCTACCTTTATTAAAGTATCAAAAACCAAATGGACAGCCTCTCGATAAAGCTGAAATGGAGGAGCGTTTAAAAGATAACAAGGATGAAATAGATGATGAAGTACAAGTTGTTTTAACTAAGTTTATTGAAGGATCGATTGATAATGTCGAAGCTATAAAGGACTTATCAGAGCTTGAGTGGGAACAAGATAAAGTCTATTTGATTTTTGATCGTCCAAAAGAAAAATTAAAAGGATTGGCCGATTCAACATTATCATTTTTTATTAATGAATGTGATACAGAAGATGTTTTATCTGATGCGTGGAAATTGCATTTAGATGAACTAAAAACGCGTGAGCGCAGTAATGAATGGAATGAGGAAGATAAAGTATTTTTTGATTTGCATAGACACTATTTAGAACAAGATACCAAGTTATATGCGCGTTGGGAAAAGGCAATTTTTGGTCAGCCAATAGAGTGTAATGATTTCTTAGAAGGTTTGGTTTCGGCCACCTATCAATTACTAGCAGGCCAAGAGCCATCTAACAAAGAAAAATATTTAAGAGTTTCTGTTAATAAGCAAAGAAAGGCATGGGTAGAGCATTTTAATCATGATGTGATGTCTTATTTTAGTGTCATGTATCGTGGTATATATCACATGATGGGCGATAAAATCATTTGGGATAGTCCAATGAGAAATATTGCGCTCAGTCATGTGTTATTTGATTTTGATAATTTTATCGCACAACAAAAAGAACGATTGGGTAAAAAATTTAAGAGTATTACATCATTATCACGCACAGCTCTACAACTTAAATTTGAGGTTGCATTAGTTGAACGTCATCAAGATACAGCCCTTGATAAAGTTCTCAAAAAAACACAGTTACTCTGGACATATACACCTAATCATATTGGTATGTCGCTCGCTGATGATTTAGGTAGGCTGCTTGAAAAAGGTGGAGTTGCATGTACACAAGTTTATAGAAGGATTGTGAGTAAAAAGGGAGGAGTTCAAAGTGTTTCTTTGGATGATGTCAGTACACTTGAAGCAACATTTGCAAATGATGCAGGATCTCTTGTTCCTTCAACTAGCAAGTTGATGAGTCAAAGAGCAGATATTAAGCGACGTATAGATGAGCTATGGAAAGAAAAAAGACTGTCAGATGAGCAAAAAAAAGAAATTCGTGATGCTTGGGATAAATTTGAAACAAAGTACCCAATAGCACTTGAGGATTTTTTAAAACATGGATTACATAGCGCGTCAATAAATGAGCAAGCAGATGCCTACGCATATTTATTAGATACCTTATTGCTTCATGCTTGTAATGATGTTTCAAGAGGACGTTTGGTGAATGAAGTGCTTTCAGTTGGTACGGTTCAGGTAATTGGAGAGCAGCCAACTTTAATCATACCACCTTGGCATCCTGAGCGATTAAAGTCTTTATCGGTTAGAATTCAGCGAGTCTGTGCATTAGTACATCATTTATTAGAATCTGATAGTATTAAATTTGGCGATCGTAATATTTTCTTTAAAGAGTTTTTTGAAGAGTTAAGACATCCATTTTATCCAGAAGTTGCAATTACCAAAGTAGCAGACAGTATTAGCGAATTGGTAACTGTAACTAGCACGACTAATGGATATAGCTTGTTAGAAAGACCTATTAAAGTTGAAGCACAATTATCTGATACATCTCCTAATATTGCAGCTAAGCAAGTACGAGAGTTAATAGAGAGATACTTAAGTTTACAACCACATAAAATTAGTCATTTACGCGTATTGTTATACAACATAGATGCGGCAGATTTGCCTTTATCTGTAATTAAAGAGTTATCTGGATTTTTTAATACAGAAGATACAGATATGCAGTGTAGCGTCTCTGTAAGACATACGAATACTTCAAATCTTGCATCAATTTATGCTGAACTTGTTAATAAGTCGGCTGTTGATGTTGATTTACCGTTAGTGAGTGAAATATCTGAGAATTTTATTTCTAGATTGCGAATAGCCGTTTCTAATAAGTCGGACTATCAAGCTAGTGTATTAGAGTTCAAGCCATTTGATATAGCATTTTTATTTGATGTGGTATCTAGAACAGCAGTTTTAGAATGGCTGCCTGTTACGTGGAGCGAAGATAGACCGAGTTTGGAACATGCACCTTCACGTTGGTCATATCGCCGTGTGGCAGGTGATGGTGAGTTGAAAGCGACAACATTCTTGACGTGTCCTTGGCAGACTCAAACGGGATGGAGCTATTTAGCGGCTATTGCAGCAGTGGATAAAAAAGAGGCAATCACTAAGGAGCAACGTTTATTACCTGCACGACAAATTTCTTTGCAACATCCACAATTAGCAGAAATTATTGATGATGCACATCAGCAAGCTGAGTGGGTAGCAACATATGACGAATTACTAGACAAAAGACAACTTCAACATAGAGATATTACAGTTGTTCGTTATCGTAGAGATTCAACAAATGGTCGTAATATGATTGTCAGCTCCACAGCAGATCTACGTTTGTTGGGTACTTTAACACGCCGCCGTTTATTAGAGTTAGGCTTCTCGTTAGATTCACAGATATTAGATGAAGTGATAGAACGTATAAAAAAAGATGCCTTATCCATTTCAGGACAAATTGTATTAAGAGCTGCTCGTCGTGGGGTATCATCGGGAGAAATGCTAGGCTTAATATTAAGCCGATATTTAATTGCTGATGAGTTAAAAATACTAAATCCAAATCAACATGCCTTTACAACATTTTTTTTATTAGATGATTATGCTTCTTGGTTTTCGCAAAAAGAGAATCGTATTGCTGATTTATTGGCAATATCTATTCAAGAGGTAGAGGATGATATTCGCATCTATGTCGCAGTTGTTGAGTCAAAATATGTGACGTATGAGGGAGTTGCGGACGCTAGACGCTCTTCAAAAACACAATTAATGTCAACCTTAATGGCATTTAGTGATGCTTTATTTGGCGATCCTAGTCGTTTAGATAGGGATGTATGGTTAGCACGATTGTCAGATTTATTAGTCGATTCCGATGTGCCTATTGGACATACGACATTATTAGAACGTGCGCGTATTGCCATTCGAGAAGGGCGCGTAAGTATTTCTTTGCGTGGTTACTCACATGTTTTTGTCCATAGTGCTGATATAGCTCAGCAAGGTTCTATTTCTACACAAGAGCAGCTTGATGGGTCTTATGGTATTCAGGCTTGGCAGGAAGTATTTGATAGAAATGCACTAAGATCTTTAGTAACGGCCTATATTAATCAAGAGGACTCAGCACCAATTCGTACGTTATTGGGTTCTGACGAACCATGGGAAATTGCTAAGTTTAATAAGCCTGCACCTCGTGTTAATTGGGTAGTTAATATAAATAGATCACCTATCTCGTTATCAGAAGATGCAACATTACAAGAGGCTAAGCTGCCTATCTCAGACACAGAGACTCAGATAGCCCCAAAAGATGCCGCTCAAAAAAATCTAGACTCTATTCCCCAAACTTCAGATATTGCAGTAGTAATTGAACCACAAGAAAAAGAAACTGCCTCTATAAGCTCAACAGGTATGGGGGCTTTCGATCAACTTATATCTGCTAAAAAAACATCACAATCAAATACTGATTCAGAACGTGAAATATGGGCTGAGCAAGTCACTAAAAACTTAAAAAAAGCATTAAATGGTTGGGGGTTTCAAGTCAATGTATTGGGTACACGTTTGACTCCAAACGGATGTTTAGTTCGCTTGGCAGGTTCTGATCGTTTGCGTATTGAAGATATTGAATCAAAGCGTACTCAGTTATTAACGACACACGCAATTAATGTCGTCACTGTGCAGCCTAAGCCTGGCGAAATTGTTGTGACGATAGCCAGCGACAAGCGTCAATCAGTTTCTCTTTGGGATTTGTGGGCGCGTCGCCAACTCAATCGTAATTCGGCAGGGATGAATGTGTCATTTGTAATTGGTGTGCAAGAGGTTAATGGCGAATTATTGTATCTAAACCTTGGTGGTGACTTTGCAGGTTTATCGGGTCATGAGCCTCATTCTTTAGTGGCAGGTGCGACAGGCAGTGGTAAATCTGTTTTGCTACAAGTTCTACTCTTAGATATTGCTGCGACAAACACTAAGGATTTGGCACAAATTATATTAATCGATCCTAAAATGGGGGTTGACTATGCAGCTTTGGGTGACTTGCCGCATATGCGTGAACCTATTATTACGACTAAAGAGAGATCTACTGAGGTATTAGCCAATTTGGTAGAAGAAATGGAAAGTCGTTATCGTTTATTTGCCCAAGCTAAAGCGCGTGATTTAGCAACTTATAACACTAAAGTTTTGGCTCAAGATCGATTGCCTATGGTGTTTTTAGTTCATGATGAATTTGCTGATTGGATGTTTGATGATGCCTACAAAGAGGCTGTTGGAGCAGCGGTTCAGCGGTTGGGTGTGAAGGCTCGTGCAGCAGGCATTCATTTAATTTTTGCGGCACAACGACCTGATAAAGATGTGATGCCGATGCAGTTGCGTGAGAATTTAGGCAATCGTTTGATTTTGAAAGTAGCGAGTGAGGCGACATCGAAGATTGCGCTTGACCGTGCTGGTGCTGAAAGATTGTTGGGAAGGGGGCATTTAGCGGCAAAATTGAGCGGAGAGTTGATTTTTGCTCAAGTGCCGTTTGTATCGGATGAGGATATTGGAGCAATCATGTCCTCAATCAGTACTGCAAAATAAACATGGGCTTGCTATGGGATATTTGAATGATGATTCAGATAAAAATGTACCCCGCTAAGAATGGTGATGCATTCTTAATAAAAAATAATGGAGATCATCAAACGGTCATTCTTATTGATGGAGGATATGCAAAAACTTTCAGAGAGTATATCCATGTTGATCTTGTTGAACTAGCTCGGCAAGGTGGTGTATTAGAATTGGTTGTGATAACACATATAGACTCTGATCACATAGGGGGATTGCTTGAGTTTTTTAAGCAGAATGGGAATTCTCAAAGTCCTAAAATAATTCCAGTTAATAACGTATGGCACAATAGTCTTAGAAGTTTAATGCCTTTGGTTGATGGTCAGATAAGGCCTGACGATAATGAGTTACTTAATGAAATTTCTGGGCAAGGTTACCCAGTTTTTTCAGATGCTGACCCTATGGAGATCAGTGCGAGTCAAGGAAGCTCGCTAGCTGCTCTATTATTGGGTGGAAATTATTGTTGGAATTTCTCAGATGGAAGTCAATCCATAAACTCCCAAGAAACTCCATTCTGTGAGCTCAATTCAGAGGCAAAGTTATTTGTAATTGGTCCGAATCTGCCGAAATTAAATAAATTGCATAGCGACTGGATTGCAGAAATGCGGAGATTGGGCTTAGTAGGACAGATTGGATCAAATGAAGCTTTTGATGATGCATTTGAGTTTCTGTCTGCTCGTGAAGACTTGCGTTCAGCCGTAAAAACAGAGGCTGCAGAGATTAGTGGGGCGGATAACCTTAGTTTAGGTGAGGTATATCATGCAGATGATGCTGTCCCGAATGGTAGTTCTATCGCATTAATTATGCAAATTGCTAATTCACGCTTACTTTTTTTGGGAGATTCATGGTCAGAGGATATAGAAGCAGCTCTTCGAGCTCAACAAAATGTAAATTTTCCAATAATTTTTGATGCTATTAAAGTATCACATCATTGTAGTAATCGTAATACGAGCCCCTCTCTTTTAAGATTAATTGATGCTCCTGTTTTTCTAATTTCTTCGAATGGTGCTCGTCATAACCACCCTGATATTGAGGTTTTAAAAGAAATTGTTGATCGACCATCGACTTTTACCCGTAAGCTTTATTTCAATTATGCAACAACTGCATCGCAAAAGATGAAAAGCTATATCTCAAGCTCAGGCACAGAATTTGAAGTACATGAAGGTATAACTGATTGGATCGCAATTGGAGTAGCTGGACAATGATGGATAATTTAATAGAGACCGCTACATGTCGAGTCTTGTGTAATGGGGATTTTGGAACTGGTTGTCTAATTGCAGAGAATATAGTATTGACAGCTCGTCATTGTGTTCTTGGGGCGATTGATAATGGAACAACAATCAGTCTTGTATTTCCAGAGACCGAAGAATGTATAGCGAAAATTATTGCACAATCTGAAGATTTAGATGCCTGTATTTTGGCTGTTTCTAAGACATTTAATAACTGTTCAATTAGCTTAAATGCGGAAGCTCTACGTGCTGGGAGTGAATGGCGATCTTTTGGTTATCCCAGGGGAAAGACACAAATTGGCCATCGAATATTTGGAGCTATTTCTCATCAGCTAGACATTCCTAAGCTTAAGATGGATATTGATCTTGCTATAGATCCAAGTGTGGTTTTGAGTTCTTATCAAGGGCTTTCAGGGGCAGCAATTGTAACTGAGGGAGCTATAGTTGGCATGCTCAGATTAAAAGTGGATGGAACGATTGGTGCAATAAGCATCCGCTCGCTAAGGAGTTTTCTTTCTGAGAATGGAGTTCAAATACCGCAAATAGATGTTTCAGATAGCAAATCTTCTGAGCTACATAGTGACTTAGCTAACCGTGAAGAGTTTCAATATACATTTGAAGAAATGATTGTCAATAAATCAGGTAATTACATTTTTTTAGAGGGGGCTCATGGTATTGGAAAAACAACTTTTTGTTCTGAGTTTGCAGCAAAAGATAAATCTATTATTAATCTCGGAACATATACTTTCATAGTAAAAGATCAAAGCGTTGGCCCATCTTATCGTGTTCAACCTGAAGTGTTCTTTGATTGGCTATTAATGAGAGCCTCCACACTAATCACAGGTAAGCCAGCTCGTAAAGAAGAGCGCAATTATCCAACATTAGTCGAGCAAGTCTCAAAATTATTGGAGGAATGCTCGCGATACTTTTTTTCAAAAAAGCAACATGGCGTCATTTTTATTGATGGTCTTAATGAAGCGCAACTAGCTGATATAGATTGCTTTAAAAAATTTATAGGTCTTTTCCCTCTAAAACTACCGCAGTCAATTACTGTAATTCTCACAGCTCCCAATATGAATAATTTGGGGGTAATAATAGGATCATTAGTAAAAAGGCAAAATGTTATTTCGTTGCCGCCATTAACTCAAGAAGTAAGTTTAGAGTATTGTTGGCATCAAATTTTAGGAGATAAAGCTAAGCCCGCTTTGATTGCACAAATTTGTGAGAAAGCTAATGGGCATCCTTTATATCTGCGTTACCTGATTGAATATGTAAACAATAGTCAAGATGATTGTATGCTAGATAGCTTTCCTGTTCTATCAGGAGAAATCGAGGAGTATTATGAGCTAATTTGGTCAGCACTATTTATTGATGAAGATGCAGTCTATTTTTTGGCCGTCATTGCTCGTTTGCGCTGGGGAATAAATAAAATCGAATTAATCAATATGTTTACTTCTGAGGAGCAGAAGGTTTTTATTCAGGTTTTTAATCGTGTTCGCCATCTTTTATTAAATGATAGCTTAACGACTATATATCACTCTTCTTTTTCTGAATTCTTGATATCTAAAACTTCCGCTTTAGATTTAGCTATTCACCAACGAATTGCGAATTATTGTCTTCTGAAATCAGATGTAGATTACTTTTTATTGAATGTGGTTTTTCATTTTCTTAAATCAAGTGATGCCGATAATTTGCGTGCAATTAATCATTGTACTCAGGATTGGGTTGATCAATGTGTTTTTAATGCTGTTGAGCCTGATACTTTACTTTTAGATATAGAAGAAGTACTAAAAGCAGCGGTGAATATAGGCTCTACATCTGAGATATTTCGGATATTACTATTGTTACAGCGTGTTGGTTTTCGCTATAACAATCTATTTGCACAATCAGCTAGCTTAATTGCAGAGGCATTGATTTCACTTAAGCGGCCACACGAAGCACTAAAGTATGTAATTAGATTAAATACACTAATTGTAGATCCAGATGAGGCTTTAGATATTGCACTCAGTTTAATAAAAAATGATTATCAAGATGAAGCTTTTGATGTGCTACGGCTATTGCAAAAAAGGTTTGTAAGTAATTATGATATCATTTTCGAGGGAGTGGATTTACACGATTTGGTTTATATTTTTCGGTTGCATCTTCAAACTGCTCTTTTCATGCGCCTTGCTCAAGGGGGAGGCAGAAGAGAGCATATTACAAGTATTCTTTCGTTTTTAAGAAAAATATTGGCAGAATGCATAGATCCAGAGTCTCCGGATCTGCCCAGAAAAATTTTTGGGCAAGTCAATAGTCTAACTACAAGTTATTTTTTATGCTTTCATGATACTTACCCGGATTTAGCTAAAATTAGAGAGTTAACTTCAGAAGTTTCAGCCGAAGACTTTCTGGAGTATATTATTTGGGTGCTAATTGATGTCAACGATACTCTTGAAAAATATAATTTATCGAGAAATATTTCATCTTTATCTAGACTGTTTTCGGATATAGAGGAGTTGATAAGGGCAGGTAATAGTTTTGATCAACAGTTGATTCCTGCTGTTATAGATATTCTTATTGTATTAGGTGCCCCATTGTCTGTTGTTAGAGTTGTAGCCAGTAGAAAAAGCAATTTGAAAAAACCAGATATATTTGGAATTATAGCTAATAATGGGGTTGATATTGATTTTTCTAATGTCCATAAGATGGCGATGGATTGGCGAACAAATGCGTTTTTAAGCGACGATTTAGATTGTTTGTTAGTTGGTGATTTTCATGAGAATAGATGGTTTTCTTCATTAGAAAAAATGATAGTCGCGTTATTTTGGTGTGAAGGTAAAGCGCGACGCGCTAAATCTGATATGGATAATAACTTGTTGTCACAAGTTTTTGAGGTTTTCAAGACAAGAGTATTACGCTCACTCAATTTTACGCTTTCAGAAAGAATAAAATGGAAAAATAGTTATGCAATACCAGAAAATATTTTTCCATTTCTATATGAGCAAATAACTTCGATTCTTATTGATTGCTATCCTGAAGAGCTACCTGCCTTTTTGCATGATTTAATAGAAAGGGTTGATAATCAACTAGGCTTATATACCGAAGGGTTTCGAGAGGTTGTTTTTTCGGTTATAAAAAAGCTAACAAGGCAAGAAATAGATAATCCACTTTCTGATAGCATATTTGAGTTACTTCAAATATGGAAGGAGCATGTTATCAATGGGGTTGAGAATAGACACGAGCTTGTGCCAGAGCTGCTTAAGATGATTCCTCTTTTTGTCAAAGTTGAAGCGCATGAAGAAGCTGAAAATCTATACAGACTTATGTTGGGCGTCTCAATGGGGCCGACATGGTATAAAGAAGATCAACTTGGCCTAATGGTAAGTGTACTTCAAAATATCCCAGCTTCTGATATTTTAGGTAATACACTACCACAGATTGCAGCTTATCTAGAGCGTGCTTCAGGTGAGATGACATTTCAACGATTCATTCGATATGAAAAGATGTCATTTATTGGGGAGTTATTTCGCAGAGGGCAATTTGCAAATGGCTGCAGATATTTCAAGCTACAGACTTGTGGAGATATATCTGAGCTAATGTTGGAGGCTCAGTCTGGTATAGTCGATAAGCCGGATGTGATGACTAGTATGCGCTATTTAGGGGGGGCATTGGATGAGCAACATGCCATTATAGAAATAGTGCGTAATTTAACAGGGCTAGATTGGCGTTTACGCTGGGCTTTACTAGATATATTTCTATGCGGAGACGAACGCCATCTCGAAGATTATGCAACGGAATATGCCAAAATAATTAACGATATTAATAGTTCAGTTGTCACTTCTGAAATTATTTATAGGATAGAAGTTCTAGTTGAAGCAGATATTCATCCAAGTCATCGAAGAGAGTTTCTAAACGTATTTCGTCGCGAGCTTAATTTAGAATACCACTCAGTCTTTTCAAGAGTTTGGTCTCATGAGTTAAATAGTGAGTTACAGGAAAGTGTAGATAATCTAAATGTCAAAACTGAATCAAATGTTACAGATGTGACTTCTGTAGATAGAGACTCTCTCTTTTCACCAGGACTGTTTGGAAAGTCTTCTGCAATAGAAGATGCAAATCGAGAGTTAGAAAGAGCTGAAGCACAACTAGCAAGGCGTAATTTTAGAGAGGCTAAAGTTCTAGCTGTAAAATCTCTACACATTCTTCAGCATGGTGGATGGTCGATATGGGGGAATTTATCAAGGGCAGCAGATCGAGCGGAAATGATGTTGCGAGAGCAGACAACAGATGGATTAGAATTGGTACGCACTTACGCTTCTCTGATAATATCTGAGCAGTATACTCCAAAATGGAAAATTGCTGAGCATCTAGTTGAAAAATCTTTTGATCTGCTTACTATGGAAGATAGATTTTTGGTATTAAAAAATGCCATTGATCATGTTCGGTTAATGGTAGGCAGTGCTGCGAATGAGATTGAGAGATTCGCTTTTTTAAATAATGTACCGATACCTGAAAATGGCAAGATGGAGGTTTTTAATTTAATTCTTTGGGTTATTGATCATCCCAAATGGACAAGACGTGAAAAAGCGGCAAGCATGATTGAATGGCTTATAAGGAGTAGTGATGATTATTTTCCTGAAGCGGTAAAAGTGGCTTTCTCTATGGTGCCAAATTACAGTGCTGATGTAATTTGCGGTATTCTTGATTATATTTCTCGGCGAGAAGTATTGCCATTTTGGAATAAAATTTTGCCTTTATTAGAGGTAGATTCCATCCTAAATAATTGTGAACATACTAGTCGTTTGGCGACTCTTTATAACATTGCAAATCGAGCTGGTAAAGCTGGTTCTAGCACAGCAAGAGATGTTGCTAATCGTATTTTACAAAAATTCAGATCAGGAGCAATTGATCTAGATATTTCTGATGAAAGTACTAATCTTCCTAGTTGGGCTGAATGTATATCAGAAGATTGGATGCATCTTAATGACCTAGGTTTTGTTAATAGCGAAGTATTTGCTCTTCTTCAAGAGAAATTAAACGTGGCTTGTTCGCCTATTGATATTGATACTTTATGGATGATTGAAAGAAAGGTTTCTGATTCTTTTCGCGAGCGTGAGAGAAAGACATTAAATAGATGGGAGTCTAAGGTTCGGTTTTCATTAAATGTTTCTCTTTTTTCTTATGCTTCACAAAAGAATTTTACGATAATAGAGCATGTTTTAAGAGTATATAACCCAGCGCTGCCTGAAGCCAATCTAAGCCTTGGATTTAAATCTCCAGCACATATTATTAAAAAGGCTATCACTGATCATAATAATTGCTTAGATCTAATAAGCTATAATGATAGCTTATTTTTAAACTATTATGAAGTGGTGCAGGCTGAAGAAGTAAGGGATTTCCTTTTTGTTGAAGTATTGGCTGTAGTCATTCCTGCTTCTTTGAGGGATGGCCGAAGAATTCCCCGACTTTCAAACGCATTCCACTCAAGAGAATTACCAATTTTCAAGAGCTCTACTTTAAGCCATGAGACATGCTGTCATTTGAGGCCTAAATCAGCATTTTTTGGAGCATTCACACCGGCCTTCCCTTTGCCAGCGTTTAAGCAACTTATTGGAGCAAAAGATTCTGATTTCGATCGGCAGACTTGGAGGATGGGTAGATCTAATGATATAAGAAATATGGGACTTCCAATTCAAGAAGGCTGTTTACTTTCTGTGAAGAGAAATGCCATTCGACTCCCTGAAGCATTCAAAATGGCGTGGATCATTCGTGTGAATGGTAAACAAGTTAAGATAGTCGATGTACAGGGTAATCACTTAAGTTAGTATTATGATTATGCAAAATATGAAAACACCAAGCACACGTGCTGAGTTTGAGCGTAATTTTCACTTATTGCACCATCGGATGGTTCAAGGAAAGTTTTTTGTTGCTAATGGGATTCAACTTGGACTTGAAAAAGTTAGATACCTGCCAAATGGTCGAATAGATTTATTAAGCATAGATGAAAGAGCGCGATTAAACGCCAATATGAGTGCACAGTTCGAAGAAGATGGTGCTTTCGCAGAGATTCTAAAGAACGAAGGAAAGAACGAAGCTTGAGCTTGTAAAAACTAGCCTAGACTATTTGTGACAAACCAAACAAGCACCACCACCTTCATCTTCTAAATAGAGGTCATCAATATCAATGACTTCTATCAATTGAGGTCGAAGAGGATTAGGGCGGCGTTTACTTTCTAAACGGGCTTTGCGTTTTTCAAAATCTGCCTTAATTGCAGCAATACGTTCAGGATTTTCGAGCGCACTTAATGGTTCACCTTTTGTCCATGTAAAAGGTGAGCCTGATTCAACAGCTGTTTTTTCATAACTTTTGGCATCTTCAAAAGCTTCAGGATGACGCTCTTTCAAACGTACCCACTCAATCTTTTGCTGAAAAAAACAAAAGGTACAACCGCTACGCGAACGCCATTCATAATACGTTGGTAAACCAACTCCCGACGCTTCTAAAATTTCATAAATCCCAGCTTTATCAATCCCTTGTTGTCTAAATGGTAATACAACTTTTAGATTTTCATGCTGTGAGATTAAGCCTTCTCTATGTTCTTCATCTGCACGAATGGCAACATAACTATAAACTTTATCACCTTTATCTAGCCAAGGTTTAATCCATTGTTTAAACGGAGCAAGTTTTAATTGGCGAGTACACCACCTAGTTTGTGCACTTGGTAAAAAGTTCCCAAATTGTTTAAGCCAAAAATCAAAATCGCGATCACCATTAATACGTTCAACAGGCTTACCAAGAAAGCCTTCTAACTTGGCTAAAAACTCATACACTTCGGGTAGTTCTTTCCCTGTATCCGTAAAAAAATAACGAATATTAATATCTGGATAATTTTGGCGCATATAAATAGCAAGAGCGGCACTATCCTTACCGCCAGATAATCCTAAAACATGATGTTCAGCCATAATTAACCATCTACCTGATTTAAGTCTTGTAAAATTTTAGCTCCAGCTTCTGCTAATGCTGCCAAGAATACTTCTTTTTTATAATCTTGAGTTTTAAGTTGACTAATAAGTTGGCTAGAAATATTTTCAATCAATGCCTGATCTTTTTCAGCAACATCAAATGAGCCTGTTACTGCATGTTCATTACCAAAAATCACACCAATACCACGTCTGCTAGACGATTTGTTTCTTAAGTGGGCAAGTACTTCTAAGCGTCTAAAAGCATTAGACCATTGTAATAGTTGTACTTCACCTGCATCTAAATCATGATCTGTCCAATCTTTTGTTGGTTTACCAATTGCCAAGGTCAACAGACCCTCTATATCAAATATTTGACCCTTGTATGAGCCAATTCGACTAATAAAGGCTTCTAACTTAAAATCAGCCCCTACATGGTTGATATTCTTACTACGTTGATTAAGCATATCCCAATCAGCAGCATCATGATCAAGAGCCAAAAGTAAATTCTCTTCAATCGTCTTTAGTCTTGATGAGAACGCATTAACTAATTGAGTGGTTGCACTTGAAACTTTTTCTGCAATTTTATTGGCATTGCTAGTATTTAGTAAGGTTGGAATATCAACAAATAAAACTTTATGTGGGTCAGAGGCATGTAATAACAACTGTCGCAGTTTTTTAGTTTGAGTTGGTAAGCGTTCAGTACGTCTTGTCCACATGGGAATAGAATAGACAATAGAAACAAGGGCGCGTGCAGAATCTAATGGGTCTTCGCTAATTTTTTTGTTTAGTTGCTTACTTAGTGTCGTAGCAAGAGTGTGTAAAATATCTTGCTCACTAGAGTCAAGTTTAACAAAACGCCATGAAACTCTTTTAGGGTCTTGCAACCATTCATCAAGCGTTGCTTCTGTCAGGTCTGGTGTGAATACCCCATCCATATAGAGTGCTAAATGTTTTCTGTTAGCAAGATAGAAAGCTAAAGCAAAAATAGGTAGTAGGCCTTTTTTAATACCATAAGGAGCTTGAGTCCATAATTGATATAAAACATTTAACGGCGTAGATTGTTGAGATTTAAAAATAAAATCTTCAGCAGCTTGCCAAAGATTAACAGCACTTGCTGATTTGTGGGATGAGCCATTAGGTTTAGTAATGTGCCAAATATTGTCTATGCTATTGTGCATCCCTAATGTTTTTAAGGTAGTACGATACAAGCCTGCTGGCGCGGACATGCTCTCAAAACCAAAGTTTTCTAAATGACTACTTGAGAGCATGGCACGAAGTAAGTCTTTTTGTGCCTTAATCGCATTGGCAGAAAGATGATTACGATTGACCAACTCACTTAAAATAATAGGGGAGTCAGAGTAGATATGATTAGCAATGTCAGAGGCAATTTGGGTTAGGTTGCCAGATTGCAACTTATCTTGATACATCCATTGAGCTTGATTAAATAAGTTTTGGATTGTATCCCCTAAAGACAGCCTAATAGCATGAATCCTTGCATCTACTTCACGCATGGCAACGTGGTCTGTATGTAACTCTAAACGATGTTTACGAATAAAGTCTAAGCTTCTTAAGTCTTCTAGTTTTTGTATTAACGTTTCTGCTTCGTTAGAGATACCAATTACCACACCTTGAGGTGCTTGAACTGAAAGCTCTTTTTGTAGCGTAGCTATACTAGCTAATGATTGACTGTGTGTTTGTAATACTAATAGAAATTCACCACATTTACTGCCATTGATGGTAAAGCCTTTTAAGTGTTTACTTACATCTTGTTCAAGGACAAATTTTTTATCAAACCAACGCATTGCACCTTTTTCTGCATAGTGACGACGTGCGATAACAGGGTTTAACTCTAAAATATTATCAATTTGACTTAGATTAAGTGCTCCAAGCTCCTGTTTGGCTTGCTGTATAGCTTCTTCAATATCAAAGTCACTACCCGCATAAATAGCCCAAGACTCAGTGTGTTTTCTAAAAATTAAAATTGATGATTGAGATAACTCTTGTAAGGCTTGATTAATCTCATTTTTAGTTGCAGGAATACTTGCATAAAGTAATTCAGGCTTAGCATATAAGCCAAGACTGCTGCGAAATAAATCAAGTAATCCAAGCGTTTTAATAATTTGAAGATGTAGTACAGGGTAGAGGGATTCTGCACGTTGTAAGGCATCTAAGGTTAAAGACCATCGATGGCTATCTGATGATACTAAAATCGTAGGTTCAAAATTAGCTCTTAAATAGTCCCAATAATGATGCGGCCAATAAAGGCTATGCTCTTGATTAGCAATCAAAGATCTAGTGATTTCATAAAAACCTAAAGGCTCTGCGGATGCTAAAAAGCTGAATATGCTGCGTTCATTTTGCCCATATTTTTTACGTGAGGAGGGGCCAAGCATTAATGTAGTTAAAGGATGTAGTGGCCAGCAATCTTTGAGTACTGAGGTAATATTAGTTTGTTGTTGATTGGGAATAAATTGAGCAATAGACTCTGCCGAATTAAGATGTTTGCTATATGTACTGTTTACTTCAATAGCTTTAGAAATTAGGTAAAGAGTTTCGTCAGTCGTAGTGCTTAACGGTATATCTACATAGCGGCCTTGTACTTTTGCCCATTCTTGTTGAGTATCTTTACCCAAACGTGAGGCATATTGCTCAAATGCCTGATGTAGTATGCCTAAAATAACTAATTTGCCTTTAGAACGAGCCGCCATTTCAGCAAGCTCTTGATAAAGGCCAACATCTTCACCTGAATATGCAGCGTATTCTAAAAACTTACCCAATTCATCAATTATGAGTAGTACACCTTCGTATTCTGAATTTGTTTCCGTTATATGTTTAAGCTGCTTGATTACATTTTTTTTAGATTTTTCAGTTTCGGGTATTGCTGTGCTAATCGCCGACTTGAGTTCTTGATCGAGACTGCTGCGTTTACCTGTGATTGGTAACACAAGCCACGGTTTATCAGTAGAAAAATATTGAACAAAAGCATTTGTGTCATCGTTGGATAATATTGCTTTTGCTTGATTACGAAGAGTGTCAGTACCACCTGCAAGAGATGCTATGGTCAGTGCAAGTAATGATTTGCCAGTACCGTAAGGTCCCGTCAATGTAAATGCTTTTTGTTGAGTGTGAGTGAGATGATGTCCAAGCGTATGTAATAGCTTTTGCGTTGATGATTGTAATATATACCCATCAATCGCATCATAACGTCCAAAGTCTAAATTTAAATTAATAGATTTTAAGAAGCGTCTTTTAATATCAATGACATCTGACAAAGTTTTAGACATAGGCACCTCTTAAAATAGTCATTTTACTTTCCTCTAATGGTCTTGAGCCAACTCTAGTAACTTGGCGAATCCCAGTTTGATCAGTCCATGTAAGATAATTATTTGTAATTTCAGCAATGCGAGATAAGCGATCAGCAACAGCATCTTCTGATAGTTTGAATACACGTCCAGGCGAGTTATACCAGTGAGCAACAGCACTAAAAGATAAAGTTCGTTGAGAAGCTCCTGTTTCTTGCTCCCAGCGATCCCAAAAATCTAATAATGCAAATGCAAAAACGGCATCATGTAATGATTCATGAGTACCAATATTAAAACGATATTGGCTTTTAGCTGTGCTTGATATTAACTCTAAAGAACCAAGCAGTGAGTCCATGCTATCTTCGTTATCATGACTAGCGGTATAGCATCTAATACAAGTTTCTATGTCTCTAATCAGCGTAGTTGTAGATTTTTTAGTGGTTGAAAATGCAGATGAGTTATTTAAAGCATTAAGTACGTCATCAGTATTAAATGTTTGATTTTGAATGAAATTAAATATGGCATATAAAGTAGGAGTTCTTGAGGCTCTGCCACTTAGTAACCAATGAATAAGCCATAAACTTGCATCTTGTTCAAGAAATTCATCCTGTGCATTTTGTGTGGTACAGCCAAATAGAAATTTTCCAATTTCTCCAATTTCAATGCCGCTATCTTCATTACTGTCTTTAATAACGTCACAAGCGAGTGCCCAATGTTTGATAGAGGCAACCATATTTTTACCAACACCAAAACGTTCAATGGCATCGTCATTCGAAAACACACTTTTAGGAGCAGAGTGTTCTGAGACTTTAATATTGTTTAAAGTTTGCTCATGTGCCTTTTTTAGCCATAGTTGTCTTAACGAAAATGTTTCATGACCTGAAAACATCAATTTAATGTCATGTGGAAAAGGGTACTTGCTCATGTGCTGGAGAATCCTTCCAGTAATAAATTTGGTATGGCGCGCGATTCTATCAGTTATTAATAATAAAAAAAATCAGTGTTTCGGCAGTAAATAGTGAGCTATTTCACTTTGAGTCATGATGTAAAATTTTGGCGACAATTTGTGACGCTTAGATTGAGGTCGTGATATTAATGATATGAGATGCAGTAGCATCTCATATCATTAATATGGCATGAAATTATAGGTAATTTCATAATAGCCATTCATTAATGAACAAAAAAAATAATAACAAAGTTGAAATAACTCTACTGCTACAAAAACAGTAGAGTTATTTAAGTAGAGATTTAATACTCCTCTGGCAACAACACCGTTGTCACTAGTGTTTCGATCAACACGACCCATGCAATTGGATAAAGATAGAAAGAGATTTTGCTTTCTTAACAGGAGTGCCTAAAGGCATTGTTGTTGGTCGTTCGAAATTCACTGCATAAAATTACATTTACTATAAAAAATAGTAAGTATTCGTTTTGTTTGAGCTTTGAATATCCGCATTTTTACGACTATTGCGTTAAGGTGTAAAAGTATTAATTATTTTAAAAATAAGGGTCAGCGATGAATACGCCAAAATCAACACGTATCCCTCAACAAGCATTCGATTGGTATGACGAATATGCACATGGCTTAATCGATCGACGTACCTTTATGAGAAACCTTGGTGGATTAGCGGCTCTCGGTTTTTCGATGAGTGTATTAACCGCTGCTTTATTACCTAATTATGCCTTTGCAGAGCAAGTATCGTTTAATGATGATGCCATAAAAGCCACCTACACAGAGTTTGACTCACCTGATGGACATGGCAAAGGCAGAGGTTATCTTGTTGTGCCTAAAGACCTAGGCGCGAAACGTCCTGTTGTATTAGTCATCCATGAAAATCGTGGTTTAAACCCCTATATTGAAGATGTGGCAAGACGACTTGCTAAAGTGGGTTTTATCGCCTTTGCGCCTGATGCCTTATTTTCTTTAGGGGGCTATCCAGGTAACGATGATGAAGGACGTGCCATGCAAAAATCGATGGATGAAGCCAAAATTCGACATGATTTTGTCGCTGCTGCACGCTTTTTAAAGTCCCATCCTAACAGCAATGGTAAGTTAGGCGCAGTTGGCTTTTGTTTTGGGGGTTATATTGTCAATTACTTAGCTGCCGTTGATGCAGAGCTTTTGACTGCTGCCGTACCCTTTTATGGGACACCTGCAAGCGCAGACTTACGAAAAAATATTAAAGCACCGCTGATGATTCACCTCGCCGAACTGGATAAACGCGTTAACGATTCATGGCCTGAATATGAACAAGACTTAAAAACCAATAAAGTCGAATATACAATGCACATGTATAAAGATGCTCAACATGGTTTTCATAATGACTCGACCGCTCGATACGACAAAGAAAATGCGGAGCTTGCATGGCAACGCACCCTTGCGTTTTTTAATAAAAAATTAAGTTGAGTATGTAAAGCAAAAAAAACAGTCTGTCCTTAGAGGGGCAGACTGCTTGGTTTGAGGAGCTTTTATATGAGCAAGCAACTGGAATGACTGCTACAGGAATAAAAGCTTCAAAATTAAAGGAATTGCCAATGGTCATCCCACCCCTAGCCGAACAACACCGCATCGTCGCCAAAGTCGATGAACTCATGGCAATATGCGACCAACTCAAAACCCGCATCACCACCGCCAATCAGCTACAACAAAAACTGGCCGATGTTTTGGTGGGGCAGGCGGTGGCTTAATAAGAGTGGGGCAAGATTATAAATCTGTTTCCTCGTTTGATGTTTGATGTTTGATGTTTGATGTTTTAAACTAACAAGACATTCCTGCAAAACGGTGTTTTAACATGCGTACAACCTTAGTGATAGATGATGACGTACTTGCCGTAGCCAAAGCATTTGCTCAACAACAGCATAAAACCATAGGGCAAGTGATTTCTGAGTTTGCTCGCCAAGCACTCACACGCCAAACGCAACCCACACAAGAGCGTAACGGCATACCCTTACTTAAACCTTTAGCAAACCCTCAGCCAGTTAGTTTGGAGTTGGTTAACCAACTGCGAGATGAGTTGCAATGAGTAGATATTTACTCGATGTAAATGTATTGATTGCGTTGATTGATGCAAACCACGTTCATCACGACCGCGCACATCAATGGTTTGCGGCAGAAGGCATACACGCATGGGCAACTTGCGCGACCACTGAAAATGGATTACTGCGTATTGTCGGCAATCCTCGTTACCCTAATTCGTTAGGTAGTCCTGTGGCGGTTGTGCCGATATTGCAGCAGTTACGCCAGCTTTCAGGTCATCAATTTTGGAATGATGATATTAGCTTGATGGATGCTCGTTATGTAGATAGCGCACGTTTGTTGCAGTCGGGGCAGATTACCGATAGTTATTTGTTGGCGTTAGCAGTGCATCATGGCGGTAAATTGGCTACTTTAGATGCTCGTTTGTGTGTGGATGCAGTGTTACAAGGGCAAGCCGCATTATGTTTAATTTGAATGAGTTGAATGTGTACTAGCTCAGACGTGAATTGACTAAATCAAAAGCTGCCCAGCTACAACAAAAACTAGCCGATGTATTGGTGGGGCAGGCGGTGGCTTAATTAGGAGTGGGATGAGTAGAGACAATTTATAAAAAGTAGTTGCGTTTTTTAATAAAAAATTAAGTTGAGTATGTAAAGCAAAAAAACAGTCTGTCCTTAGAAGGGCAGACTGCTTGGTTTTATGCTGCGATTTAATACTCCTCTGGCAACAACAATGTCGTCGCCGACCTATCGGCCTCAGTAATGACCCAAACCGTCCCTAGCTCCAATTTATAAACAGACATTAAACGACCACCGTAAATGAGAGCTTGCTCATTAGCCATGGTATCCTCTGCATCCACATCGCCCCAATCACCTTGTTCGTGGCGAGCGAACAGCGCAAAAGTAGAGAGTTTAGCTTTTTCCAGTAAGGCGAGGGCATGAGGTGTCGCCACTAATTGACCTAGCGGAATTAAACGACTGACCTGTTCAGACGTATTTTCTACCGTATGACACATGTTTTTAACCTCCTACGGCTTGTAAACGTTGGTCTAATTGAGAGCGTAACCGAGCGTGTTTGGGCTTCATGTTTTGTCCTTGAGCGGGTGATGACATTGACGATGCTTGATTGGTCTCACGCATAGGAGTCCCGTCTTCTTCCTGACTTTGCGGATAAAACTCCTCCAACAACTCAGGAATTTCCTCCTCACTAAACTCAAATGCCGCATTGGCAAATCCTTGTCGTGCCGCCTCATCTAAAGCCGTTTGTTTAAAACCCATTTCCTCCCGCTGTTCTGCCGTTGTTCGCGCTTCACGTATTGCATCCGCCAGTGTTAAACCATCCCTGACTGTCAAATCCACATAATAAATCGCCGAACGATGGCTTTGTGTCGTACTTTTACCGCGCAGTTTTAATTGCAAAGGCAAACACGCCAACAAATCACCCGACACCGCTTGGTAATAACGCAACCGAGCCGCCAACGTCCGAATACTGTTAAAACCTGTGGTTCTAAAAATAAATGTTCCCATCTCGTCAGTCTCACCAATACTCACATTCAAACGGCCATAGGGTTTACATAAGCCTGTTTTGGCTAACTCACAGCAATCAGGCGACGGGCAGGGCAGGGTTTGAATACCTTGATTCGTAAAGCGTCGGCAGGTTTCACCATTCCCGACACAGACAGGTCGGCCTGTTTGTCGATCAAATAAACTGTATTCAGCACGTAGGTTTAAATCAGGGTCATTAAACAACAGGGTTACAGGAATGGTTCTTAACTTTGCATGGGGGGAAGATTGGCGTAATTGTTCATCGACAGGATGTAACAGCCAACCATCACGGTTTTGAACTTGGGTGGTAATGGTGAATTGGTCATCTTTTTCGGGTAAACGCTTCCCGTTCTTTTCCACCACTTTACCAATGCTAATCCGTCCTAAGACGGGTGGGGTAATCGCTAAACCTTTAATCATGATATTCTCCACAAATGAAAATGACATACGAATGAGATACAAGAAATAAAAAAGCCCTTTGCTTGAAAGCAAAAGGCTTTGTGTTTGTTTATGCCGCTAACTGCTAACCGTGAACCAAGAAACGCCGACTGCCTGCACGGGTGAGGGGATACTTGCTTAATAACTCAGGTTGTTCTTGCAGCAAGGTCGCCACATCAAGACTGAGACTATCTTTACTGCGTTTCCATGACACACTGCCTGTGGCAAACACCGCCTTACTACTGTCTCCCATCCGTTGTTGAATCTGTTGTCGTAAAAAGTCCTCACGCTTTTTATAATCATCCAAATTCACGCGCACTTGCACCAATTCAGTAAACATCGCCGAAACTGCCTTGTCTTCGCTTAAATCCAGCGTATTGCCCGCATCACGGGGATATAACGCCTGCAAGGCTTTAGCCGCTGACTCCGAACCATCGGCAGGCGGTGGGGTATCAGTCAACACCTGATGCCAAAAACGGCGTTCTAACTCAATCAACTTGGCAATCAACGCCTCATCGCGCTCAATGCGATGAATCTTAATTTCCTGCCCACAAATCAACACACAAACATCCGCCGCGTGTTTACCTGTCACCGCCAATTGATGTTGTACCTGACACTGCACATAGTCAGGCACCCCCTCACGCCACAGTTTCGCGCCGTATTCTCCTGCGGTTTTACACTCTAAAATCTGCACATCGTCTGCACCCACCACCGCATAATCCAAATTCGCCAACATCCACGACTTATCAGGCTCAGGATGTTGTAAGACCGCATTGATACGCCGAACCTTATGGCCTGAATGTTTGGTGTAATGCGAGGCGACAATCGGTTCTAAAATATTGCCCCAGTACATCGGCGAGCTTTCATCCTCAGCATCGGGTTTGGCTAAATCGGCATCACGGCCTGTTTTAATTAGCCATAATTCCAGTTGCGATTGATACGGATTCAAGCCCACAGCGGCAGCGGCATCACTACTCCCAATACCTTGTTTACGCACATCTAACCATTGTTGACGGTTAATGTCTTTGGTCGATACCAACCGTATTGCCGTATTTGAACGGGTCATATTGCACCTCATGAATAATGAATACTGAATAATCAGTATTCCTAGAAAAAACAGACATAAAAAAGCCCATCTCGCCAAAGGTGAGACAGGCAGTAAAAAGAACCACACAAGAAGACACTAAGCCGCGATGGCTCCAGTTGCCGTTGAATTGGAAATGGAAATCATTGAACTTAAAAGAGCTTGCCTCCCTTCAGAAAACAACACCGCCTCAGAATTAACCTCCGCCAACAACGACCACCACCACGGTATTATCTCAAGCCCAAGCGCATGATGTTGGTCAGCAGAGCCGTCATTGCCACTTACATGCACCTCCAGACATTTCGGACTGGCTAATAACTCACGCACTAAATTCCACTCCACATAGCCAGAAGCCGTCGCCACAATATGCAAATGGGATAAATCCAGCGCGTAATGTGCGCCCGATTCGAGTAATTGCTGATACTCCTGCCATGTACTTAACAGCCAAATATCGTGTTTAGTCGGATAATGACCTTCAATGCCCACAGGTATGCCAAACAGTTGTTCCGCTTCTAAGGTATAACGCAGTACTTCTGTCAAAGACGATTTACCGCGCCGTCCTGCATGGGCGGTATAAGCAGGGGCAGACAATAGCGAGGACAAGTGAGACACTTGCGCGAACCAATACAGCTCATCCCGCCAATCACACAAATCCACGATGCGTGCTTGATTATCCACTTGCACATTGGCATGTAACCGCCACTCAATCTCAGGATGATTGAGGCGTAAAGCCCGCACCATCTCGCTATCAATCCGCCCGCGATTTTGTGGACAGAGTTGCAGCTTTGCCGTTGACAATGCGCCAATCAGCGGATCAGCAGGACAACCCTTTAACGCCTGTTCAATCGCCATGTGATGTGGACAACGACCATAAGCCCCTAGCGACACATGAACGGGTGAGGGTAATAGCGGTGAAGAAACAGACGAAGAATCTGGCGAAGAAAGAAAATCAGGGGTAGGGTTAAAAGCAGCAGCCTGACAAATCCTATAATTCATGTTCATAACCTGTGGACTCCGTATAGTATTCGATATGCTCTAAACGAAAGATTCCCTCGGCGACGCTAATCGTCACCGTACCCGAACCCCCGTCATTGTTCTCCCATCCGCCATGATGGGCATCCACCCACGTCAAGGTAAAATCACGTAAGGCATCATGCACAGATAAAAGTTGCTCCTCTAAAAAATAATGATATTCAGCTTCTTGAGCATCCGTCTTGCGATACTCACCCGCCAAACACTGATAAGCGAGTTGTTGGGTTTTAAGTGTTTCGAGTATCTGAGTATTGGCTAACTCAGCAGGAAAAACGTCTAACTCACAGACATCACCTGAATCGCCGCCGCCTTCGTAACGAACGACCAACTCAGTAATACCCAAGGCAGTAAGGGCGGTTAACAGCGGTTGACGATTGGCTCGTACCGCTTCAAAAGATTTAGGACTGTAACCCATCATGATAAAACTCCACATTAACGGTGCTTAAGAAAATAAACGGCATAAAAAAAGCCCTGTGCCAAAGGGCAACAGGGCGGAATAGAAAACAAACGAAAAGCTACAAGGAATAGGTATAATCACTGGACTCGGTGTAATAATCGACATGCTCCAATAAAAAGTGGTCATCAGCGACACGAATCGTCATCACGCCTGCACCGCCTTCATTGTTTTCCCAACCTGCATGGTGAAGATCAACCCACATGATGGTAAACACGCGTAATGCCTCATCTAATGATACTTCTTGATCCACCAAAAAATAGTGATACGCATCAGTATGGAAAGTGCCACGAACAAAACTAAACATTAAAAGTTGTGTTTGTAGTAAGGAAGAATCTTGATGATGACAAGGCGTAGTGACTATTTCAGTAATATCGCCCTCATCGCTACTGCCATAGTAACGAACGATAACTTCGCTTATATCCACCGCCTTTAATGCCTCTAATAAACGTTGTTTGTTAGTCGATAAAGCGGTAATCGCTTGTGAATTGTGAGATGGCATCGTAAAGCCTCCAATAATCAAACAGCATAAAAAAAGCCCTGTGACTTACACCGTCACAGAGCTGTAAAAGAGGTAAATATCCTCAAGGAATCACAGTGATAAAACAGCGAAGCTGAACACTAGCTCCGACTCAACCAGACACCACTAAGCAATCATCAACAACGCTTCATCCAACGCCTTTTGCTTAATGGCTGCCCCTTGACCAAACCACGCCGAATCTAAACGGTTATCAGGATTTAATGCCCGACGCTCATGATCCACAAACTCAGTAATCGAATTTAATAACCCAAACGCCGTCCCTTTAGCCGAAGACAAATCAGCCCCTTGACCACCGCCTTCAAACAAAGTCATCACTTTCGCCATCGCCCGTTCATTACTGGATGGAGAAGACTTATTACTGTTATCGTTAAACACCCGCCACACGTAATTCTGCGCCTCTGCTGATTTAACTTTACGCTCGCTCAAATTCTTCAAGCCGTACATAAACTCATCCCATGCCGACACCGAAATACCCAATTGCTTTTTAACCGATTGAGCATCAAAAGACGTGTTGTGTGGTACTTTCACCACACCACGATTACCATTGGCTAAAGCCACCGCCAAGGTGTTATTACACACCACCCGAATACTGGTAAATTGCGCGGTTGTCGCCAAAGTCCCATCACACGCTGTCGCTAAGAGAATATAACCATTGGTCACGTCATTGCCTTTTAAAGCCATCGACTGACCTGTCTTCGCCAACGCCCAAATCTTGCGGCCACCTTTTAATACGCCAGCCGTTTCTAATTCAAAGCCAGAGACTTCGGTTAAATCACGATAAAACTCTAGAATCTCACGCGGTTGAACTACTTGATAACGCTGACTGACCACCGACAACGGTGCGTTATTATCCGAACGAAACAGCACTTTATTTTCAGGGAAGGTCATGATGGAACCTGTATAGGCATCATTGCCTGCAATAAAACGGACGGGAGCTTCACGGATAGACCAATCCATGCCTGCTTCTTTAGCCCAAACGTCAATGGGCTGATTTTCGGTAAGCTGATTGCCTAAACCATGCCAAGGGGTAGGGCCGACATAAGCCATTGTTTCAACGAGATGTGCCATGATAAATACTCCAATAGATTAAAATTTAAGACATGACGAAACCCTTGCATAAGGTAAAAAGGGCGATACAGGTCATGACTTGAGGGGAAAAGAATGAACGAGCGATAAGAAAAACAAGAAACAAGAAAGTGCAAAAAAGCAGAAAATATAGGGTAGAGCTTAAACGACTATTCGCGGGGTTTACTAAAGGTATAACCACAGCGTAAACACTGATAATTGTCTAAGATATTATCATCGACAAATTCACCGAGTTTAGAGCCTGCTGTTCCGCCAGCGACACCGCCAATAAAACCACCGAATAATGCACCAGCTAAACCGCCAACGACTGAACCCAATGGGCCAGCGACCGCACCGACTGATGCCCCGATTCTTGCACCTGTGAATGAGCCAGAAGCCCCACTGGCAGCACCAGCCACCGTACCCACAGCACTACCTGTTTTACGGCCATGATTTAATGTGTTGATTTGAAAAGAATGACACTGTGGACATTGTAAGGTCATGATAATGAATCCTGTAAAAGCATAAAGCCCCATACCACTGATGCGGTATGGGGCTTTAAATAAGATATGGAAGAAATGAGCGTGATGTACTCAGTTAAGTAATATGTATTTGAAATTTTTTGGGATGGTGGTTGAGTGATAGTAGAAAATTACCACACTATACTTTCTTTAGATTTTTAAGTTAGGCTTGGCGAGGTAGAACGACTACATTTGAGGAGTCTGCAATATTGATTAAAATACTTAATCTTTCTCCGAGTATAGCCCATGCCTCACTCATTTCTTTGGCATAGTCATAAATAATGTAGATACGTTTTAATTTACTTTGTTCTGTGTGGTTCATACAACGATCGGCAACATCTGGTACAACGCCTAATCTAACCATCATGGATGCACCTGTACGGCGTAAATCATGAGGAGTCCAATAACCGTTAGGTAAAAGAAGCGCATCTTGACGTTTAGTACGACCACTAAGAATTTCTTTGCCTTCACTCTGGCGATCAGAGACTTGCTTAGTCACAGTTTTAGTGCAAACGGCACTGGTTTCAAAACGATTGGGGTAACACCATTTAGATGATCCAGTCATCCCTTTTAATTGTTTGAATAAACTCAGCGCAAGATCTGATAGATAAACAGTATGTGCTTTGCCGTTTTTGCTAACAGTGGGGGGGATAAACCATTCTCGTTTATCAAAGTTAATATGTTGCCACTCCGCAGATAGCACCTCTCCAATACGGCAACAGGTTGTTAGGGTTAATAATAATGCAATCTGAGTGCTTGGTAATAAATTGGCATCAGGTAGTTTTTGAGCAAGGAGCTTAATTTCATCTTCGGTTAAAATACGATCACGTTCATTATCCTTACCAAACACTTTGCCTTTGTTAATATTACTGGTCGGATTATTTTCGATAATGTCGCGTTCAACGGCGAAATTAAACATTTGACGAATTAAGGAAAAAATGACCTTAGCCATACGTTTAGTACCACGGCTAAGAATTTCATCGGTAATCGGTGTGATGTGACTTTTTTTAACATCTTCAACGTGCATGTCACCAAGGTAGGGTAATACATCTTTTTCAAACATGCGTCTAACTTCTGCACCACCATCTTTACGATTGATAATTTCTAACTTCATCCAACGCTCAAATAATTGCCGAACTGTTTGTCGTGTATTTAAGCGTTGTACTTCGGCTTCAGCATCAGCTTTCTCTTTAGTAATGCGGGCAAGCTCGGCATCCCGTATGGCAATACGTGCATTGTCTTCAGCTTCAAGATGTTCACGTAAGTTGATAACACCATTTTGATAGAGTCCAGAAAGCTCATCTGCTTTTTTTCGTGCAGCTTTAAGTGTTAGCCCTGTTGTTCCATCTCTATCATAAGCTCCTAAAGGTAAACGAATTCGTTTACCTTGAGAGTCCGTATATCTAAAGTAAAATAAGCGATCGCCACTTGGTGTAATGCGTGCGATAAAACGTCCGTGTCCTTTGGGGGCGGATTCATTTAACCAAATATCCTTGGTGCTAGGTTTAGAACTCATCTGTCTATCTGTAATTTCGGCCATGCAAAAATACCTCAAATTCTGGTGACCGTTTGGTGACCGTTTGTACTTGGCTTAGATGAGATTCTATCGGACGCTATAGGATTGTCAAATTAAATAAATACAATAAAAACAAATGGTTATATTTTATTGTTGGACGGTATAGGACGCTATAAAACACCTAAAAAATTGCATGGGGTGCAAGGGGTAGAAGGTTCAAATCCTTCCGTTCCGACCAATAAAATCAAAGGGTTATGTTTAACGACATAGCCCTTTTTTATTGGGCGGTTGAAAAGTGGCCGTTCTGGTTGCCAACTGGTTGCCAACTGAGATTGACAGTGTTTTTTAATGCGTCTATGTAATAATTTACCCAACATGCTCATATAGGTAAAAAGTCCGTGCATAATTGTGCATTACTTCGTATTGCAGTGGTATGCGTACTATTTAAATAAGATGCTTGCGAGTGTTCTTATCTAGCATTTGTCGGGCTAATAACTGCAAAATGGTTAAGTCTCTTAAGTTGCAGGCTTTTTGCGTATGGAGGGCGGGTATTATCGTTTCTCCCGTGGATACTCTTATGGCTACTATTACTAATACTAAATTTTAGTGGTGAATATCGTAGCGAAAAGTATTTTAGTTATTTATTTACATCTTTGAATAACAGCCTTGTTGAGCAAGGTAAAGTACAAAAATTTTCAGCAAAAAATATTCGAGTTATTTGTGAAATATATTTAAGCTCCCAATGGGGGATAAACAAAAAAGGGCATGGTTGTTATCTCATGGTAGAACAGGAGTGCAAGATAAGCATTATGACCGCTACGATC
>Ga0209599_10000328_pt1 | contig 33250 bp, 46 predicted proteins | sample Shrwel_input2_FT_FD_187534 | JGI IMG/M metagenome (GOLD analysis project Ga0209599, IMG submission 187534) | Subsurface microbial communities from deep shales in Ohio, USA - Utica-3 well 1 S input2 FT (SPAdes) (version 2) ...
ATTAAATGGGCTGAACAAGGTCTTGCGGCATTCAGTGCATTAACAGAGGCTGTTAGCAAACACAGCCTCTGTTAATGCACTGAATGCCGCAAGACCTTGTTCAGCCCATTTAATAGCTGCATCAATTCTTTCTAGTGTAGTCGATTGTTGGTCATCGGCATTTTTTGTTTGAATAGCTAATATCTCGGCAGCTAATTGCTTTTGTAATTCAACAGTGTCTATACGCTTGCTTTCTTCACCTGCTTTCAGTGTTGCGTTGTAAGCATCAGCAGCGGCAAATAGGTCTTCATATTTTTTGGTTACAGCTAATTCTTCTTGCTCCGATTTAGTTAAGGTCGATTCAAATTCTGCATCTTGCAATGCGGCTAGTTTCTCATAGTAACTATTTGCTGCGGCTAATCTTTCCTGTGCCGCCTTTAATGCTGCTGCGGTCTTTTCCTTTTCAGCATCTTCAAACTCCTTTACGTTTTCTTCGTACAACTGATTAAGCAAATCAGATACCTCTTGTTCAGCCTTCAGCTGTGCATCTGCCGCATCCTTTGCGGCCTGTGCTTTGTCATCAGCCGCCTTTTGTGCCGTTGCCTTTTCCTTTGCATCTTGTGCATTTAGGATTCCATCACGTGTGTTGACTAATGTGTTTAGCGATTTTTCCGCATCAGCTACAATCTTTTCCTGATTCTTGCGCTCTTCTTCCGGGTCGAATATTTGCTTAACAACAAAGTTGTTTACGTCTTCAAAGACCTTCGTAACGTCTATCTTTTCAATGCCAAGTCCTAGCTTGTTAAGTACTTCAATGGATCCATTGACAAAGCCTTGAAAGAACTCGGCAATCTTGCGTGTTGGTAGCGTGACAAAATCAAGAAAGGTCTTTAAGTATTGCGCATTGCGTTCAGCTGCCTTTATTTGTCCTTCGGCCTGTATGCGTGTTGTCTCAATCACTGCCTGCTGTTCTGCAATGGCTGTGTTGAGCTGCGTCAATTTGAGTTGCGTTATCTGCTCTTCGGTTAAGCCTTGACGCTTTAAGGTTTCTTCGGTCGCAGAAATATTATCGTAGTTCTGTTTAGCTACTTCCGCACGTTCCTTTTGCACATTCAACGCTTCCTGTTCCGCATCGGTCACACCGTCAATCAACGACAGCAGTTCTTCCGAATAAACCACAGCAGCAGCAATCGCAGCACCAATCAAAAAGATTGGGTTAGTCAATAGTGCCTTACCAACACTAGCCAGCGCACTACCGATTCCCTGAATGCCTTTTGTAATATCACCCGGCTTGACCTGCCCGATGTTAGCAGCTAACTGTTTTGCACCTTCGGCAGCACCTTCAAAATCTAAGTTTGCAATACGTGACGTGACAAGTCCAAGTGAACCACCTACACGCTCGAACGCACCACCCGCTTGTGTACCTACTGCCTGTGCCGCATCCTGAATCTTATCTTTAAGTTCACCCGCTGCCTGTGCAAGTTCGCGATACTTTGCACTATCAGGGTCAGTCGCTGCGAGCTGTGCCTGTAATTCACGTAGCTGCGCCTTGAGTGACTTGCTGGATGTTACAACCTCCTCCTGTGCCACAGCTACATTGTCAAACGACTGCGCACCCTGATTGATTGCGGCCGATGTCGCGTTGATTTGCGTGTTCAGTTCCTTCAGGTTCTGCTCACTTTCGGTAGTGTCAATTACAAACGATTTTACAATAGTATCTGCCATGTTTAAAATAGGTTATATATCGCGATTACAATGAGTGATAGTAGGAATAGACGCCACGTCCACAGCGTTATGCTCCATAGCTTACGTTGCCACGGCTTGAGTGCTTTGTTGTGTTTCTTGTTAGGTGCAATTCCTGCCTTGATGTAGTCAATGCTGTGCTTGATTTGTGTGCTCATCGTACTGCTGTATATGTTAGTGTTACTGTTGTAAAGAATATGTAGCTATATCCAGTGCCCGTAGTGACAATCTCAATGCGGTGTTCGTCGGTGTTGGTTGTTGTGTCGATGTTGATTGCAAAGTTTACTGTGCCAAATCCATTATCTTCATTGATAAGAATCACACCTGTTGCCACTGCTGCGCCACCATACTTCTGCAATGTGACCATGTGCAAACCATTGTAGGTGGTTGCCCCTGCAATGTCTGTAACGTTCACATGTAACAGCACAGACCAAAAGCTATCATCGGGAATATTCAAATGCGCCCCTGTATTCTCAACCGTTGGCTGAATAATATCACCACTAGTTGCTAATGCATCCTTGCTACCAAATAAAATCACACCGTACTGCGTGCCGCCTTCGGCTTGTGAGCGATCGTCAAGCTTCCAACCACCACCTACGTGCATACCGGGCAAGGTAGTCAAGACGTTTTTGCCAAACATGGTGTTACCTCGCACAGACTCTGTCAACTTTAGCGCATCACCTACGGCAATCATGTTGTTATTACCATCCACAATGGACAGTTCCACACCTTGCTGCACGCTGCGTGTGTTACCGTCTATCGGTTGTGTACTTGCATTGCGTGGAATCGGTGCGGTATTGGTTCCTGTAATGCCGCTCGTTGGTCTATCTCCTGTATTGTTGAACGCATAGCACTCCCCATCGCTCTCGCTCCATTCATAACCGTAACGCACACAACAACTTTGTGTGGCTGCTACTGGGTCACCTGCCCCGTCGATGAAGTTAACTGTGCCATTGATATTGATTGAGTCAGGTGTAGATGAACAGTCCGCTTCACTGTCAATGTACTTAATCAACTTGACTTTGGTTGACTCAAATTGACCAACCTTGTAATCACTCACCTCAAGAATGCGCCACTGTGCGTTGTTGACATACACAACATCACTAAACTGAAAGGTGAGAATGTCACTTAAGTCTAGCGCAAAGTAAGCCTCCATGATTCTCGCATTGGGCGAGTACAATTCGTTCATCGCATTACGCCAATACAAGTTGAACAGGTTGTTGTATGGGTTGGCGTTAATCTGAAATGGTGGAATCTCAGGGGCAAAGTTTAAATCGAAGTCTGTTATAGTAGCTTGTGCTACGCTGTAATTTGTTAGGCTTGATACAGCGGTCAGCACAGCAGCCTCAACTCCTACGCTATCATCAAATAATTGAATATTAAATGCCGTTGAAGCAAACAATGCACGCGGACCAGGCACAACAAACTCGTTTTGCGTGTTGATGAATTGCGGAATTGGAAACGGTGTGCCGGGAATATTCCCCGATGGTGTACTGCGTGTGATGAGTTGCACAGTGTTATCTCCCGTTACAAATGAACTGATAGGCACATCGGGATTTACAGTGTAACCTTCAGCCTTGTATTCACCATAAGTACGGTTATTGTCCTTGTATAGCTTACTCAAATAATCCTCACCTGCCGTATATGTGAATGTGGTTTTGTTTTTTTGCAGTTCTGTAGTCGCATATATTGTGATGTCTTTGCTGATGTCAAGCTTTGCATTCCAGTCTAATTGATTGCCACTACCTATATAGCTGTTGTAAGGGACGATGCTTATTTTGTTTGGATTTGTGCGGTCAGCAACAATGGCACAATTATGCATCTTAATCACATCATTCAAAAAATCAATCTGACGCATGTCAGGTGCGTTCAAGTTGTAAATGAATGTTGATCCATACTTAAACTTCGTACCTACCAATTCAAACATAGCAGTACTTAAATCACCATTGCCTGCTAAAACTGATACAGTACCATCACCTGCAACAATCCATCCATTATCCAAGGCACTATAATACCCTATCTCCCTACGAAACTTGACCTGTAATGTAGTGCCAGTAGGAAAGTTGAAGCCATAAGTGAAATCAATAGTTAAAGAACTTTGATAAAAAAAGTCAGTATGGAAATAATCAACACCGTCTATTGTAAAATAAATCAAAAACCTTGTATGAGTACCTGCCCCCGTATAACCAGTAGTCTGCACTGGGAAGCAAAAGTGGAATGTGTACAGCCCTCCACCCGGTGCGGTATATACTCCAGTAGCCGCATCAAAATTTGCGTTGTTGTCAAAGGCTTCTGTAAGGGAATTATAAGTTAAAAAATTAGATATAACTCCACTAGCACTTGGCAATGATATAGTCGTTGAATTATAGGCTCTAAAGGCATATTGACTACCTAGGTCATCAGTATCTAAAAAACTTTTATTTAACCACGGCATGTAATACCCTGCAAGAATGGTCAGCAAGGATGAAGCTTCAAGTTCAAAGCCTGCGTCTGCTATGATTTGTTCTAGCAAATAGTCCCATCTTACAGCAGGTGTTAAATCAACTGCAAATAGCGGCGTGGTTGAATCGCTAATTCTTCGCGTGCCGGGTTGTCCTTCTTCGCTCCAAAGTTGCCCACGATCAATCAAAGACCAAACGCGTTCAGGTGTTGTAATTGTGACATTATCAAACTTCACAACCTCGTTTAGATTGGGCAGGTCGGTTAGGTCTTTCAGTTTCTTTTCGCCGATTGTTTTGAATAGGTCGGGCGTCTCTGCATAAAAGGCCAATTCAATCTCATTGATTTTGCCCTGTTGCTGGTACACCTTGCGCACGCGGATGTAACCTTTTGCGATGGGCAACGTATCAACGCGAATTTCCGAAGGTAGTTTGTAGTGGAAGTAGTTATTGATGCCGCCGTCATAGTTGACATCAAACAGCGCACCTAGTGCAAGTTGATTGCGGTCGGTATAAGGCACACGAAACTCGCGGCTAAATGCACCAAGTGACGTGAAGTTGTTAAGGTCTGTATAACGCCAATTTTGGCTGATGCTCTCGTTTTCAAAAAGGTCTAGGTAGTATTCTTGTGATGCAGATGCGAGGCTATAAATTTGATAGGTGAGTGATTCAACCTCAATAGGTGTCCAACCTACAAATGTCACAGTGCTCCAAGTTGTGCCATCGTATGAAGCTGTTGCAAGTTCAAAGGTTCCGATAACACCAGTCAAGGTTGAAGTGATTTGAACATAGTGACCGATGTACACAGTCATATCACCTAACATGAAAATAGTCAACGTACCGAATTCGGTATATCCACCCGTAGTGTCTACAACGGTATTACCCGGGCCACCTGCGCCTTCAACTCTTACAATTAAACTTACCTCTCCATTCATGTTATGTCCAGTATTCGTTTGCCATTCTTACTTTAAGCGTCACGTTGTATAACTTGCCATCGTACGTGCGCTTTTCAACGTAGGACGTGTCATCGATATTCACAGCCACATAGCTGCCGTCATCATTGATTAAGTGAACCTGATTGCTTACAACTAATCCACGCAGGTAGATGAATTCATCTTGTGTGATGTAGTCACTTGTCACAGTCAATATGCGCTGCGCTAAGTTAGTGCGCTGATTAAGCCCACGATCGTTTGCATAGAAGATAGTCGGTGAATTATTGAACAGTGGACGCTTGTATAGTTTGCGGTCAACTTCGGTAGTATATTCTGATTTCTTTTTGAAGTTGAAGTATTCGTAACCCCCGCGAGCACCTACCCACGCAAGACGCACATTAGGCCAAATACATTCGCAGTTACCGTATACGCACTCATTCCAAAAGATGTAGTCAAGACTTACTGTTGCGCTTGCAGCACTTAATATTTGCACGCGGTAGTATCTCCAGTTTGGAAAACTAGAAGGCTTCGCAGCAAAGCCCGCACGCGCATTTAAGTTGGCAGGAAACACAGGCAATCCTTCTACCTCGTAATCATTCATTGTAATACTAGCAGATACACCAAGCCCAGTGCTACCTACAATAGTTATATTGCATGAGTTTGCCGCATTGTTGGTGAGATAGTTTGCAGTGCCGGGTACGTAAAGCAATCCATAGTCTTCTTCACGCACAGCGATTGCAATCTTGCCCGCTGCTAATCCCCATGTAGCAAAGATGGGCGGGTACTTTGTTGTTACCTGTCTATCACTCATTACAAGTGATGATGCATTAGTCAAGGAAAACTTGACAGTTGCTGCGCCTGTTTGGGGATTTGGTTTGTATCCGTCGGTTGGTTGGTAGTATTGATTATCTACAAGTATCTCATCCCCGTCTACGCTGCTTTCTGCATTCTCAGTTAGCACGCCCGCAACTATCCACCATTCAGCTATTGAAAAGTCAAGACTATTCCAAGTCGATGTGTCATCGAGCGTGCCAGTGTTTAAGTTGTGCAGTTGATTGCCTTGCGCTTCGCGGTTACGTAGCTGAATCAACGACTGCAAATCAAAATACAAACGGTCATCTATTGCAGGTGAAATGTAAAAGTTGAACACCTGTGATGTAGTGTTGTTGGTCACGGTAACACCGTACTGAAAACCGTCCTGTGCGGTCTCATCACTCGACGCTACAATCATAAGCTTCTGCCCCCGTGCGCTCCAGCTATACGGCTGGTCTTCGATAGTTATTGCCATTATCTAAAATTTAGTAGAAATCTTTGTTCAACACCTTTGGCGTATGCCTGAAATAACTGCTCACTGTAATCGGGCCATGTATCATTGATTGCGTCTTGGTAGTAACTAATGCCTTCTATACCATTTTCACCAATGCTTTTGGCAATGGCAAATGCTGCTGACTGAATTGCGCTCTGCGTTGACTTAATAAATTCACCTTGTCTATTGCGAAGCTTTAATGGTTTTAGCTTAATCCATTGTTCAATCGCACTAACAGGTGGCATCTTCGCACCGGGTCTTCTACCGTACTCAATCACATCTGCGTAATTACCTGCCTGACCTTTGACGGTAAAGTCAATCGTTGGCTTATTGTAACGGATGCGCAGTTTGTAGGTAAGTGAGTTGAGCAAGTTGTCTGGCCGATTGGAACCAACACGATTCACCACCTTACCACGCACGCGACGTTTGATGCGCAGGTTACTTTGCGCACGCTCGACAACTGTTGCCGCATATTCGTTTAGTAGTGCTTCGTAATCGTCCATTATAATACTTCTGTGTATTCAAGTACTGAACCTGCCCGCACTGTCATTGCCGCAGCCGTTGAGCATCTAAATCGTATTGTCCAAGTGCCTGATGCAGTTACGCGAAAGATGCCGTCCGCTGTCACTAAACCATTGTTAGAAACAGGCGCGTTGGCTCCTGCATCGTATGCCGTTTGATTGGTAATTGCGTTGGTGGTTGCCGCGAGTGAAGTGGTAAAGCGTGCGTTATTTAGTGAGGTTGTTGGGCCGTTTGATGATACTGTCATTGTTGCCGTGGATGCATAGCTAAGAGTTGCGCGCCACTTGTATGTCTTGCCTGATGTAACCGCAAAGCTCAGCCCTGTGATATCTTCAAAGCCAGTGCCGACGTTGCTAACGTTTGAACCCAGCACCACCGTAATATCCGAACCGATAGAAAGGTCTGTCTTCAATTGTGCAAGTGTCAATGCACTCACGGTATTATCTGCATTGATGCGTAAATAGCGTATGTCACTAGGATTGGGCAGCGTGGCAAGGTTAGTACCTACCGTAGTAAGACCGATGCTGTTCTGCTTGCCGTTAAATGTTGACCAGTCAGCACTGCTCAACGCACCACGATTTGCAGCTGATGCAGTGGGCAGGTTGAATGTATGTGTACTGCCTGCGCTACTGATTGCAAAGTCGGTTCCCGCTGTGCCTGTGGCTAGGTTTTGCACCTGTGCTGTTAGGCCATTGATTGCATTGACACCTGTACTTAGTGTAGTTATCACTTGACACAAATGAGAATTCTCAGTATGCAATACTAGTGTGCGGCCTGAAGTGGCAACAAACACGCGCAACGCAAGTCTATCAGTTAATGCCATTACCGTAGGAGGTACTGCAAGAGCTGTGAAATATGCGTCGATGGTAGTACCGTTGGTAATACCTTCAGGCGTTATAACGCTAGAAGATAATAAAGTAAATGTGCTGCCATCATACTTGTACAATTCAGTATAGAATGAAGGAGTTCCCCCACTTGATGACGCACTAAAATATAGTTCAAGGTTGAAGTTACCACCGGGTATCAATAACGCATTTGGATCATTGACATCGGTGATGAACTGCGCTATCAATCCATCGCCTGCTGCATTGGTTCTTGTGAAGTCAGTGCCCGCACCTAGTATGGCTGTTTTGCTCATTTGGTAGTAAGTGCTACCACCTATGACGCCTTGATTCACTGAGCCGTTGAGGTAGTAGCTAACCGTTGAACCACCGCCGCCTGTTGTAGGGAAGTTGGCTAGCTGCCCATCGCCTCGAATGTATTGCGATGCAAGTCCTGCACCTGTCACAGCAAGTGTGCCTGCTGTTGTTACGGGCGAACCTGTTACAGCAAATGCGGAAGGCATGGTAAGACCTACGCTGGTAACTGTGCCACTACCACCTGTTGTGAATTCAACTTCACCTGTGCCTGCATTGCTAAGTGTCAATACCTGCCCTACCGTAGCTACTGAATCATGAACATTCGGCGTAACTAATCGCACCTCATTAGGAAGCAAGCTGAATTGCGTTGTGTTCGATGTGCTCGAATCGGTTGCACCTATCGCTGCCTTTGTTGTGTCAACTATGACTTGAGTCTGAACTGTTCCCGTAACTTTTTGTGAAGTGACAGAGTTTGTATCAATGCCAAAACTAGCTGTGCCGTTTACATCTAAGTTTAGTTTGCTGGTTGAGTTTACTTCAAAGTTTGAGGTATTAGATATGGTAAGGCCAAACGTAGCGCAATCAATTGTATTATCTGTAGTCAATACAGGGTCCGTACTAATGACATCTTGCAGACCTTGTGGACTTGGAATCGTTGGCTTGTTTAGTATTTGGTAATCGCCACTTGTTGCGTTCCAATCTACGGGAGTTTGACGCAGTCTAAATCCTGCCGCTTGCAATGTCCAGTACAATGTGTTTGTTGGCAGCAGCGAGTCGTTGTTAGCTATACACGCATACACATTACCGTTATACCAAACACGGTCACCGATTACATACGGGTTGCCCGTTGCTGTGGTGTGATTGACGTTGAATTCAGTTGACACAAGAACCGAAGGCCCGCCGCCACCGTCCGCATCAAACGTTACAGACCCATCACCGTTATCTGTTATGGTTACGTTCGTGCCGGCAACTAAGTCCAAGATGTTTTGCACTGCGTTGTTGACGCCGTTAACTTTAAGCGTAATGCCGTAGCCTGTGCCACTGCCGCCCGATGATGTACCACCAACCGACCACACAGCGGGAATATCGCACGCGCTCCAGTCCCACGGAACTTCAAGCTGCAAGCTAAAGGACACACCCGTCAAAGTGTTTTTGTATTCTTCAACAAATGGTTCAATAACGGGAGGCGTGACTAATTGCACATCAAAGCCAAACAGCACAAGACCGTTCTTCACTTCCGCAATTAAGTCCTGTGCAAGACGCACGCAGTCGCTGATGACTTCGCGCTGGTATTCTGACTTTGTCTCTTTATCACGTGGTATGTCTGCAAATAAGATTTGAAAATCAAACTGCATACCGCCTTCAACAGGTTTGATGTTATTAGGCACAACGTGCATGAAAGGATATTGCTCATTTTGATCCATATCCGCTAAGTCAATCTGACCATGCGTGAATCGTTTGATAAGCAAGTGACCAGCGGCAAATGCCTCAAGTCGATTGATGAGAACGTTGTAACTATAATTGTAACTATTCATTACCTATTCCTTTTTTTCATTTCTATCTTTTGCACTTGCACATAATCGGCTAAATATGTCAAGTGTGTAAACACCTCGTATGCCCTGCGGTCTGTCACTGCATCAAACTTTGTTATATCCCGGTCAGCTAACACCTCAATGATATGGAACCAACCGTATACATCTAAGCCCTCTGGAGTGTATTCGTCTTCGCCGCTTCCGTCACTATCTCCGTTATCTCTTTTGCCAAATAATCTAGGGAACTGCCGTATAGTTCCTGTTCTAAACTTGAAAAAAAAAGCAGCACATTCAGTACATGGTCGAGGGTAAGTTCCTTCACGCTGTCTATATACCTGCCCACTTTCGTGCTATCATATTTCTCAATGTCATAGCGTCCTGCCCACTTTGCTGTCACAGGTCGGTATAGGATAGCCATCATCTTTAGTGCTGCGTTCGCATTCAACTTGCCATCCTTATACAGGTTGTTGCAGTTTGAATCTAAGTCCACGTATTCACCAAATGTCATTTCCGTAAGGTCGGGAATGAAACCAAGTTCAATTGCACCAATGCGCACCTTGTGTTCGAAGCCATCCGCGCACAGTTGTATTGCAGCTTCAAACTTCATGATAATTTCATCTATCACGTTTGCCTGCAATAGCTTAATGCTATCCATGCTTTTGCCAGTGATCACTCGAACACGCTCCGAAGCATCAACCGCGTTCTGATAGTCGATGTACTGCGCAAGTGTTACCGCCTTTGCGTTCGCTGCTATGTTTACTTTAATCTTCATGCTGCTGTTGTATTGTAGTTTTTGTGCCTTATTTGTTACAAGTCTGAATGAACCTGAATAATAACGGGGGCTTTTTCATCACCGCTGTGCGTTATGCGGGCCTGTTTTGGTTTGAAGTATTCGAGTAGTGCCGTGTAGTGTTTGATGTATTCCTCATCCTCCATGTCGTTCATAATGCGCATGCACTTGGCAGCACCTTCCGATACGAACCACTCACCGAGTTCATTCCACATTTTTACTTTGTCGCTAACCGTACCAACGGGCCTGCCGTTTGGGTTACCTGATTTTCCTTTCTCAAACATCTTGTTATAATTTGATAAAAACAATTTACTTCTTGTCGTATTGGACGATGCACACCGCGATGCGTTGCTGACTATCCGGGAATTCTTCCTTTGTCTTTGCATCACTCATGCAGCGTGCGATAAATGCGCTTTTTGATTCGTCTGATGTTGGTGTTGGTAATGGCATAACGTTTATTTTTTATCTTGTTGTTTACCTAGTTGTCTTCTAAACTCTTTGATAAGGTCACGGATGCAGGATGCGCATTGTGACGGCTGTTGCATCTTACCTGTAATCTTAGAATACCAGGCATATAGTTCACTAACCGTAGCCTGCTCTAGTTTATTTGCACCGGCTATCTTTCCTATGAACTCATCGAGCTGCACTATCTCGCGTTTAGTCCAATTCAATGCGTGCCATTTATGGGCGGGGCACGATGTAAAGCGAAACATCACTTTTGTCGGCATGTGACAACCGCAAAGCCTTATCTTTTCCTTGTAGTACGTCACATTGTTTTCTTCAGGTTCTACGGTGTTGCCGATTACGGGCGTGCCGCACCACCCGTCGTTGTACCATTTGCATTTCTTGCAGATATTAAGCCTCTCCTGTTGGATTGCTGGATGCACGTTGAAGTTGAACATATTCTCTTATTCGTTTGATTGCTCTGTGAATTGATAGACGCAGGTATGCGTTCGGTATGCCTGTCTCTTCGCTAAGTTTTTTGTAGTCAAAGTCAGGTTTTGAATATAGACGCAGCAGAATAGCGTCGTGTTCATTAAGCCTGCCAATTGCGCTGTACAGATATTCCCCGTCTATGAAGTGTCCTAGCCATGTCTCATCTTGTTTGGCGTCATTCACCTCCTTATCTGTGATGAGTTCGTAGTACTTGCGGTAGCGTGTGGCGTAATCGCTTCTATTACTGTGCCATGATAACCATAATGCACGATCAACATATTGCCTAACCTTACCACCGCATACTATATCAACTACATCTTGCCTCGGCCTATCCAGTAACCGGGTTATTACCTCATGCACTAAGTCCGATGCCCTGCTTTTGTCGTGAGTTAAGCCGTTAGCCTTCGCCAACCATGAATTGTAATGCCTTGATATTTCATAACTTACGCAGTCCGACAAAATTTTAACAATTATTTTCTTGCGGGTGCAAGTATTTGCACTATCTTCGCCCTATCAATAACAAAAGTAATACAAAATCTATGGAAAAGAGAATCACATTTTACACTCCAGACGGCGAGCACGAATTGGATGTGGTAATTCACTTCACAATGTCTTATGATGACTACGATGTAGACGGAAGTCAGTACGTATACTGTGAGGCTAAAGAGTTCATCCTCTACGAAGACAAAAAAAACGTCACTGAAATCTATGACACTTGGCCGCAAGATTGGAAAGATGAACTAGACGGAGATATAGAACGTTCATTCTACAACTAAAACAAACAGGGGTGCGACTGACCAACGCACATCTTTTAAAAACGTAAATCAATAAATACAAAATAAAATGACACTTCCAATTTACTTCACTAAGCATCACAGCGACCGCATGACTGCTTACGTTATGATTGACGAAACAGGCAAAGAGATTAAGGTTGAATGCACTTACGGCGATTACGCAGTAATTACTGACACGCATGAGATTGACGGCCCGAAAGATGTGCAAGATATTATCGACCGCGCTAGCATGAACTATCAAGTCAGCATCATAAGTGAGCAGGTTTTCAAGCACCACTTCAGCATCGCACACCGCGAAATCTTCTACAACGTTAATCCTCAACTAAGACCCTATGAAGAAAAGCAACTTGGATAGGCTAATCATTCGCAAGTTGGGCAGTAAAGCTGCCCTCTTGCGGGCGATGCAGCTAACATCCACACCAATCAGCAGGCGTTCCATGTTCTACTACATGAAGGACGCAAACACGCTCAACGTTATGCAGCTAGTGAACCTATCCAAAGTGCTATCCGTTGACGTATCAGAATTAATAAATACCATAACAATCAAACATGAAGGCGATGAATGAAATAACTTTACCAGTGCGCCGCGTAAAGACACGCGCACAAAAAGAAAAAGATATGCCAAGCAACCGTGCGCTGCCGACCCGTAGCGATGTCATCTACATTCAAAAGTACTTTGGTACAATTCCGTTCAATGTAATGGCTGCACACCTTAACATCAACCCCAAAAAGCTACTGCGATTTGCACGGCTAATCTTTGGGCCGAAGCAGCACGAACTTAAGTGGAAACGAATGATTGAAACGCTGGAGTTCATGGAGGGGCAGAGTGAAGTTGAGGCTGAAATCTTGAATGAAAAGATTGTACAGACTAAACGCTACAACATCCCGGTGCGTAGAAAGATTGTAAACCTCAACCGCATGTACTACCTGTGCACGCTGAATTATTCTAAACGCTACATCGTGAAGTTTGATATCCCTGTGGATCTACACACGATTGAGTTTTGCAGTGTTGCGATGGGCTGTGATTACGAGGTCGCACCATTAGGCCCATGGGAATACATGCAGCTTGAAAATGATTTGCCCATTGTCAGCATTGAGGCGAATGAAGATTACATCGGTTCGTTTTGGTTAGCAATGCAATCCATGTTACACGAATGAAGCACGAAGAAAGCAAAATACAACAGCGGTGTGTAGAGTGGTTCCGCTACTCATTCCCTCGCACCGTCATTGCATCTTTTCCAAACGGCGTATACATCGGAGGCACTCCAGTGCAACGGGCCAAACGTTGGAACATCTTAAAGGCCGAAGGGGCCATGCCGGGTATACCTGACTTAATGATATGCATAGCATCAGGCCCATACCACGCATTGTTCATCGAGATGAAAACGGAAAAGGGTAAGCTTTCTGAAAATCAAAAAATCGTTCACGCCATGCTCATCAATGAAGGCTATGCCGTCAAGGTGTGCAGGTCATTTGAAGAATTTACAATAACAATCAAAAAGTATATGGAGTCATGAGTAACACAATGAAAAAAAAAGGTTTAAACTTTCGAGGCTCAGCAGCTGAGATAAAATATATAGAATTCCTTACCGTCTTATATAATAAAAGGATATTCCATAGAAAATCAATGGAGCGTGAATATTTAATTTCAAGTGGGCCATGTACATACCTGCTAAGAAAAAATTATCTTGAACGATTTGATCCACATCAATTGCGCTGGATAGGACCAGCACCATCTATGGATTTGGTCAGGGATATTTTAGAGCATGGACGTAAAGCTAACTCGTACCATCAATTGCGAAAAAGGATTGAAAAGGCAAATGAAAAACTAGCAAAGCCTAACCTGTATAATCAAGCGCAATCAATTGTTGAAGTCCCGGAAGAAGATGAAGAGTTTGAAATATGCGACACAAGCAACAGCAAGATGTTACTGATTATGGCCGTGGGCGCAGTCATCGGATTTTTAATTGCTACAGCTATTTGGAAGTAGAGATAATTTGACTATCTTTGCAACGCGTACTCTTATGAAAAACATTTTAAATCCCATCTTCACTGCATTGCCATAAGCCATTCGGCTAAGGGTACGCCTTTGCATGTGAGGGTGGGTATTTATTTTTATGGCTATTAATTCTAAAACTGTATTGTGTAATGAGTTTACTATGACTTATTACAAATCTTTACATTCAACTCGTTTGTACATACATACGATTAATCCCGAATCAAGAACTGCAACAGAAATTTATTTAGATCGTTCCGATGTTATTGCATTGCATGATTATTTGATGGAAATGCTAGGCTATGTAAAGGAGGATGTGAATCAAAATAAGGACACGTTTCAAGCAGCACCATTTTAATGAAAACAACTAACGGGTATTCATATTCAAGGGCATGGTTTGACTATGCCTTTGAACACCCGGAGCATGTCACTGCTTCGCATGGTATCTTGTACCTATGGCTCGTTGAGATAAACAACCGTCTAGGCTGGTCCGATATATTCCAAATCACAGCCAGTGAGTGTATGCAAGGTATGGGATGCAAAAGCTACAACACCTACAAGAAATGTTTTGACCAACTGATTGAATGGGGCTTTGTTAAGGTAGTAAAAAAGGCAGTCAATCAACACCAATGCAACATTATTGCCCTATCAAAATTTGACAAAGCAAGTAACAAAGCACTTGACAAAGCACTGATGAAGCACTTGACAAAGCAAGGTGAAAGCACAGTACAAAGCAATGTTGAAAGCAACTGCGACATTCATAAACAAGTAAACAATAAACCACAAACCATAAACCATAAACGTGGTGCATTCGCACCTCCAAACGAAAATGATGTTTACAATTTTATGGGTGAGTACTCAGTTCAAAAGAACATGCAATGGCCTGATGAAAAGATAAACACCGAGGCCGCGAAATATTTTAACTACTACGAAGCCAATGGATGGAAGCAGGGACGCAATCAAATGAAGGATTGGAAAGCTTCAGCACGCAATTGGATGGTAAATAATTCTAAATTTGATAATCAAAAACCAAAATCCGTAATTCAAAATGAACGAGAGAAACGCGCTAGCGAACTTGAAGAGTTCCGCCAACAGTACAGAAGTCACCTTGCAGCAAATCTTAGCATCGAAGACCTCACCGGCACTAAGTGAAGTTAGAAAAAACAAAGGTGAGCAGACAGCACTGGGTGTGCTAGTGGCTCTGATGGATGAATGTCAGCAGTACTTTAACCTTCAGCAACCAATGAACGCACAGCAGTTGATGCTAACAGCTGAGTTGATAATGGAGGAATACTACTACCTGCGCATTGAAGAACTGCGCATGTGCTTCCGCATGGCTATGAAGGGTGAGTTCGGCCCCGTGTACAATCGCATTGATGGGCAGGTGTTCTTTGAATGGATTGTGAAGTATATGCCCAAGCGTCAACTTATCACAGATCGCATGAAGCAGGAGCAGCAAAGCAACAACAACATCTACGAAATCTTCGCACACCCGCAAATGAATGAAGCACTAAACGACGTAGTGCAAAAGATTGAAGAGCGCAAGATGCAAGAGCCGGTGCAGGAAATTATACGCGGCAAACCTAGCGAACTTGAAGTAGCATTGATGCGCGAGTATGATGAACTGCCACAGTGGGTTAATGACCAGCGCTTCCGACTTTACAAAAACAAACCTTTTCAGTTTACAGAATATAGATATGAACGCTACCGCGAGCTGATTGAAAATCAAAATGAATACTAATGAAGGACTACGATAAGCACCGCGAGATTGAACTCTTGCGCAAACTATTTGTGTTGACAGCTAAGCGAAGTATGCGACCTGCGATGAGTGATAATTTAGCAATGCGTCTTATCTTTGATGAGTTACTATTACTCACAGACAAAGATGAATATAGGCTATGACAATAGGTGAACTTTGGGACGCGCTGGCACATTACCCGGATGATACGGAAGTGTTCATAGGGTTTATCAACGGCCATAGCATTGACGAAGAACCGTTCACAATAGCAGAAGTCAGCAACATGCGGGGCAACATCACAATCGCTTTTATGATGGATGATATAAACATAATCAATAATTAAATACAATGAGTAACTATCAAATGCAAGAGGGTCAGTTCACCCTATTCAAGAACAACAACGTAGCCAACAACGGTCCACAGTACACAGGTGAAATCATGGTTAACGGTAAGAAGATGCGTCTAGCCGCTTGGATTAAGGAGGGCAAGAGTGGCAAGTTCTTTTCGGGCAAGATGTCCGAGCCGCTGGAGAAACGTCAACACGATGATGATTCACAAGGCACAGGCGATTTGCCGTTTTAATGTACGAAGCACGATTCAATAGTAAACAAGAGCAAGCCCTGCGACATCTCTCAACTTCAAGCAATGTTGAGCAGGTGTTGTATGGCGGTGGTGTGTACGGCGGTAAGACATGGCTTGGATGTTATTGGCAAATCGTTCGCAGATTAAAGCATCCACACACGCGAGGTTTAATAGGGCGTGCTGAATTAAAGAAGTTGCAATTATCTACCATGCTACGATTTTGGGAGATATGTACGCAAATGGGATTGAAGGCAGGTGAACACTACACATACAATGGTCAGTTAAATATGATTCGTTGGTTTAATGGTAGCGAAACAATCTTAATGGACATGGCAGCAACACCCAGTGACCCCGACTTCCATCGATTTGGATCACTTGAAATTACTGACTACTTCTTAGATGAGGTTGCAGAAATGACAAAGAAGGCAATTGACATTATTGATACCCGTGTGCGTTATAATTTAATTGGTGGTATACCGAAAGGATTGATGAGTTGCAATCCATCGAAAGGTTGGTTATACAACGACTACTGGCATCCGTGGCGTAAAGACTTATTGCCGCCGCACAAGGCGTTTGTTGAGGCGCTAATGAAAGATAATACGGTTAATCCCGACCCAGTGTATGAAGCCAAGATGATGCGCCTTCCTGAGTCAGATAGAAAACGATTGCTTGAGGGCGATTGGGACTATGACGAAAGTGTAGACTGGATATATCAATATGATGATTTATTACGCTGCTTCCGGGATGAAGAAAGCAAAGGCGAAAAGTATATCAGTGCCGACATCGCACGACTGGGAAAAGATAGAAGCGTGATTTGCGTTTGGCATGGATTGCATCTGATGGAGATACATGAACTACGCAAGCAACCCATCACCGCTGTTGTTGCTACCATTCGCCAACTATGTGACAGGCATGCTATCCGCTTAAGCAATGTGATATGCGATGAAGATGGTGTAGGTGGTGGCGTGGTAGATACGCTCAAGTGCCGGGGCTTTCTTAACGGTGGGCGTGCTAAGCAACCAGACCGATACATAAACCAAAAAGCGGAATGCTATTTTAAGCTTGCAGAATTGATTGAGCAGAACAAAGTAATCTTTAAAGTGAATCAGTTCCGTGACGTAATCATCCAAGAACTGGATATGATACGCCGCAGGCAACCCGAAGCCGACGGCAAACTTGCAGTGATCAGTAAAGACGAGATAGCGCGCATGCATGGCAAGAGTCCTGACTATGCAGATGCCATTATGATGCGTGTTTACTTTGAACTATTCCCGAACTACGGAAGCTATTCGTGGGCGTGAGGTGGTTACAATCTGTAACCGATTGAAATTTTAACAATTTTTAACAGTTTGCATTGTCGGAGTGCAAGAAATTGCACCGTATATTTGTGCCATCAATAACAAAAACAACAACAGTATGAAAAAGTGGACACAAATTGAAGAAATCAACGCAGGTGACGTTGTTCTTCGCGATAATGGCGGATTAGCTAAACCATCAGAAATTGAAGTGTTATCTATTCGCGTTGACGGAACGATGGCGTGGATGACTTGGAAGTGGCCAAAGGCTAAGAATAGCTATTATTCCACGAGTTTTAGAATGTCAACCAATCTAATTGACTACGGATTTTGGCATGATTTAACCTCTAACCAGTGGGAGTTGAAGTAATAACAACAGGGGCGCGACTGTAACGCGCATTCACCTTTAAATCTCAAAACAATGAAAGCAAGCAAAGTCATTAAGTACCTCGTTTACACAGCAATCGTTTTAGCAATTCTTAACTATTGTCAAGAGCTGAATGATTGCTTAATGCGCTATTAAATCGTATCTTTAAATCCTAAAATCAATAACATGAACAACAGTATTCACAAAGACAATCTAGAAGCATTGCAGAAGTTTCAGCAGATGCTCAACGCCACGCCCGATGTAGCCGGTATTGAAAAGACACCTGACCTTAAAGCACAGACGCTGGTCATCTCACACGTTGAGACCACGCTCGATGAAATGTTCTTCGGTCATTGGCGCACTGAGAACTTTAAGTGGGAACGCATGGCAAATGAAGTAGTGGGCAGCATTGACCTTATTGCAATACATCCGATAAGCGGGTATGAGATACGCCGCACCGGGGCAGCGTCCATCATCATCATGGTTGACCGTGCACCACAGAACCTTGACAACGTAGAGCGTAACCGATGGGCGTTGAATGCAGACAACAAAAAGCCGAATGCATTGGACCTTGCCTTCCCCAAACTAAAGACCGAATGTCTGAAGAATGCAGCGCAGTCCTTTGGTAAGTTGTTTGGCCGTGACCTTAATCGCAAGAATGCAGACGTATACAAGGCATTCAATCTTAAAGGCAAGTTACCACAGGGCGGCGATAAAGATGTGGCCTATGTGCTAGACCTAATCAACAATGCCGAAACGCTAATGGATTGCACACGCATCCAGAAAGCATGCAGTAGTGAAGTGCTTGCACAGGTTTATAATGAACTAAACAACCGCCGCAACTTTCTTATTGATCGCGGGGATGAGATGCGTCAATTTAGCGAAGGCGTCTAAATGTTAAAAGATGTTGCAGTTGTTCGGGATTCCCGAACTTCTGCTACATTAGCAGTCAAATCAATAACACAAAAGCAAATGGAAAACGTATTATTCAGAGCGTCACAACTAGGTAAGTTGATGACCGATGCACGAACCAAAACAGGTTTGAGCGAAACAACAAAGAGCGCATTGCTGGAGGTCTATGTGCAGCAGCGTTACAAGCGATACAAAGAGATAAGCAACAAATACATTGAGAAAGGTCTAGCCGTTGAGAATGATGCCATAGACATGTGGCGTCGTGAACGCAAACAAATCGTATTCAAGAATGAGCAGATGTTTACGAATGAGTTTGTGAAGGGTACACCTGACTTGCTTATCAAAGATGATGAGACCGACCTAGTGGTGAATGTGCCTGACATTAAAAGTTCATGGGACGTGTTCACTTTTCACGATGCAAAAGCAAACGACCTTAGCAAAGATTACTTTTGGCAAGGCCAAGCATACATGTGGCTAACAGGTGCGCCACGTGCTACGTTCTGCTTTGTCCTAGTGAACGCACCACTGCAAATGATTAACGATGAAAAGTACAAGCTCGCACGCCGCATGAATCTTATCGATGCACAGTCAGACCCTACCTTCTTAAAGAAAGCGCAAGGCATTGAGCGTTCGATGATTTATGACATGAAGCAATTTCTAAACGATTACCCGGATGCAAACCTTGAAACCGACCTTAGCGAGTGGGTGTATGATATCCCAGTGCAAGACCGCATACACGAAAAGGTTGTGGAGTTTGATGCTGATGCAATCGCAAAGCTTCAGGAGCGTGTACCGATGTGGCGTGAATACCTTAATACTTTGCATGCATGAGCGAAAACATGAACAATAGACAGTTGGCCTTACGAATGGCAACCGAAATAGTTAAAGCACAATGTGCTTCAGGAACTATGAATTATTATGATGTCATGGAGTTAGCAAATCACATGTTTCATTTTCTTGATAACATAGCATATAAAAGAATTGAATCATGACCACAGATCAACTCAAAGACCACGTGCGCAATTCAATGCAGCACTACTACAACAAAGAACAGGTTATCGAACTAATCAATAAACTCACAAATGAAAGCAAAGGAAAAGGCATGGCAACTGTACTCGAACTATTTTGACATCATCGAGAATGGTAAGCAGGAAGGCAACCTAGCTGATGTGCATATCAAAGCAGTGAACGCTGCGCTGTACGCCGTAGATGAAGCACTGGTTAACGCACCTAGTGAAATCATGCAAGACTTTGAAGGCACAGGTGAGTTCTATTCAGTCAAAGCATACTACCACCATGTGAAGAATGAAATACTAAAACTCAATGGGAAAGCACAGAAAGAACTGGACACTAAACCAACTGAGGGATGAGCGTGTAAGATTGTTGGGAATGTTTAGCGAAGCCAAAACAACATACCTCAAAGATAATCTTTACCACAAAATCAAATCAGTAAACCGGGATTTATTTACAATCACAAAAGAAACGAAGTACCTATGAAAAAAGAAACAGCAGTAGATTATTTAGTGGATGCAATAAGAAATCACATAGAAAAAGGCACATTGAATGCCGTGACCATTTCAGAATTAAAGATGGGCGCTAAGTTCATCGAAAGGGAACAGATGTTAGAGGCTTTTATTACAGCGCATGAATATGAATATGGTGATGAAGCACGGGGATATTTCACAAAGGATTTCATTAAATACTACAACGAAACATACAAGTAAGTCATGACCCAAGAGAAAAAAGAAACAGCAATCCGCCGACTGCACCTTGTACTTAAACGAAAGTTTAAAGGTCAGGCCATACAAATGACATGGGCACAAATGGAAGGATTTTTAGTAGCAGCACAAACGATTGAAATGAACCACATCCACGACTCATACAATCAAGGATATAAAGATTGTAAAGCAGGATTACCAAATAAAACAGAACAAGATGAAAGCAACACTAACGTTTGATTTACGCGATGACCAGCACGCATTTGATTGCGCTATCAATGGCACGAAATACTTTGACATGATTGATGAATTCAGGCAGCATTTGCGCAGCCTTGAAAAGTATCAAGACCTAACCGAAGACCAGTACGAGTTAGTTGGTAAGATGCGCGAATGGTTAGCGACTGAATTAGTTGAAGCCGGTATATCCGATAAGTTTTGAATAGGTTCCTAATCCTTAGCAGCGGGCGCATTATTGCTGCACCTTGCGAAAGCCTTGTTTCCACAGAAACCTGCCCAATGCCTCGCCCTCCGCATCCACCTTTTCCTCACTCCACTCAGGCTGAATGTGGTGAAGATATTCGTGAATGAGCACAATCATGTAGCGCATTGGTGCTAGCGTAGGGTCAATCTCTATCACGTTATTCAAATACAAACCATGAGCACGCTCACGTCCAAGTTTACGATGTACTACTTTCGGATGTGGTTTGCGTTTCATAGTGTATATTTGCCGCAGTGATTAGATTCTAAATTGTTTTTATGTTATTGATTGGACTAGCCCCTGAAACGTCGGGGGCTTTTTCATTATCTGATTTTGCCGTTTACTATACGGTAGTTGCTCACCTCAAACTCTCCCGTATCCATAACCTTAATGTGCGCAAAACCATGATGATGTTTGTTGATAGGCATGTAGTCTGGATGCAGCTCGCATAAACACGCCACACTCCAGCACGTTGTCAACCTCCCGTTAATGTTTGGCTCACTATGTTCACTCGCCTGGTGATGATGACCGCACAGCGCATTGTCTTTTGCACGCAGGAACAAACCACGCGCAATGTTTACGGGGCTGAATACAGACGCACCTAGTTCATGCCCGTGTAGTATGGTAAGATTCCCGGCACGGATGATTTGCTTATCGGGAATAAATGTGATATTGAGTTGATCTAAATGCATAAGCGATTCAAAACTGAATTCATTCATGCCTAAAAGGTCGGGAGCATTGCGCATGATGTAGTGGTCATAGCGCACATCGTGATTGCCACACTTGTAATAGATAGCAGCATTTGGAAATAGCTTGCGCAGTGTGCCCAAGAATTGACGGGTCATTAATACCTCATGCCCAAAGTTTCTTTTACGCGGGTCTTTTTCAAAACGACTGATTGCATAGAAGTCGATAACGTCACCGTTGAGCAGTATCGTGTTTACGTTGTTTTCAAGCCCATACTTCAACGCAAGGGTTAACGCTGGTATGTTATGATACGGAACGTGTATATCGCTTAACAGCAGTATGTCGTTGTGATTTATCGGCAGCTTGTATGGCTGGTAATTGGATTCTAGCGACGCGGGCAGGTCAAACTGATTGACATCAGGCTTCAACTCATTCACTATCTCATCAAATGCACCCAGTGAATATTTTAACTTGTCGAGTTGCCCGCTAGGCTGTACCAATTTCTTGACTTCGGGAATATGGTCTTGCAACTTTTCGCCACCATAGTTGTGGTTGCGCCACGCCTGATACATACGCTGGAATGACTTGAATGAAATTGACACAGAATGTTTCCGCATCGCCATTCTTACACGCTCACTTATTACTCCATTCCCGTTGTATATTTCTTCATAGACTTGAACATATTTACTTGCCATATTGTTATTGTTTAGCTTTTATGTAGCCTGTAAGTTCCGCAAGGTTTGCGCTGATTAAAGCGTTTTGACTTTGGATAGCGTCAATCTTTCCCTCAAGTTTATCAATTGATGTACGCGTGTCATCTTTAATCTCATCAATGCGATGATGTATCGCGCTGATTTCTCTTTTGTGATGTGTGTCCATAGTGCGCACTGTGATGTTTAGTTTGTCCACGTTTCTTTTGAGCGCATAGTAAAGACCTGAAAGCGATACCGCACCTGCTACGATTGTTATAATATCTTTTGGTTCGACGTTAATCATAAAACAATTAAATAAAATGATGAAACAGCCAGCGCAGTTAGGCCCACGGATAGCCCAATGTTGTGAATTATCAACCGTTTATTACGCTTCTTCAAATCCTTTATCTGCATTTCCTTTTCCTCGCCTATGGCCTTTTCAATTGCCTGCTTGTTTTCGTAGATAGTGGCTAGCGTCTCGTAACTGTTAGCCTGTATGCCTGTGATTTTGGCGTAGTAATGCACCTTCAGTTTCTCAAGCTGGTAGAGTGAGTCAATCTCATGCGCTGTGCCATACCAATACATCATGCTATTGTAATTCAGATTGAAAAGCTGCACGTCGTAGGTCGTAAGTTCTGGTGTAAAATCCGGATTTAAGGAGGCTGTCCGACTTTTTGAGCGTTGTGCGTAGCTGCTTTGATGCAGCACTAGGACTAGAATTAAGAATAGTGTAAGTCTCATTGGTGTAATATTTATTGGTAATCTCTTGACGCTGTACAATGGTATCGCTCCACGCTCTGATGCTGTCTATTTTGGCAAATAGTGAATCGGTCTTTGTGTTGTTTGATTGTATAACCTGATACAGTGAATCATTCATGCTGCGCAATCTATCAACGGCAGGGGATGCAGCGGGTTTATTGCATCCCTTAAACAGTAGAATGACCAGCACACCGATTGCCAGTAGGCTTAGGCCATAGATTAACATCGGATTTATCCTTGCTTTTTCCATCTTGTTATGTGTAGATTTTTAGATAGTGGACGAATCTTGTAGTACACCCCATCACGTGTGCGAGAATCACGCATCCCTTGTTCGTTGGTGTTTCCCTCAATGGTGCGCACTGAGTACTTACCAATCTTGTCGACTATGCCCGTATGCCCAATGCCCTTGAATCTTTTCTTCATCATAGATCCATAGGAAAGGGTCATCACTAGCACGTCATCATCCTTGTACGTCTTGAGAAATTTGCCACCATCAAACACTACATCTTTGCGATTGTACGCAGTAGGTGACCACCCTGTGATAGTATTGGGAATGCCGCATTCAGCAAGCATAGCCATGACAAAGAAACTGCACCACGCATAGCCGGGTTTCCACCCTTGCGCAGCCATAAGCGCACGCAGTTCTGCGCTGTTGAATCCTTGATTGTTGCCGCCCTTTTCCTTTACCCCTACAAAGCTTTCAGCCGTTACCCTTACGCAGTAACCGTCATCAGCAAATGAAGTATATACAGGAAGGCAGCAAAGTAGGCAAAGTACAAGCCCACGTATAACACTATCTTTTGCCATGTGCTCAAATCAGTTAGTGCCTGCTGTTTGATTTGTGCTGAGTATACCATGCGTTGAAGTGCTCGAAAATTGAAATACAGCCCCATGAACACCACGAAGTTCGCCACAACCATAACGAGTGCGGCAAGAACTATATACTGGATATATTCAGTGCTAATGAGTGCGTCACCGAAGTAGCGAAAACTAGCGTACCCGGCAAGAAAGAAAAGCAAAAAGGCAAGCGGAATAGACCACACCCCGTCGTAAAGTTGGAGTAGGTAACTAATCGACTTAGGCCGTGCACTACCGTTTAGTTTTGTCTTGCTCTTTGGGTGCATTGCTGCGTAGTTTTAGTGACAGCTCGCGCTCATACTTGCGCAAACGTTCGGTGTAATCTTGCTTTAGTGATTTCTTTTCCGTCATGGTATTCGGTTAATGATGTTACGTGAGTACGTAGGGCGAAAAGATGTGGCAGTATTGCCCGAACTAAACTGGTAGTTGAGCGTATTGGTCACATCGGTGCGTGCGCTACGGTCAGGCCACTGCGCTGTTGAGTATTCAGGAAAGAGTGAAGCGTTCGCACACAAGTAATCGACTAGCAATGTGGTGTAGTGTTCCGCATTCTGCCTTGCACGGTCAATCATGTCCTTCATAACCACATCGGAGATGGGCACAGTATCCTCAGATTGACGCTGCACAATAGTGCCATTGTCCATGCGGTAGCAAAGATTAGGCGTAAGGTCAACCATCACCCACCACAGCAGCGCACGTTGCACATAATCTTCAAGCAAGATTTGATAGTTGCCCGCAATCGTGTTGTTTGCTACATCGTTTTTAATCTTGTTCATCAAGTCCGTACCCAAGAAAGGTAGCACCCACTTATCCTGTGCCAAATACACGGATGGATACATCAAGTTCGGGTCAACACTACCGTTTACAGTGGTGTATTTCTTAATGTAGTTTTCGCTTATTAAAAGTACTTCTGCCATAGTTGTGATTATTGATTTGCAAATCTTGGATTATCGGGAAGAAAACCTTCATAAGGCATGTTGCGTGGCTCTTGTGCTACCTTCGGATTGTTGCGTACTTTATAACCGGCTTTCTTCACACGCACATCCATTGCCTCTTTGATGTTTGGATTAGTTAGATCCAAACCAAAACCTTTTGCACTAGCGAACGTCATCTTGCGCCACACGTGGCCACATGCCCCGCCGCCCTTCCAGAGCCAAATGCTGTATTTATCAGCCCCTCGCGGCCCCCATCCTTCGTTGACTATTTGCTTGCCCATTTGCATGATGTCCTCTTTGCGGTAAAGCTTATCGGCAGCAATCATCTTGCGGCAAAACTCACGTGAGTTAGCTTTAATCTCACCGCTGTATTTGTAGCGTGTATAGAACTTCACATCGTCAATGGTTTCATCCTGTGATGACTTTGCATTAGGGCGTGCAGTTCCTGTGCTTGTTGCAAAGTTGTGCGCTTCTATACTTTCGTTGTCTGCATCATCCGTGTCATAGTCGACATCGTATTCATCAATCAACACCCAGTCTTCATCCTGGTCTTCACCTAATGCAATCAACGCATCAGCTACTTTGTTGTCATCAAAGTCCGCAGCTACTTTTTTTTTTTCGTCACTCATGATGACTTCTTGCGGTTGCAATGAACCTGCGATAACATCGGCAAAGATTGCATCTACGACAGCTGGAGGTAATGTTGGGAACGCTGCCCCCACAATTGCTTTTGCACTGCTCACAGGTACAGCACCCGCACTGCTTTGCATTACGATGTCAATGAGTGAAGCAATCTGCGCACCATTCAAAGCGGTAGCAGCGACATCAGTTGTTGAGCCTGTTGCGTTCGCATCGGTAACAACTGAAGTCTGCTCTGCTACTAGTGGAGTGTTAGGTACAATCTCAAAAGAGACACCCGGCATTTGATTGCTCAAAAGTTCCGTGATACTCTTATTAATTTTCTCCTGATAAGGTTCGATGACTTGCTTGTTAAAGATTTCAAGACCCGTGGTCATTTCATCTTTGTTGCTACCGAATCCTGATGTTTCGCGAATACCAAACAGCAGCGGCGTTGTAACGCGGTGTGCTGTGATTATCTTTTGCGTTGCAGTAGTATCCATCAGTTGATACTGTTTGTCTGCATCGTTGACAGGGAATGGTGTGATTTCGGTCTTAGGTTGGTCACGTTCGTTGAAGAACATTACCACCTTGCCCGCATTACGCGCACCACTCATCTTGTTTTCCCAGTCCATCATCATCTGCTGCTTCTGTTCAGGTGTTGCCTGCCCATTGTAGAAGTTAATAATGGTTGAAGGGAAAAGACCGTTTGAGATTTGGTTGATATGGAAGATTGAAATCTGCTTATCTAACTCAATGTAATTGATGGCAGACCAATAGTCAGGGCGTGGGTAGGTATCACTGCCTGTGAAAGTGAAGCACCAATATATTTGGCGTGGTTCTTCGTTACGTGTAAGGTAGTTGTATTTTGGAATGAACTCAGGTGTGTTCTTTTTCTTGCGAGTGTTCGACCAATCGTAGCTGTGAAAGATTCCTATTTCACTGTCATCATCCTGATTCACCGCAATGCGGCATTCTTCAAATGGAATAGCGTTTAGTTTGCTAATCACTGTGCGGTCGTTGCTCCAAATTACTTCAATGAAGAAACCACCAAACAACTTTAGATCGTGAGCGCATGCATAGGTCAATGCATCAATGTCAAGTGCGTCAAGTTCGGCCTGATATTGTTCAGACTCGATACCCTTCCCGGCAATCATGTCACCAATGGCAACAACCAAGCTACCATGCACTGGTGATTCGTGCGAAAGGTCACGCAAATACTGCGGAAAATCATTGTCCGCGCCGTAGTTTATCCACCCTTTGCGGTCTACTCTTTCGATGTCTGACTTAGCTACGTATTCGCTAAGCTTTAAGGATACTATATCTGTGGGGTTATGGTTCATAGATGATGTCATTTGGGATAGTTATAGAAGGAACATCGAACCACGTTGTATTGTCTTGCAAAACTACATAGCCTTTCTCAACTAGACCGACAACAGCGGCGTTCGTTGGGATGATATTAGTTGGTGAGTTCTGTCCGTACACTTCGTAGCGATACCTGCCCGCTAATGTAAGACCAACAGTTGACACAGTAAGCTGTGTGATGCGCACATTTTCATTCACAATCGTTGCAACCTGCGCGAGCTTATCACCTGTGGTGCTGTTTTCTTCGTGGGTGAGCACTAACAAATAGTGCGTATATGGCGTGGCATAGTACTGCCGTGCCTCATCTAGTGATAGATATATGAACTGACTAGGATTATTTACTTGGAGATATATCATATCGCTATATTGAAAGGGGGCAGTTGTAACACCACCCCCGTTCTTAATCAATGAATAAACACAAAAACAATCAGCAAGCGCGATTAGTAAGCGGGGCTTACTGTAATGCCTGGGAAGTTGTCAAATGGAACTGTGGTGAATGGCTCAAGGTGAACAGCCGGTGCAAGTTCTTCAGCAACCGTAGTCACTTGATATCCCATCAAGTCTGCTTTTTGCGCACCTGATTGAACAGTTCCAGCAGTAAGCTGTGAACCTTCGCCCGCACCAACAAGCAAGATTTGGTCATCATTCGTGCGAACGAAAACAATCATCTTTGCCTTAGCTACGTTCAAGAATTCATTGCGCATATCTTGATTCAACTTACCGAAAGTCCATCCCACTTCTTGTGAGAAGTAAAGCGTACCTGTTTCCAAGTTCTTGTTTACTGTCTCAACATAAGAACCTGAGTTACGGAATGGCACATAACGGTAGATGGTTGCAGTTGGCAATCCGTCAACTTCGCCATCAGTACCACCGTAAGTGATACCTGTTTCAAAGTCGGCGTAGTTAGCAATTAATACTTCTTTGACACCTCCGATACCTTCAAGGCATCCGAGTGTAAAACCTGATGTTAAAGCACAAGGCATGGTTATATAGTTTTAAAAGGGGGCTGTTACACCCCCTTGATTATTTAAAGATTATGCTCCCCAGTAGGTGATGTCTTCACCAACTGCAATCTGCGCTCCGAGGTAGAAGCGTGCGCCGTAACGTACGTTCTGTGAACCGTCGAGGTTCTGCATGTCCAAGATGAACACTTCGTTCATTTGGTTCTCCTGCCATGTGCCAAGCATCAAGTTGCTCTTTTGTGAGAACACGATGTTATCAGCAGCCATACCGGGACATACGTAGATTTCGTACATACCTACGAAACGACGATTAACCTCAGGGCCACCTGTCAAGTACCAGCCATTGCCATCAGCAATCTGCGCTTGCATGTATGCTTCCCATGCAGCCTGTCCCATGTACAGTGCAGGCTTTTCAGCAGCACCTTTAACGGCAGCAGGAGCAGTGTTGATGATGTCCCAAATAGTTGCGATGATGTTACCAGAGGTCAAAGCACCTGAACCCGCAGATACAGCACCTGAACCACCCGCTTTAATCAAGGTCAAGAATCCATCGTACTGACCAGCAGTAGCGTTCACACCATTCCACATCACTGATTCGTTTTGAGCAGCGATACCGCCTGTCAAACGCTCAATGATTGCGTCTTGGATTTGAGTGTTTACACGGCCTGACATTACATCGGCAGTAGTCCAGTCAATGAAGAAGTCCTTTTTACAGATTTGACGTTGAACTTGGAATTCCTCCAAGGTCAAAATACGCTCAGTCAAAGTGATCGTGCCGGTTGGCGTGAAATCACAAGTGCCTGCGGCAAATGTTACAGTGTCATCAATTTTACGTACTACTGATTTGTAAGGTACGTTAGGTTTCATTGTTACATATCCAGCAGATACGTTTGACAACAAAGCCTTTGCTACGATTTCACCAGCTAATTCACCTGCATAGGTGGTGGTGAGTGAAGTTGTTGTTGGCATTTTTAAATAGAATTATGAGGTGAATTATTTACTTTGTTTTGCGCGAATGTTTTCCATGAAGTCGCTGAATGATGTACCATTCGAAGCAACAACCGCATTCGACTTTTTGAATTCTTGTGACTTAACGCTAGGAACGGCAGGAGCTTTCTTTACTGAAGCGAGTTCAGTCTTTGCAGTTTGTGCATCGTTCTTTGCAGTCTCAACCGCCGCAGCGAGTTCTGTTTTCTCAGTCTCAAGTACTGCGATGCGCTCAGACAATTGACCGATAACGGCTACGAGGTCTTCGCTGCTCATTTCAGTTGATTGTTCTTCGCGCTCAATTTCAGAGATGATACCGTCTTGAGTAACGTAGACTTTGGTTACGCCATCCTCAAGGATGTATTCACCAGCAGGAACTGGTACTGGGTTGCCTTCGGCATCTTGCGTGTAGATGTCAACGCCTATTGTCCACTCATCCGCAGTCGAGTAGATTTTAGTACCATCGGCGAGCGTGCCTTCTACGGCAAACTTCACTTCTGTTGCAGGCTCTGCTGCTGCATCAGTTGATTCATCTTCAAACTTGATACCTAGTGCAGATGGTTCAATGTTGTATTTCGCGAATACAGCTTTGATTTGGTTTTTGATATCTGACATTTTTTGGTATTTTGGTATTGTAGCAAAACCGCCGTTTTGTTGCATGGGGAATTGTGGCTACATTAGCCGTATAAATTCAACCAATGAAAACACAAGAACCACAAGCACGCACACAAAGAGTGAGCGCACGATTGACTGAGAAAGAAATGAAGTCAATCACAAAAGCAGCTAAGCAGACAGGGACAACCATAGCCGAATACGTAAGGCTCTGTGTCTTTGGGTAAACACAACGAAAAAAGGGAGGCACGTTTGCTTCCCTTTTTTACACTTAAACCCTAAATACTTTTAACTGGTAAACCAAAACTCTTTCGAGAGGTGGCTAATATAATCACATGGCGTTTACCACGCAAGTGCCAACGTCATTTGTAGGATTATTATCAGGCTGACCGTTCACACTTACCACAGAAACCTTGAATGTCTGAGGCCATGTAGTGGTTGCAGGTGGGTACATCACATTGCCCGTCGACACAGTTTGTCCTGTATTCAATGTGCGTGCAACATCCCACGTTCCAGTGCGTCCTGCAAACTCCCATTTCAATTTATAGCTAGTCACAACAGCAGCACCACGGTTTGTGATGCGTATACCCATGCGCACGCGGTCAGGTGCTAGCCATGTGTAACCTGTGCAAACAACTTCTAAATCTAAATTGCCAACGGGAATTGGTGCAGTGATATTGATTGCAGTGGTTGCGCTGTTATCGCCTTCGTTGCTTTCTTCAACAGCACCTTGCACGTCAACATATAGGTTGAATTTACCTACGCCCGTGACGTTGTTTGGTATGTTGTGAATTAGTGAGCCCGTGTATGTCGTTTGCCCCTTTGCAATGGTCACGTTGCCCGTGTAGAAAGTTGACTTAGATCCATCAGGACGCACGAACTCGGCAGCAACGTTTGTAGTTGTGTCCACTGTGCGCACTTTGTCGAGCTGCACGGTGTAACTAACGGTTACTTGTGAGCCTTGCGTAGTTGACGCAGGTGAGGCAATAGTGCCAAACAAGTTGACTGTTTCAGCAGGTGGTGGAGTTGGTTCACCTGTGCTGCCTTTTGCAGCAACGACTGCCGCGTATAAATCGACAACACCGTAACCGAGTTCAAGTGACTTGCCCGCTGCGTCATATACATAACCGCCACTCTTAATAGCAGTAGATGCAATGATGTCCGTTACCTGCTTTTCGGTTAGTTCAGGATTAGCAAGTACAATAGCAGCAGCACAACCAGCCATAGCAGGACAGGCGGCAGATGTTCCACTGAAGTTAGTATAATTCGACGTAGCGTTGTACCCTGACGCTCCGCTACGGTCAGTAGTTGGTAGAGATACACCTGGAGCCGCTGCAAAAAGTTTTGTCCCATAGTTTGAAAAGTTAGCGCGTGTGTTGTTTTGAGCCGATGCGCCAACGGCATGCACCATTGATAGCGATGCGGGGTTGATGTTTACGCTGTTTGTGTATTGATTGCCGCTCGATGCAAATACACAAATACCTTTTCCGTTTCGGCCTGTGTTCTTTGCCAGTGTCAACGCATTAGCAAACATAGGGTAGATGTTACCACCGCCCCAACTCATGCTAATTGCACTGCATGCAGGATTTGCAATAGCCTTGTTCACGGCACGTGTCACGATTGTATCCGATGTGAAGAAACCACCGCCGCTGTTTGAGTTCATACCGATGTGCAGGAATTGCACCTTTAGCTTATTGTTACCGATAGAACCTACGCCCGTGTCATTGCCTGTCTTTGCGCAGATGATTCCGCTACATGGTGTGCCATGCTTTTCATATTCACTAATGGGACGCACATCAGCCGTATCATACACGCAGTTCCATGACTTGTCGCTGATAGTGCCCTGCAAATCTTCGTGGTCTATATCACACGCAATGTCAAGGACAGCAACTTCACCGTATGCATCAGCCGGGATAAGTGACCAAACGTCTTGTGCCTTGAATAAGTTAAGATGCCACTGCTGTGCAATAGTCATTTCTGCATTAGCCTCGAATGGCTGGATGTAGTCAGGCTCAACACTGATGAACAACTTTGTGCGCATGAGTGATTCGTAGAACTCATCGAATACAGCAAACGCAGAAACCTCAACGAATAGCGTGTTGGTTGATTCAAACGTCTCAACGATGTTCACTTGCTTAAGGCTTAGGAACTCAACCGCCTGTTTGAAGTCGGTGCAAATACATATGGCAAGACCTGAAGCGATTTGGTCTAGTGACCTGTCCACTTCATTCACTTGACACACTTTTGATGCATCGGGTGTGATGGGCTTTTCATCTTCAAAGACTACAATGCCGAAAGCATCAAACGACGCCTTAACATTTGCCTTTGATTTGTTTTTGTCAAAGGACTTTTTGTCCTTGAACTTAACCGCGTTTATTTTCATTTAGATGGATTTACATTGCTAAGCAGTTGATCTAACTCCAGCACAAGTTCAGCCTCATGGTTCTTCACGCCACTCATTGCTACACCTACTTCGTTAAAGAATCCTTCAATGCTGTAACCTTTAATCTTACCCTCCTTCACGTCATTCCATACGTGGTCTTCATCCACTTTGGTTCCGATGAACCATGTGCCGTCGGGAAGTTCAGACAGTCCGAGCTGCATTGACTTATCCATCTTGCCTTCTTTAATCCATGATTCAACAACGGTCACGCCCGTCACTGGTATCTCATGTTGCAAGTTCGTGGTGTGTTGCAGATTCTTTTTGAAGAACTGATGCGCGATAGCACTCACTGTGGCCTTTTCAAAGTACACGTAGTACGGTTCGCCCTTATCATCATAGCGCAGTATCTCCTTATCCGGGATAAGCGCAGCACCGTATAGCATACGGCGTTCTTCATTCAATGCGCTGAGTTGCATCTTAGAAAGTGCAATCCAGTTCTCTTCTATTGCGGGGCTATCAACTAAGCCCATCGCTGTTATGCCTAGTCGACCCTCTTCATCGATTACGCATTTGACTACTTTTCTTTTTTCCATGTTACAAAGTTAGTTTTAATTATCCAAGTCTTGCCAAGTCCTGTACCTTTTCGCGTACCTCCTGCTGTGAAGCTACATCACCCGCAAGGACGAATGCACGTGGTGTTATTTGTTCAGGTTGGTTCTGTATGAACTGTGAAGCTAGTGGGTTGAACTGTGCAGGTTGTGATTCATCCCCGCCGCCGCCGCCCACTGATGGTGGTGGTGCGCTAGGTGGTGTGCTGCTACTTTGAAATTGAGTAGCTTTAATTTTAGCTATTTGTGAAACACCTTGCGTAACAGCAAGTGCGAGCGATGCAATACCAGCGGGGTTAGGTACACCAAGAATAGCAACGGGAGCAGCGGACAGCGATGCAGTAATCGCTTTTGATGCATCAATAGTCGCACCCGCAAGTTGCAATGATTTGTTTACTTTAAATTGTTTTTTAGCCAAAGCCTCTTCTTCGGCACTACCCTTTTTTACTTTGTTCGCACGGTTAGCAAACACAGCCTCTGTTAATGCACTGAATGCCGCAAGACCTTGTTCAGCCCATTTAATAGCTGCATCAATTCTTTCTAGTGTAGTCGATTGTTGGTCATCGGCATTTTTTGTTTGAATAGCT
>Ga0209599_10000330_pt1 | contig 32908 bp, 57 predicted proteins | sample Shrwel_input2_FT_FD_187534 | JGI IMG/M metagenome (GOLD analysis project Ga0209599, IMG submission 187534) | Subsurface microbial communities from deep shales in Ohio, USA - Utica-3 well 1 S input2 FT (SPAdes) (version 2) ...
CCCATGCACCTTGGCTTTAAACCACAGATACATAAAACTACTAGGATCACCGGCATGACTAAAATCGTGGAAAGCACCTGTTATTTTGTTAGGGCCGCACACGGCATCAAACCCCCAAATAGGGCTTGGATCGTTATAATGTGGGAATACCGTACAATGTAGTATGTAGAGTTTATGGGTTTCTCTATTGTCTACTATTTCAACGTGAGCTCTGCGGTACCTGTTACTTGAATATAGTGAATTGTACCAACTGTATTCATGCTGAGAGCCCACTAAGGGCTCGCCAGTTTGTTTAAATCTATCTTCGATATCAGATGCTAATTTTGATATCTTATCCCAAACTACTGTCATAGTCCCTCATCATGCGTATTGCCCAGTCAAAGGCTACATTGGCTTCATCGCCCATGCTGTCATCTAGTTTAGCACGAATGTTGGTCATTAGTGTTTGAGGGTCTGTAAATTCTAAGTTGCGGTGTGATCCTGGAACAATCTTCTTGATCATTTGCCCGCCAAACATATCACCCATGTGCCATGTGTACAAGTGTGCCATAATCTTGTTAGGATCGTTACTAATAGATAACAGGTAGTTGTAATATTCTATAACAACGGGACGGAACTCATGGCGAGGATTATTCCCATTCATTTCAGCGTAGTCCATGGCTAGGTAAAACGCACGGCGTAAATCTGGTAAGTCGCCTAACAAACGATTGGCACCTGCGGCACCTTCAATTGCACCATAGAACAACCATTTCTGATAGGTCCAGTCTGTCCATAATTCTTGTGGAAGGGTTTTAGCAAACACCGCTTTCATAAAGGGTGTTGATTCAGCTTCTCGATGTTTGTCTACCGTAAGTTCTTTTAAACTCATTCTGCCTCTACTTTCAATACAAGTGGGTATCCATTTGCACGAGCCAGGTGTGTAGCATCTACACTTTTTTGTTCTGCAATCTCGTATGTGTATGTACCTGCAACGGCACTTCCGTCATTATGAATTTGAATTGTTAATTTCAATGCATCTTGCTGAGGAAGATTAAAAACCCCTACCAGCATTGCTACAACAAACTCTACAGGAGTTGTGTCATCATTACATACAATAACCTTGTACTTACCAGGTTCTTTAGGTACACGGCTGGTTACTTTTTTCTTATCAATAACAGGAGTTTCTGTGGTCATTTTTAATTTTCTAATAGATTGGAAAGAAGGGGCCGAAGCCCCTAGATTTATTCGCCCTTAATTTTTAGGACGCGAGGCTTTAATGCCTCAGGTACTACACGTTTAAGTTCGATGGTTAATACACCGTTCTTAATACGACCTTCGCCTACTTCCATGTGCTCTGCAAGAGTCCATGAACGAGTAAAGTCGCGTGTAGCAAGTCCGCGGTGAATATACTTTGTTTCAGTATCTTCATCACGCTTACGCTCACCTTTAACAATTAGTTGATTCTGATCGATTTCAACTGTAATATCCTCCTGTGTAAATCCAGTAACAGCAACTTCCAACTCGTAAGAGTCTTCGGAGTGTTTCAAGATATTATATGGGGGATAATTGTTATTGATTTGATTTGCAAAACGACCTTCGATGTCGTTAAACAAACTGTCAAATCCTAGAAGTGCTTTGTTCAAAGCATTGGTGTCAAAACGGACTAGTTGATTCATAATTTTCTCCTTAATAAGTAAGAATCATTGTTGGGCACTATGCCCAGTATGTAAGCCCATTAGGTGCTTACATAATATATTTATACACGAATTAATCATTTTTGTCAAATAATTGACCTTCAACTTGATCTGCTTTTGGAGCATTAAATTTTAAATATTTTTCTTCGTATGATTTTTTAGATAGCGTTTGATCTTCAGTTTTTATACTTGCACGTATAGAGTTATATACCGGGTGCAACAGCTTATCCATAATTCTACGCGACATACGTTCTAATACTTGGTCTACATCTTTACCCTGAGCTATGTCCTGTAAGGCAACACCGTGTTCAAACATACGAACACGTTCTGACCAACTATCATAACTTTCTCCAGGGTTTGGTTTCATAGCGGATTTGAGTATTCAAATTCTATTGTACTGTTAATTATAGGATTAGGAATGGGCTCTGGTTCAATCAACAATAACTCTTTTACTAAAAGACTACGTTTTCTTACATCAGGTTGTCCTAGCACAACTACACCGTATAGTTCTTTTTTCTTTTCAACCAACATAAGAACGCAACGGCCTGCTGGGTTTGTAAATCCTGTCTTGGAAATTAATATATTGTCGTACACAAAAATTTCAGGGTTTGTATTGTGTACGTTAATTGTAATTGTTTTCTTACCACGTGGCGCATTCAATGCGGCATTACGTTCACTGGCAATTTTACGTATAACAGGTTGATGTTTAATCAACGACAAGAATTCAATTAGGTCTGATGCTGTACTTTGATTACCCGGTAGCAATCCTGTACTGTCGACAATTTTTGTATTGTATAATGAGTTGCTATCAAGATAATCATTTGCATCTTTGATGAATTGGTTAAACCCGCCGGGATGGTAATTTGCAAGTGTTTCTGCCGCACGGTTATCACTGCTGATCAAAGTTGCTCGCATGAGATCCATGCGTGTCATTAGTGCGCCTTGCGGCACACGGCCTCCACTGCGCCCATTTACTTTGATCTTTTCATCTAGGTCTACTCCACTATTTAATACAGTAATGGCAGTAAACAATTTAGTAATACTAGCAATAGGACGTACTTCGTGCCTGTTGTTTTGCACTAGATAAGTAGCCGACGAGAAATCGTAAAAAGCATGAGCTCCTGCGTGGGCCAGGCTTGATACCGATAACAATAACAATAATAATAACTTTTTCATGACCACCTTAAAATAAACATTAATGCATCTTTCTGATCACTAAAGTGATAATCAATTTTTGTATGATCATATGTATTGTATCCGTTCATATGCATATCGTTAGTGATGTAACTTGGGCAATATTCTTTGGCCCAAATCAGCGGCTCCCAAAATGGATCATAGGGTATTGTAACTGTCATGACCACCTCAAAATAAACATAGTAAGATCCTTTTCGTTTCGGAACCAAAACTTTGCGTTGTTAGCATACCAACGCATGTTAGGAGTCCATACTCCGTCATGTGCGGTAGGACCAAATGTCTCAATCATCCACGCCATCATTTCATTCCAATGCCAACCGTTACTAGGATGTACAGTTAGATATCGAGCACCATAGACACGCCCTTCATTGATTTCTAATTCGTGCCAACCCATTGCTGACATTAGAACTTCTGTGTCAATATCTTTAGCTAATTGTTCTGCACATGCTTCAGCTATTTTAGAATACATTAGGACCACCTTATTAAAAACATCATGTGATCTTTTGGATCAGCAAAGTACAGTTTAGGATGTTTGTACCACCATCGTGTGCCATCACCTGGACCCAATCTTAGTTGCAACCATTCAAACATTGCGTCTGGAGCACGGAACCCGTTCAACTCAACAATATGATATTCATGATCTACTAATAACATCAGGACCACTTTAAAATAAACAGCGTTAAATCTTTTTCATCTTTGAAATAGAATTTATCTTTCTTTTCAAACCAGCGACTAGCAGAAGTTCCAAAACGTTCTTTGCACCATGCTTGTGCTTGTTCGTTTAAATCCATAGGAGTAGTTTCTGTTCGTGGAAGTTCGATCCACGTATATTCCATACCCCAGCCTTTGGCCTTACCAGTTTTCATCTGGCGTACTCCGTGATCTGACCCAATGTTCAGTCCACCAAATACTTGACTGCTAATATTAGGAAACCCAGGAATTGTTGCCATTACGCCCACCTCAACATATACATAAATGCTTCAGATTCTGTTTCAAATTCTTCGTAAGTAAATCCAATGGTTCCGCTGGCAGTTGTATAGAAATGTGTAGCACGCCAGCACCTATCTATATTCTTAATTTCCCAACGACTATCCTTATACTTCATGTCCACCTCAATATAAACATAGTATATTTTTTTTCATCTATTACTGCAACCTGCATAACTTCATAGCCGTGTCTACCATATCTATCTAGTTTAGGCATCAAGTCTAATCTAAGTCCAGCTGTTCGTTCAACATGATACTTGAATCCAATTATTCGATCTTCACCAGAACTAGGCCAATCTGGATCATATGACATATAACACTTGTTTAGTAAATGATTTACTAATTTTGTATCTATAAGTCTCATGACCACCTCAACAAAAACATAGTCAAGTCTTTAGAATCTTTAAATGCAAATGTTGTGTTGCCAAACATACTATGCATGATCCAACCCTTACTATCCATGCCTTCCCAAGTTTTGGGAGTGTCATAGGTCCAGCCACCTTCTCCAACATTATCTTTACACCATCGCTCCATCTCACCATTAAGATGATAACGATCCTTGCCAAATGTAATCCAACTTGCAGTGTTACTCATGACCACCTCAAGACAAACCAGTTGTAGTCTTTCTGGTCACGGAAGTAAATCCTACCTTCATACCGGTGATCCCACCGGCTCCAGGCATCGTGTTGCGTAGGATGTGGACCAAACTGTTCTGTACACCATTTGCGTACTTCGTCGTAGTGTATCCAATCGTAATCTGCTTCATACCATTTAGCACGGCTGAATTTATATTTGGGTGCTGGCTTCATAGGTAGGAAAATTTCTTTGCAAAGATTAGTACCGTATATTTTGTTAAGTAACATTTTCTGATAGTAACTCTTGCCGGTTTGACGACCCGCAGTAATCAACATCATTTCGCCCTTCTTGAATCCACCCTGATTTATTTTATCCCAGAGTGCTTGTTGGAAAGGTTCTATGCCCTCAGTTGTGTTTTTAATTATTCCCATTATGCGTACTTCAATGCAAACAATGTTGCGTGTTTCTCTATATAAAATGTGAAAACAGTATGTTTAGGAATTTCACCAATCATCTCATCCCATTTACTTTGATGGAATGCAAAATCAAAATCTTGTCCTTGCACAAATCCTTCTGAGCGAAGATTTCTAACGAGCTCCATAATCTCAGAAGGATCCTTATGCATAACGTTGATCTTAACCATTTAATATGTTACCAACATATTCAATAGTCAATGTGTCGTCAGGAACAATTTGTCCTTCCCATTGTATAGCCATCATTAATGCATCTTTATTGCTTTTAAAAACAAAGTCCATATAATGAACATTGGCATGAGTTTGAAATCTGTCCCCAGGCAATCCAAACATTTCAAATGCCCAAACACAGACTTCGTTCCACTTGTATTCGTTGTCGTAATTACGACTCCATGGTATGCGTACAGTACTACTCATTCTACCTCCTCAAGATAATCCCACCCTTTACCGCCGATTGCTTCCCAGGCACGCCATTTGTCTGCTTCGTCTTTACAGGCCTGTGGCATGCCAATACTGCCCACGACAGCACCGCATTCACAGCGATAACTAATACCGCTGGATTCATCAAAGTATGCAGTGCCGCCGCAGGGCAGTCTCATTGGATCGTATTGTTCCATGTTACACCTCAAAGTAAAAGCCAGGGATGAAGGCATCGCCTTCCCAAGGAATGTACCCACGTGGGTTAGCAAGTACACGAGTATCACCAATCTTGTAATCTACAGGATCGTGCATGTGTCCATGAACCCATACTTTAATCTCTGGGTTATCAAGAATGAACTCGCTCATTTCACTTGCGTAACCACCGTTGGTAACACCTTCGTGCTTGAACTTTTCGTTTACACTTTGAAAACTAGGAGCCATGTGTGTAATAACAACAACTGGCAAGTTTTTTGTTGCACGATTTTCTTCAAGAAAAAACTTAAAGTATTCCTTGGTCTTGCGGTGTTCCTCGACAGTATGCTCAGGAGTTAGTTTGTGATACAGTCCTTTTGCAGGATAGAAGTTTTGTACAACTTTGTAGTCGTTCATAAAGTTCTTGATAGTGTAAACAGTGATAGGATCGCCTTTGTTAAGGTCGGTCCACAGTGTAGCACCTAAGAACAGTACACCTTCGTACTCAAAGCATTCTTTCTCCAACAAGGTAACGTTGTCAGGCAACATGTCTTTGAGTTCCCCGTAGGTCTTGTCAAAGCGACCTCTGTAGTGTTCGTGGTTACCCATAACCATAAACACCTTCTTGTATTTTGGAACAACGAAGTTAAAAAAGTCGTAGCAAGGGAAAGCACCCGGAACACGATCCAATACCTTAGTCTGATGGAATTCCTTACGAAGTTCTTTTACCTCACAGATATCACCTGCAAGTAGAAGTACATCGCCACCAGGTAGATCTAGAAATCCAGAGATATCCAAATGTAAATCTGATACAAGTGTAATGTTCATTTAATTTTCCTTTATAGTTAATTATACACTATATTGGTAAAACTGTCAAGTAGTGAGCATTCCGCTCACTTGTGATTTCGTTCGCACTCATCACAATTTCTTAATGAGTTGGTATTAATATTATCTAGATTCATGAGCCAGATTTTGCCCTGGTCGGGCAAAAAAAATGAAAAACACATTATCTGAGTTCACTTCACCAATAGTACTATAGCATTACAGAGGCGGTCAGCCGGTACCTCGAGCTACGTTTTTATCCTGACGGCGGGCTGTTACACTGGTACTATCCAATGTAGAGCCGTGTGGGGACACCCACGTCTTTAGCCTTTTTAAATTTGTTCAAATAGCAAAATCAGTTTTACGAAGGCGTATCTGATCATCATCCTTTCGGGTAGTTGCTAAGTCCCTTTTCAACCAAAAGGTAGTTCCGTCCCTGCGATCCGAGATCCAGTTTTTTGGGCACACGAAGGTAAGCCTGTGCGAGCGGCTAGTTGATTTTAGTGTGTATGTGTGCGGAGTAACTAGTATATTGGTCAAACCAGTATATAGTCAAATGGTATTTTTGCCTATTAAATAGTACAAAGGATCGAATATGGAAAAGATTAAAAAAGCGTTTTGGTTTACTTTGGGAATGTTCTTCTTAGGTGTAGCCTATATTGGGGTCGTTACCCCCGGAATACCCTGGTCTACTCCGACCGTTGTTGCGGCTTATTGCTTTGCTAAGAGCTCAAAACGCTGGCATGATTGGATCATGAATCATAAACTATTCGGTCCTTTTCTTCGCAATTGGTCAGAGAAACGTGTGTTCCCTACATACGGAAAATGGGCCATGGTTATCACAATGGATGTTAGTTTAATCATCCTGTGGTTTACTACATACAATTGGAAGTTAGTTGCAGGAGTTGGAGCCGGAATGGCACTCTGCGCTATCTGGGCATTACGTTATCCTAGTACGCCAGAAGAATACCAGCGCCGTAAAGACGCTGGTGAAAAGATCGGTTGGTTTAAGTAATTACTTGCCGACGTTTACGTTAGCACCACCGCCAATAACAAGTGTGTTACCTTTGAATGTAGCAATTGCTTTTGCAACTTCAAGTGCCGCATCAGCTTGCTTCATACGGGCTTGTGCATCCATGTACTGAATAGCACCAGCATTACTGTTCAAGGCAGCAATACGTCGAGCTTCTGCCTGTGCAGTTGCTACTTCAACTTCTTTCTGCTTGAGCTCGTTCTTGGCCTTGACCAATTCATTGGCACTGGCAACAATAGCATCAGCAGGTACAATGTTACGAATCAACACTTGACTGACATTAATCATACCATCTAGCTTTTCATCTGCTAGTGTCTTGATAACAATTTCACGGATGTCAGCTTCCATCACTTGTCGATTGTCTGCCATATCCAATGCTTCGTATTTGCGTGAAGCCTTGTAAATAGCGTTTCGAGTTGCGTTGAAGATGTAGTTGTACATTAGGTACACATCGCCATTATGGACAGCGTGGAACGATTTGTTCTTTGTGTTGTACAAGTCGCTAACATTAGCTTGGTTGATGTTGTAAACAACCAGTGCATCAAAGTCCTTCATTGTGCTGTTATCTTTAGCCAATGGAGTCATGTCTTCTACTTTAACCGACACATCCTTAATTGGGAAGGTAAGCACTTCACCTACAATCACTTGGTTGAAAGAACCAGGCAACAGTTCTTGGCCGCTAACTTGTTTATCAAAGCCACGGCGCAGACCAACTTCGCCAGTCTCGATACGAGTACATGCACTGATAAGAGCGATTGCGGCAAGAACAAAACCAATTTTAACAAAACGATTCATTTAGATAACTCCAGTAGAAAAAAGATAGAAACAAAAAACAAAACCCAATGTAAAATACAAGGGCCTTAGCCAACGATCATTGATCATATAGATCCTTAAAAGTTCAAAGTTGAAATACCAAACAATAACAGTATTGCTATTGTTACACTAATTATAGCATACATTCCGACTTTAGTCAAGAACAATGCCTGAGCACCTGTCATTTTTTGGATACCTTGAATACCAAAATAAATTAGTATTGCAAGGATTACAAATAGTAAAATTGCACCGATCATACTGTTTCAATTCCGTTCAATTTCCAGTCCTTACCAAACTTTTCGTAATGCCAAACTTGATTAACAGTTTGTCCTGCATCTTCAAAAGTGTACCAAATACTAAACTCGGTGTTATTGGTCAATCGAACTTCATGACTTACATTGTGTAAGGTAACGGTACTGGGAGTCAACCCATTTGTAAGTTCATCTACAATATCTGGACCAAGCAGGGAGTTCAACGTTGCTACATCAGCGGCCGCGAATGCCTTTTGGATTGTCCAAAATTGTTGGGTAGGGTTGAAAGGTTGAGTACTCACACCACGTTCCTTGTTAATAAAATTACGAACCAATTGAAAGCCTTTGTAGAACAGCCAAGCAATACCAAGAAGCAGGGCAACTACAATTACGAAACCAAACACATCAGCGATAAAACTCCACACAGTATATTCCTTTTTAGGTTGAGAAAAATTTGAACTACCTGGGCCGCTATCAAATCCATTTGAAGGGCCTGAGGCTACAACTCCGTTACTTACACTGCCACTACCTGCACTAGGTGTACCATTGTTAATAACAGTGGTGCTACCTCCACCGTGACTGCCGTGTCCAAACAATGCATTACCCAAAAAGGTGCCAGCAAATGAGCCGCCAAGCGAACTCATGAACACTCCACCTGCACCAATACCCGGACTAGGTGCTGAATATCCTGGACTAAACCCAGGAGATGGAGCACTACCATAACTTGGAGCAGAGTTGCTATAGCCTGGAGTAGTGCTAGGCGTTGGGGTTGTTGAAGGGCGAACCTGTTGTGCTACTGGTGCAGTAACTTCGCTTTTACGAACTCCAACAGATGACCCTTGTGTATTACCGCCAATGCCTCCAGGCTTAGCAGTTTGTGCAGGAGCAGGAGCAGGTGCTGCCGCAGGCTTTGATGGTGCTGAATAAGAACTAGACTTACTAGCATTCGAGCTAGAGCTGGAACGGGCGCCGCCACTACTACTGCCACCGCCAGAGCGGCCAATGCTACTAGCATCTGCAATACCCGCCAGCATAACACTGGACAGGATTGCAACAGAAAGGAACTTATTTGCTTTCATACAATCTCCTTAGATATTAGCACCCGAATAGTCTGGCCAGCCTGTTGGACCGTTGGCACTTTCCTGCACAGGTGCAGTAAATGCTTCTTCGGGTTCAACACCCAATTCTCCAACAACTTCGTAACGGCAAGCACGACCTTTTGCTTCATTGTAGTCACTTGGAATGCTTACAACATCGCGTGGGTTGATCTTAACAATAACAGTACGCTCGCCGCCAAAGCAGGACAAGTAACTCATACCGCAGAAGTGCAGACCGGTGGAACAAGTTTGATCCTTATTGTCGTCAACTTGGTTACGTTCCATTTCAACAACACACCCAGGTGCATTTAGCATAGTGTTGCTGTGTACATCCATAAATGTATCGCGGACTTTCTTGTAAGCCAAGAAGTGACCATCTGGAGTAATTGGCAAGTTGTTCTTTTCCAAGAAGCCATACAATTCAGTAACGGCTCTCTTAGATGGATTCTTGTACAAGTTCTCCATAAAGTTAACCATTGGCTCAACAGGAAAGCCTTCTTGCAACATCTCAATCATACGACGAGCAAGACCAGTGTTCAACACTTCACCTTTCCAAAACAATGTTTCACCTTGGATGCTAACATTGCCAGCACCGTAGTTCAACACAACCTTCTTAGGTTCGATAATGTCTTTAACAGTATCCCAATCACCTGCCTTAATAGCCTCAAGAACCTTTTGATAGGTAATATGGGTTTTGGAAACAGTGTGCGACTTATTTCCAATTACAACAACAATGTTTGATCCTTGGATCAAGAATGGATAACTCATTTTAAATGCCTTTCTTTGCGTCAATCAAATTTACATACTCAGCAATATCGCTTGCTTCAACGCGGTAGGTGCTCAACTTACTTAACAATGGGTACCTACGATTTACTTCGTTGAGTTCTGCTTGGTATTTGATTACCAATGCTTCTGGGCTAAGGTTAGCACTAGGAGCGAACTTACGGAATAGTCTATCAATATTGTAACGGTTTCCTTGAAACTTGTCAACCTTTTCAAAAACTTTAACCAGTTTAGCGTAAGGACTATTAGTATCAATTTCGGCCAAAATACTGAAGTTGTTATAACTGAACATGTCTGCGTGATCCAACCCGCTACGCACCAAACTCATCAACAGTTTAGAATTGTCCTTACCGTTCAACTTGTCGGCAATATGGTCTTCGAAGTTTTTCCAGTTTGGCTTTTTCTTGATCTCTTCGATGTCGCTTTTACGCACACCGTAAATTTCATCGCCGAACAGACCTGGCAGACTCTTAACATCCTCATGCAATTCCTTGCCGGAAGTGTACCCTTTGGCACTTAGCATTGTGAAGCCGCTCAGTGGCACATAGTAGTAGGTCTCTGTATCGACAAACTTGCTAGTATCACCTGCATCACGCCACACCATGTCTTGCTCGTCACGTCGGTAGCCGCCACCGCCACGTCGTTCCAATTTGAGAATTGAAACGTTACGGCCCATGTTCTCACGTTCACGTTGCTTCAATGTACTTGCCGCAAAGCGGCGAGCAGTAGGTGGTTCTTGGATAGCGGCAAAGAACGCGGCAGTATCCATTGCCTTGGTCTTGTCTGCTTTTTCCAAAATCCAGATAGCACGGCTGTAAACATCACAACCAGTTTCGCGGTAGTGATAACGAGCACGTTCACCTGCACCGGTCTTCAAATCGTTAATGATAAAGTGGCTAGCTTCGTCAACCGGCACTTGCCATTCTTGCCAAGTGATGTAATGTCCATTGGCATCTTTAGCATGATTGTCTGCGTACTCAGTAACACTCTTGCCGGTAGTTACTGCTTTGGTATGACGAGCTTGATGCAACAACCGAATTTGGATATTCCAATTCTTAGCCAAGTCTTCAATCTTGAACGCAAACTTCTTCAAACGATTAAATTGCTTGTCATCGAAGGTAGGAAGTTGTGTGTCAATTGCATATTTAGAAACAGCCGAAGTCCACAACTTGTGCTCTTTCTTCTTATACAAGAACACAGCACGATCCCAGAGGTTGGAAATAGCATCTGCTTCTTTAGCAATAACCACTGCCAGGGCCGCATTAAGTTCTTCCAACTTTGCTTTGATAGATGCAATGGTTGATGGAATGTAAGACAAGCCTTCGCGTGATGCCTGGAAGTCCAATTCTCCAATACCAAAATGCATTTCCAAACCGCAGGACAACAGTTGACGAAGGTCTCCCAAAGATTGGTCGGCCTGTGGAATATCGATAGGGTAAGCAATATTACCCATAATGGCTACACTACTGCGACCTACTCTGTACGAATGTACACCGGGAATGATATCAATAGTTTCGTAATCAACAAGATTAAATGTAAAGTCAGACACGCCACTAATCACAGGCTTCAAATTGAAGTATGTATAGACTTGACGTGCTTCTTGACGGAACTTGTCAAAGTCATAACGATCGTTGACAGAGAACTTAACTTCGACTCCGGCTGGCTCGTCGGTAGCTTCTTGCATCATCAGTGCAATGGAAGGTACACCTTCGCCGTTGATGAAAGCAGAGTAGATGCCTTTCTGGCCATCCTTGATAGCAGTTACAGTGAAGTTATCAGTATAACTAAAAGGAGACTTACTGCCGAGACCGAGAGCTCCAATGAAGGCGTTAGAATCAGTCTTAGTAGATTCAAAGTATGTAGTGTAAATGTTTGTAACTTGGGCATGTGAAAGTCCTGTACCATAATCACGGATTGAAAAATGCGGCTCCAATACATTTGGGAGATGCACATCGAATGGAGTATCTGCCTTACCTGCGGCAGTATGAGAGTCAACGGCATTGCAACTCAACTCTCGGATGATAGCACGAATTTTGTTAGCGTACAAGCCTGAACTCAAAATAGAGAATGCTTTGGCCGAATTGCGAATACGGAACTCGCCAATTTCGGATACATTGGAAACAATTGCTTCGTTTACAGGAGCATTGTTAAGAATCATTTGGAACCTTTCAGTGTAGTGTGTTGCTGTCTATGTGTTAATTATACACTGGTTTTACCAGTGTGTCAACCGATTACAAGGTGTTTGAAGTAATTAAAATGGTCTTCTAACGTCCATGTTTTTGGATTGATTGCTGTACCGTCGTGCGTTTCAAAAGTTGCTGTAAACACATTGGTATAACGTGTAAACGGCAACCACATATCTGGAGTCTTACTGGCCCATCCTGCTTCTTTTAAAGAATGGTGCTTAGTACGGCTCAGACGTACAGTAGGAGCATTTAGCGCCTGCTCTGTGGTAATAGAATCTGAAAGCAATAGATCACGAATACGTGCGGCCGGAATCAAATGTTCAAAGTCGCAGTCCTCGTCTGCACCAACTTCGTGATAGTGTGCTTTCATTCCATCACGTTGTTGGATACAATATTCGTGGTAACGGCGTAGATAGTAATCAATATCATTACGAATCTCACGCAACCATTGCTGATCATTCTTAACCATTTGATACTCGCCTATAAGGCGATCAATGTGTGTAGAACAATGTTTGGCCACAGTCTTATAAGTTTCGGCAGTACGCTTTGTCTTGCCATACACTGGCGCAACAAATTTTTCTAAGTTTTCTTTCAACATATTAATCTTCAAAAAGGTTTGCAATTGTACGTATAGGTGCAACTTGTGTTCTTTGACTTTTGTATCCAAACAACTGATTTGCTTTTTGCTCAAAATACCACCCTTCGTTTTCGCCTGGCAACTTGAGGTCACAGGTTTTGGTATTAAGACCATGATATGGTTTCTTGAGAGGAATTTTTACAATTTTTAAATCAGTTCTTAACAGAACATCTTTTATAGTATTAAGCAAATCATTAATGTCAACTTTGAACAATTCAGTTTGATTACCCCATTCAAACAATTTCTTGCCACTTACATTTTTGTAAACATGTTTGATATATGACTCTAGTCGAGCAATGTCCGCTGGTCTTCCAAAATATAAATGGTCAATAACAAATTTACTACTTTGTTTACGCTGTATTCCTCGGACTACATTAGAAGGATGTACAGTTACACCTGGCTTCCAGAAGTCTGGGTTTCCGCCAACATCTTTGTGAATATAATAAAAATGACTGCTCATACAGTTACCTTTGCTGTGTCAGGGAACAAACCGTCTGCAATATTGCCGTCAGTAATGCCCATCTTAGCGCCTTCACCGTGGAATGGCAGATTCAACTTTCCGCCATTACGGATATGAATTTCACGCATGAAGTTACTCATCGCGGCAGGAGCAGACCAAGTGCTACCTGGGTTCTTGTGTTCCCATTGTACTTTAGCCTTAGCATGTGCCAACGAAGATGCTTTGAAAGACTTCTTAACGCTCTTAAGCAAAGTAACCATCCAGCCGTCGGGCAACTTGTCAGTTGGGTTAGTACTAGAAATACGATGGAGTTCGTATAGTCCAATGTACACACCTTGATCAATTTCTTCCTGCATTGGAAACACTTCAACAATGGCACTCAAGATGTTTTTCAACACTTTACCGCTGTCATCAATTTCAATACCCTTTTGAGCATACTTGAAGTGACTAAAGAAGTAGTCGTTGTCGCCGCGCAAGGTGTCGCTGTTACGGCTACCTTTGTCTTGCAAGTCGATACCACAAGCATCAAATTGAACCTGCATAGTATGAGCACGTACAACCTTAACATCGCGACTGCCGTTCTTATAACGTACCAATGCATTACGATGCAAGTCGCCTGGATTCAGTCGCTTGACACCAGTGTCGTTGAGCATTTCAAATGCATAGGATGCAAAGTTAGGATCTTCAGTTTCTACAACAGCACAAGGAATTTCCGTAAAGCCCAGGAGACCTGCGGCAATGGTACGATGTTGTGCGTCATACAAGTAGATACCAGATTTGCCAACTGTGCGACAAGCAGACCCGGGCGAGCAAATACGCGGATCCCACTTTTTCATAATATTGATAATGTGCTTGTGAAGAACGTCACGTTGCACTTCGTAGTCAATCCACAGGTCCTCGATTAGGATCATGGAACTAACAGGGAATTTATGGGAGAGTGCTTTGGCACGGGCACGCCATGCATCAAGTTCTTTTTGCGTCACATTGTAGTGAGCTTTGAGCTGAGTTTCAACTTCGGTGATAACGTCAGTTAATTTACGAGTAAGGCGTTTAGCGGCCATTTTAATTTCCTTTTGGTTTAGTAATGATGCACAATGCATCCCAATATGTAAAGAACACTATGTTCTCTGCATGTATTAATTATACAAGAAAAAACCAGGACTGTCAAGCCCTGGTTTTGTCAATTTGTCCAAAATTTATTAAAAAGCATCCCAATATTGGGGCATTTTTTCCTTAACTTTGGACAATACAACACGGTTACCATCGTCGTTTACAAAGACAAACTTACCGCCTTGTGGGTCCACTTGTTTCAAGTCGCCTTGGTTGAAGTAAACTCCTTCCCAAGTAAAGTCTTCATCGTCCGATGATGCTAGTACAACCTCGTCTTGGTTTGCGCGGTCTCCGGTCTGTGACGATGGTACTTTGTAGTCGATGCCGATCGTCTGCGTGAACGGGTTTCCGTGCCACAGCGTATCGGCCATGTCCTTTGGGACGTCGATGCCCTTAATTTGGAGATCAACATCGTACTTGGCTTCGTTGCTGAACTCTGGTTTAGCGTTCAAGAACTTCAAGGCTTCTTGCGGAGTTTCATCGTAGCGGTTCATTTCTTCAACCAATGCTTTCAACATGTCAAAGTTGAACTGATCAAACATGCTGGCAATCTTGCAGATAGCGTGTACATGTTCTGTTGCATCCAAATTATCCATGCAGTACTCAACAATGAAGTTTTGGTCAAGACCCTTGTACTCCATCATGTAGTAGATACGACCTGGACGGTTACGCATATGACTGTCCACACGGTACTTGTCATTACAGGTTAGAATGAACAACTTCTTGCTTGGAAATACACCATCCAACAGAGTCAAGATAGATTCTTGATCGTCACGATCGTAGACCTTTTCAAATTCATCGAATAGAATTACGCAAGGCTGATCAATCTTTTGGAGGAAACTATTAAACTCGTCGCCAGTCCATGGAGCATTGATAACAATTGTAGGTACTGACAACTCTGCCGCTTTAACAGACAGCATTTTGGCCAGCAAAGATTTGCCAGACCCCTTTTCGCCTGTAAGCATAACGCCAGTTGATGCAGAACGATCTTGGAAAGTGTTTAGGATACGACGAGCAGTCTTTTCGGTATCACCGTAGACCTTGCCCTTGATCTCAAAGGATTCGATACCTTCAAGAAACAGTTGGCCGCTCATCGCGTCCTTTTTAATAACGTAGTTACCAGCAGGTAGTACTTCGTGGAGATCCATACTCTCGCGATTGGTAACACGATAAGTTGTGCCAGATTTTAGAAAAAGTGCCATGATGCAAAATTAAAAGTTGTTGCTGAAGTAAAATTATATAGTAAAAACAACAGCTAGTCTATAGATAAATGCACCAAATTTTTTATTTTTTAGGTTGTGAAAACAATCTCGATGTTTCAATTCTATACACAGATTCAGGATTACTACTTTCCATGATCATGTCTTGTATTTTTAGTATACTTACGTATAATTCTTTAGACTTATTGTAATAGGTATCTTTGTTGATTTGATAAATGGTTGAATAGGTCTGTATATCTGTGTTCATCTTTGATGACATGTAAGATGTTAGACTGTTAGGATCACCTTGGACATCATTCTTAATTTCCCATTGCATAAGATTCTCGTGTATCTCTGATCCTAGCATATTTCTATAGATGCTCCTGTCTAGTATTAAAGACATAACCCACAGTCTCTCAATTAGTTTAAGTTTCTTAGCAAGTACATTACATCTATCTTTTTCCGATTCTGTGAGTGCTGGCCCTAATCCTATTCCTGAATTAATTGTCCATACCCATGCAGTTGGATTTTCTAAAACAGGCTTCTCGTGCTCGTTTAGGAATTTTAATCTAATATCAATCCCAGGAATAAAACAAGGCGAAGTAGTGTTTGAGTAAGGAATAACACCAATAACCCTATTTGGAAATTCTTTTTCAAAATAAACAGTAACTAGCATTATTATCTCTTGTACTTTAGTAGTTCGTCCAAGGTTAGGTAATTAAAGTCTTCATCTAATGCCCAATTGAATCTATTGTGTTTCCACAAGTTTTGTAAACTGGATACCTTTGACTTATTATCGTAACTTGTATGTTTGGTAAATTCTCGTATGTAATCTTTTGCAGGCCACTTGTATGAATTTACCGTACTTTTAATTCTCTTATCTTGATTGTGTAGTGACCACAATTGAAAATATCGAGTGTTATAAAAATGGTGTATATTTTTAAATGCTTCTTTAGGATTAACAAATGCTGTCTCTGGTGCAAACAGCCTGTATAAATTTATTTGCCATTTTTGTGTAAAATTAAACCACCAGGTGAATTCCTCTGCATATTTTATGCCTCCGGGGAACTCCTCTGCAATTGGTTCATATCTTTCAAAGATTAGTTTTCCATTTTTACTTCCAGACTGATTGTTAAAAATTTCAACAATATTGTCCTTCCAATTAGGATCTTTTAATCTATTTGTTTTTGCTAACCAACGTATACTTGCCGCGCCAAACAATGGGTCTGCTGGCTCACCTGTAGTTAGTATACCTTTTTGTGTATATTCTTCTAGAGATGTTTTAATTGTTTCGTGTTGAATTTTAGAAACAATATCTATAAAGTATTCGGGATATTCTTCTATACTGTATCCGTTGCACAATACAGTTAATCTGTTTAAAGATTCTTTTGGCCAGTTACGTAAAATGCCTGTTAACGCACAGGTACTATCGATGCCGCCACTCCACATGATATAAATATGCTTGCCAGTATCGTGTAACTCTATAGCTCGTTTATCAACACAGTCTGCCCAAGTATCTCCACTGTAAGTATCTTTCAGCAGATCTTCAATACTTTCACATTCTAGTTTAGTTTCAAATACATCTGCTTTGTACTTCAATCTACTAATTGTAGAATATAGTGTAGGCTGCATTACAAACTGCGAGCCCCATACATCAGGAGGCATTGCATTACAGTTAGGTTGTAAACAAATTCTAAGATTTTTCATTTAAGTATTGTTACCAGGACATCGTCCCATTGATTCCATGGTCTTGTAATTTTAACTTGTTGACCAAAATTATCAAGAATCCATTTTTCGTTATAATAATTCCATGTTAGATTATGCTTGTGTGCAAACTTTAACATTCGATCATTTTGTGTTGCAATCTCTCCTAGCATCTTTGTATGATTTTCGTAGGCATCATACTTTGCATAGGTAATCTTAAATCCACCGTGTTGAAACCACCAAGCATAGCTCGCCATATCTGGGCGATATACCAGCATGATCCAGTCATTAGGAAATGCATCCTTAACAGACTGTAGGTCATATGCCCAGTCGTGGCTTTTAATAATTTTACAACCACCGGGATTGGTCCATGCCTGATCTAGATAAGTTGCATCTAACTTGGCATCGAACTCCATCCCGGGACCAAAGTACGCACCGCGGTGCATAGGTCTATCGGTATACTTTCCAGGTGCCCAATCAGGCATTCCTGTTGGCTCATACTCTCTGTGCGGAGCATGATCAGACTTGTTAACTCCTTCTAGCTTTTCAAGCTCATGGGAGATAGCACTCCATTTACTTCCTGGAACACCCGTAAAGAATATACGATCTGGTAATTGCATAATTAATTAAATTGAATAGTTTCTGCAACAGGAATCCACTTCTTACGTTGTGAAGAAATAAATGCCTTGAAGTTGGTGTTGTTATTCATCGAATCAAACCAATTGGTATCTTTTAAGAACTCTCGATATTCTTGACTGTTGACTGCTTCTGTAAACAATTTTGTGTAAAAATCTAAAATATCTTTCGGAGTATTCTTAGGAAGAACAATTCCAACATGACCAACTAGATCAAGACCTTTGAATGCATCTGCAATGTTTGGATAGTTACCAACACGTTGGTTGCCTGTGATACCGACAATCTTAAGTTTGCCTGCCTTTGCAAGTTCTAGTGCAATAGGCAATGGACTAATACCAAATTCAATTTGGTTACCAGATACAGCCTGTGCTACAGCCGCTGGACTATTAAATTGAACACGCTGAGAGCCAGTTGCATTAGTCTGCTTGGCCATATACTCATATGCTAAAACTTGAACAGGAGCACCAACTCCTACGTTAATCTTAGTACCTGCTCTTAGTGCTTGTGCAAACTCTGCAGGAGTATTGACCTTACTTTCGTTGGAAGCATAAAGAGCCAACGGAGCTTCTCCTAAGCTAACAATTGGTTCCCACTCTGTAGGATCTTGGACCATAGTTTTCTTATACCAAACAGGTGTACCAAACCAAACACCAACTCCTGGTGCGTAAATTGTATAACCATCATTTGCCGCTACTGCAAAATGGTTCATACCTACTAATTCGTTTGCACCCGGTTTAAACTCAAGAACAAAGTTTACATTCTTGTTTGTTTTTTTGATGATACTGTCGATTTTTCTAAAAAGAATTTCGTTTCCTGATCCGGGGCCATACGCAATGACCACGTTAACTGGTTTGGTAGGTTCCCACGCAAACGAAAGAGCTGGAATAAGTCCAACAAGACAGATAAGAACTATTTTTTTAATAATATTGTACATTTTTTTCCTCTAATAAAAAGAACGGAGCCACCCTGGCACGTTCTGCAATTTGTCTTGTAATTATATAATAAAAAATATTGATAGTCAATTAATGAATTCATAAAAAAGCCCCTTTCGGGGCTTTTATTATTTCATGCTGTTAGCACGAACTTCTTCGAATGTGTAATCCTTAATGATTTTACCATCTCGGAATACTTCTACTAGTGCGTTAGTCCATCCGATACCTCGATCAGTCCAACTGGTTGGTTGTTCAACACTGGTCTGAAACTCACCACCGCTGGTCCAAAGTGTAACACGGCCTTTCTTACTGGCCTTAACACGATCAGTAATAGGGTCTTTGAAAACATCAACCCATTCACCGTTGACTTCTGCGGCACTACATTTCATCGCAAACTTTTGAGTATCACGATCGAGTTGTTGTAGCAAAGCACCTCCCATGCCAAACGCAAGGTTATCGGCACTCCAGCCACCCATGTCAACTACAACACCAAGGATGCTACGGATGCTCAACTGGTTGATACCATCGCCCCACAACATGCGAACATTGTTCAGGACTTTGTAGCCCTTAGCATTTGTAGTGTAGCCAAAAGTATCAGCAAGGATGTTAAACATCTTTGGCAACACTTCGACCGGATCACCTGAGTCGGGACGGATCACAACAGTAGCACCACTTGCTACAACTTCGTCTTTCAACTCAGTGCCCCACATGCGGCAGGCGTTGTAGATGTCGTATGAGTCACTTACAACGGCAAGGAGTGAACCTGGTTTGCCGAATTGTTGGACCATGTTACGGTAAGCATCAACTTCGCCGGTTCTTCCCCAACTGGTGATGGTACTGTGCTCTGCGGCAGGAATAGAAAAGCCAGCCAACTCAGCGTTGTAATACTCACGAGCATGTAGAATACCCGAAATAGTATCCGTACCCATGAAATTGACGAGGTGTGCCGCACCACCAATTCCTGCAGACTCCATGCTACTAACACCCCGAGCACCAAAGTCGTGAAGTTTAAAATTAATAGTAGTGGGATCACCGGATTTTTCCAAATAGTTTGTAATAATGTTCTTGATGAACTTGCTCTGTGTTGACACAGTAGTACCGTACCACACCGCACGAAGCAAAGCAGTTTCGAGCCATGTTGTCAACCAGAACGCTTTAGGATCAGTGTTTTCAATAGTTGCCAAAACGTTTTTAACAGGTACCACTGTGCCTTCAGGTACAGCTTTAATAACGACAGGAAGGTAACCTCCGTGTGCTGATAGAATGTATTCCCATCCTTCTCGGTTGAAAGGTTCGCCATGGGCTGTAAGAATTTCATCAGCAATATCAATATCGGCTTGGGTGATTGGCTCAATTAGGTACTCTTTAATAAAAGATTGGAGACCGAAGAAAACAGTTTCGTCATATTTACCACCACGCGATTCGATGTACGAATAAACGCCGGTAGTACCTGCTGGGTATTGTTTGAACATACTAACTTTGTACGAGTCAGTGTTCAGGATAATGTTTTTTGCGAGTTTCATAATAAAGTTCCTTTATTTAAAATTGCCCGGAGTCTATCTCTAGGACTTGTTTATAGTATAACACAGGCTTATTCCTGTGTCAACCAAATTCCACCAAAGTTACAGATCCACCTTTGGCAGAAACCTGTTCGGCAAATTCTTCAATCATACCGATAATTCTTCCTGCGTTGCCGCCTGCAAGGCCCATTCCAATATATGGAAGACCAATGTGCATGTTTGGCCCTGCATCTCTAGCAAAGCCGTTTAGAATATTTTGGAAAGCATCATATTCAAAAACATCGTCGGTTGTTCCGTTTCGATTGTAGTTGTATTGAGTGTAAGCATTTACAATTACAAACTTACTACCAACCTTATTATCAGCAAGGGATACAGTAATTGTACCCAACTTGTTTTTGTCTCCGGGTGCAGTTAAACAATCAGCTTCATACGCCTGTGGATAACGTTCTCGAATACTTCGGGCAATACCACTGCCCATTGTATTGTGACAATTACATCCATGCATGATAATTGTAAACTTTCCTTCGTCGGCTAAGTCAAGCAGGTTACCTTTGACTGACTTCAACGCTGTCTTTGGAAAGTCAATTGGGTTATCTGTGTTTGTATAATGAGGTTTCATTTTTGATCTCTATCTACGACTGCTGTACAGATATCTTGCCATTTGTTAACATCTTCAATGTCTGGCCCAAACTGTGCGCCATATAACAGTCCAACGTCTTGATTTAGCAACTCGCGTTCTGTAGAAGATTCTACAATTCGCAAATTACCTCCACGCTTGTTAATGCGTGTTACTGTACACTTGTATTTGCCGTCAAGTTCGGCTTCCCAGATATGATTCATACTTCTTCCTTTTTGATACATTGTTCAACATCTTGTAGGATACGCTTGAGTTCGTCAATGTTGATTTCGAGGTAGTGAATTGATACTTCGGGCGGAATACGTCGACCTTTAAGATTAGCCAACAATTCTTCCTTGCCGGCGATTGTGTTACGCAGATTGTCTGCTACGGTTTGGATGTTCATTCGAAAATACCTTTCTTTGCATCAGCAAGTGATCCATACCCAAACTCTAATTGAATCCAGGGACGATCCACTTCATCACTCCAGTCTCTGTCACCTGTGTAGTAGGCACGTTCTTTAACTTCGTCTAACACATCTTCAATAAGCAACTTGGCAAACTTTTCAATCTTATCATCCCATAACTCAATAGACTCATGATGTTGTACAGGATTGCTCATTAAGTTGCGAGTAGAGAAATGTCCACCAGCCCGTTTAACAAGTTCTTTAATTCGTTCGTTCATATCATGCACCTAAGAAGTGTTGCAAAATTTCGTAGTGGTCTTCGAAGCACTCTTCGCTTCGAACCTCTGCGATAGGAACCCAACGAGCCTTTTCTGCATCATCGCTTCCTTTTACTTTTGGCAAATCGCCATCGGGTAGTTGGATGTAAAAGGCATGTGTAATAATACGTCCACGTGGGCTACGATCGATAGCATCAAATACTTTACTACGTACAATGCTACCACGCAATACAGGCGAAGGCACCTTAATCATTGTTTCTTCTCGTAGTTCACGCAACATTGCCGCTTCAACTGACTTGTCAGTATTTGCGTTTACATATCCGCCTGGCAATGCCCAAAGACCTTTACCTGGCTCTGCTCTACGTTTAATCATTAAAACGTGTCCGGACTGGATGACAACAGCATCAGCAGTACTAAAAATAGGAGGATAAGGTAGTGACGCATATTGCTTCTTGTAGTTTGCCACAAACTCACGTTCACGAATAATTTGTTCGTACTCAGGAGTTTCTTTAAATTGCATTAGGAAATCAAAGGTTGTTTCTGGAACAACACCTTGAATGAACTTCATGTTAACATTGCGTTTGAAATATAAGTCACGAATGTTAACTGCACTCAAAAACTCAATAAGCTCTACATCCTCATATCCCCACTGTGGAAACATATCAAGATAGAATGAACTGTCGTCTTTCTTGTGACCAATGATGCCAACACCAGCACCACCGAGTACGCGATACTTACTAACAATGCCTTGTATTCGAACTGCCCAGGCCTGGTCGTTATAAATTGTATCAATGTTTTCTTCAACATATACTTGCATGGACAAGCCACTTGTTGCAGACTTGATCATTCTAGCACGTTCTGCTGAAGTAAATGGGTTTTTATAGGTACGTGGCTGTTTGCCAGAACCTGTGATAATCACCAACTGATCAGTTAGTGCTGTGGCTCGCTTGATAATCTCAAGGTGAGCATTGTGAAGTGGTTGAAAACGTCCGATTAGGACGAGAGTATCGTATTTTTTATTTGACATACAAAAATCCTTTGTATAATGTACGCTCGGAGTCTATCTCTTTGCTGTATGTATTTATTATACAGGATTTTTAATACCCTGTAAACTGGTTATTTTACCATTTTATGCCATACCAATCTTTAAGTTTGTTATATTTGGCCACAACTTCATCTAAATTTAATACTAAAGTTTCCAAGTTTGAGTGCTGGTCTTTGGTTGTAACAGTATATGGGAATCCTAAATCTTCTGTCCCTGATATAAGTTTATCAAAGTCTATTATTTTTCCTCTCCCTAGGTTAACAATTTGTTCTTGTAATTGTTCTGTATATACTAAAGATTGAAAATGAAACTCGAATGTTTTTAAGTTAATTGTAATTGGCTCTGATTCTAACTCACTGTCGTGATTAAAATGTACTTTGGTTATAGATCGACTTAATAACTGATCTAGTCTATTTTTACGACGAATACATAGAACAAATCTATCATCGGTTAACTTAAATGTCTCTGGTGCTAATTTTAACGAAGCTTCCCAAATAGTAACAATACTCGGAGTTATTGATTTAAAATTATCAAATAGACGTGCCCGTTCTCTTACTGTAATAGCATGTCTATAATCGTCATTGTATATTCCTGCTTTTGTTCTTATGTCACTAATTTTCTCTTGCTCTTCTCTTGAGATTCTTTTTGCATATGGAATACTGTCATGTACAATCTCGCAACTAAAAGAATTAAAGAACTCGCCAAAGTTATGATATCCTTGGTCTTGGAAAATCTTTGCCAATAACTTTGTCCCAGACCGCGGCCCCCCAAAAATAATTTTGTTTATATGTTCCATATTCATATTTACAGATTATGCTATACCAGTCCAATAAATATTGCAATGATACACTCGTCGAGCATTCCACAGTTAAACAAAGTCCTAGTAATCGGAATCAACCCTGCCAATACAAAAATGGTAGAGGTAATGGCTAAAGCTAATCCTGCCGTACAATTTGATTATGCAACTGCATTTGAGATCACTAACATTAATTTACCAAACGTAAACTTAATTTATATGGATCTATATTATAATACACAGTCTACACTCGTTACCAAAGAAAATAGTAATTCGATTGTTGAGACTGCAAACAAGACAGCGTTTGTTGGATTTTTCTTTTGGCTTCAGAACTTTCTAAATTCTAATATTGAAAATTATGATTTTGTAATAGCAACTTATATACACTTGCAACTTGCCGACTGGTTTCAAAAATTTAAAACTAGAAGACCTATATTCTGTCCAGACATGGCATCCGCTAGGCTCGAAGATGATAAACTATTTACAAAACAAATACTTTCGGATATTGGCGTTCTTACACCTAAATTCTCTGTATTAGAAACGGATTCCGTTATAGAAGAACTAGGTAAAAAGAGTTTCCCACTGGTTGTTAAAACTAATGCAATGGCAGGACCCTTGGGTACATGGGTGTTTAATGATGATTCTTATAAAACTGAAATACCTAGACTAGTATCTAAAGTAACAAATCTTGTTAAGACTGCACATACACATCCGATGTCTATATACACAGAAGAATTTATAAACGGCCCTGAAATTTCTGCTCACTTTTTGTGTAATGGAACAAGTTGGAAGTATGTAGGATCTGCAAGAGACTATAAAAAGAATTTTGATAACGATACTGGACCAAATACCAACGGAACTGGTTGTTATAGCCCTGTTGAGTATTTTACAGAAGATATCAAAGAAAAAGTATTTTCGTACATGGATAAAATCTTAGCATATTTAAATAATATGGCTGTTTATTATAAAGGATTTATGTATCTAGGGATTATACTTGACAGCAAAAATAATCCGTATGTATTAGAAATTAATACTCGTCCCGGTACACCTGAAATTCTTACAATATTAGATACAGTTGATAATTCAAATCTTTTAGAAAATCTATATAGGGCCGCTACTGGACAAGAACTGTTAGACATAGAATCAACAGATATACATTCTGTTGCTGTCGGACTAATGATTAAAGAATTCCCAGTGCCTGTTGGCGGAAACTTATTGTTTAGTTCTAATAAACCTAACGTTATTAACTTGCCACAAGAATTAACATTCTACGAACATTGTAGTATTTTTATAGGACAGACTTGCAGTGGATTTATAACCGACACTGCTCCGTCAAGAGAAGAAGCAAGTAATAACATTTACAAATACTTGAACACTGTTGAAATGAACGACTTTAGATATAGAACCGATATAGGATTTTTAAAATGATAGATGTACTTAATAATCAATTAGGTTACTATTCTGTAGGGCAGTTAACTTTTTTAAACAAGTACAAAGCAATGGTAACTGGCACACGAATTGCACAGGATGTAAAATACCATTGGTTCGATGATGCATTTAAGAACTTTGACAGGAGTAGATTAGGGAAAGTTTCTCTTAACGAAATGTATAGACAACGAGCACAACAGATACGAGACTCCTATGATTATGTTATTTTAAATTATTCAGGTGGCTGCGACAGCTGGAATATCTTAAAAACTTTTCTAGATAACAATATCAAGTTAGACCAAGTTATGGTATGCTGGCCTTTTACCGCTGCCGAAGCAAAGTTATACAAGGCCAATACAAAAGATACCACCGCATTTAACTTTATGAGCGAATGGGATTTTACAACTAAGCCAGATTTAGCTTGGCTAGCAAAAACACACCCTGAGATAAAAATTGAATTAATTGACTGGGCTGATCCATTTGCAAAGGACGCAGGGTTTGTATCGCAGGATAAGTTTGATCAATTAAATCACTTCCATAATCTTGCTGATCTTGCAAGGTCTACTCTATTCTCTGAAACAGAACGAAAGTTAATCGATCAAGGAAAGACTGTAGCTACTATCTGGGGTATCGATAAGCCGCAATTATATTTTGATAGAACTACTCGTAGTATTAGCATGGCGTTCTCTGATTCAATTACTACAGTTGGACACCCTCCAATTTATAATCCGCACGGCACTGAATACTTCTATTGGACACCTACGATGCCTGAATTAGCCTATGAGATGGCATATCAAACAGCACTATGGTTTAAGGCAAGACCGACCCACCAGCAGTTTTTTTACCCAATAGATAACAGATATACAATGCCATACATCAATCATGTGCAAGTTAATCAAATTGCAGCCAGAGATGCGTGTTATACAACATGGGCGGAGAAAGAAAACAAATTCCAGGTTAATAAATCTAAATTTATTGCTAGGCAAGACAAAGATTTTTGGTTATACAATAATGCTGAACTAGATCATCATGTAAAAAACTGGAAAGGGATATTTAACGATCACGCAAAAGTATTAGATACTAAGCTAGTTGCATTTAATGAGCGGAATGAACGAGAAGGATATCGCCCTATCAATTCAATGATGCATTATGTATGCACCGTTTGATAGATTATACTAACCAATATTTTTTATTCTTAAATCCAACGGATCTCAGTGGCCGATTTATTTTAAGATTTAATTTTGCAATTAAGAAAGAAGTAAACGTGTTGCAGTTCTGATCGAGCAATTTAAAATTTTTGATAGGATATTGTTTACATACTTCTGCAAAATCGTTATAGGTAAATGTGTTTTTACACTGTCCTACAATCAATGGAGTTGCACCAAACCATTTCGCATTCGGAATTCTGTTGCTAATAACGGGACTGTGTTCTTGATAATCAACGTTATCTTTAATCCACAATATCTTTGCCTGTTGTACACTGATAGTTTCAATATCAGTTAATTCTATTACTAGCCATTCACTATGCTCGGTAGACCAGAATACTGTCCAAGAATGCGTTCCACCAAACCACCCTTTTAATGCCCATGCTCTAGCATGAACATAGTACACATACTCTTTTTCAAATCCTAAATCAACAGGTGATTGATCCAACAGTCTCCAATCTTTAAACAGCATCTTGTTCCATTTTATAGTAATTTAAATGCTGCCTATCGTATGCTGCCTGCCAATTAACGACATCAGATTCCCATACACCTGTAGGACGCGGGTCATGTTGCATGTAGTTATACTCGTCTACACCTGCAACCATTACAGTACTTTCGGGGCTTATTTCTAATACAGGTTTACATTCAGTACTGGCAAATATCATTCCCATTGCTACTCGGGGAGTAGTTGCATTATTCTTTCCGCTTCCGTGGATAGTATAGGGACTATGAATTAATACATTGCCGGCTGGAACTACTGTCTTGATACGCTCTTTAGGAAGTTCAACATCTACTGTTTGACCACGCATTAACAAATTAGAATCTGTCTTAACATCCTTGTGGCGCTTTTGAAATACACGATGACTGCCTTGTACATACTCGATACTACCGTGTTCCTCTGTAACATCAGTAAATGCAAACCATACTGTAACAGCCTTATGCTTGTTTGTAAAATTCCAATATGTAGCATCCTGATGAAAACTTACATCTTTCCCATCACCCGGCTTCTTGATCCAAAATAAAGTATCCCAGCAATGAATATTTGGGCCAATGATTTCAGTGAGGTATTCAATTAATTTAGGATTACGACTAATTTCGTCAACCCACGGAAATAGTACATTACTTTTACAACGGTAATCACTATGCATAAGATCTAAACTACGATCAGCCTCAAGCATAAGATCGCAGTATTTTGCAGATTCTTCCTTGGATAAGATTGGCAGCGGCCCTATCCAGCCATTTTGATCAAGTGTTTCTTTTAAATTCATAGTGTATTTAATATAAAAGAATGTGGCATTGTCACAATTCCAACAATCCGTTTTTAATTAACCTTTTAACTATACTTCTTTTGTAACCAGTTTTGATACAGTAATCAGTAATCTTGTGTTGGTATTCGTCGGTATCATAATTTGCATCGGTTATATTTTTTAAATTATGTTGAATAAAAACATTGCCGAGTTCGTAGTGTCCAGTATCGTTGGTTCTGCTTAATACATAAGGTTGGCCAGGAAGACGACCGAAGTCATTCCATAATGTACACCACTCGATATATGTTAATCTCATTTCAATTGGATTTTTATTTTTATCTAATCTACCAACTGTTGACTTAACTTTCTCTAGATACTTCTTGCGTAGTATCTGCTCGGCATTGTTTTGTTTCATTTTATGCAAATATTTCTAATGCTGTGCCACATTCGGTACAGAACTTAGCGTGTGCTTTATTCTTCTTACCGCAAGTGATACACTCTGGTTTGCGTTCAACTGTAACAGGCTTCGTGACAGGTTTGTTATCTGGAGTTTCGCCTAACAGCTTAATGACCATGCTGTGCTTCTCTAGTTCCATTGTACCCATTGTGACAGTGGAAAACTTTTGGTTACTACGGCTACCTGGCACTGTAATACCTACTTCATTTTGGCACCAGTCCATAGTGGCCATGCCATCATGTGCTTCTATCTTATTGACGATACCGTTGTCAGCACAATACTTGTCTACTGCGGCACTTGCGGCTTGGGCTGTGATCTCGCCATTCTTACTAAAGTCGACGCTACGCATCATACCATTGACATTGTAGCTAGCAAGTGTAGTTGATCCGGACGCACTAATCCAGGAAGTATTATTCCACTGTGGAGGAACATATGGCTTCTCGTATTGAAATTCGATACGCACAAGACCGTCTTCTAGTTTAATTCCACGCGGTCCGTCTTCTACGGCTTGTGTGCGTTCAATAAACTTGAAACGGTTACCTTCTGTTAGGTTGCCGTTTTTAACATAACGCTCTAAGTTAACTTCTTGACCAGCATTGATAACTAGGCCACCTTCGACAATATTATCACCATCAATGTAGATGTTAACTACTGCTCTTTGGGTATGTAGATTCTTTAACAGGAAACTATATTCGCTCCCGAAGGGGATATAGACTGTGTCTTTAAATTCGCGTAGAATTTTGCCGTTAGCTTTTAGACTCGCAACGAGTTTTGATTGATACATCATTTTTCTTCCTTTTACTGCGTACACTCTAAACGCATATTAATTTAAAGAGTGTGGGTTTGTACACCATGTACAAATTTATTTAGTATCGGAATCTAGCCCGAATACAAATTTGATTCTGTTAGCGGCTACTGTGCCGTCGTGACGGGTGTTTTCACAAATATCAATACATTCCTCAACGATTAATTTGGCAAATTTTTCGTGATCAAAATTGCTATAAGGACTGTAACACTCGAGCATTAGCTCTTTAATTTTTGCGTTCATTCTTTTGTCCTCATCAACTCAAACAAATCATGTCCGAGTTTATTTTTGAACTCTTCCTCGCTCATATCCACGAGAACTTCTTTTGCCAGTTCCATGGGCAAAGCCACGGTTATTAACATCTCTGGAGCAAAGGTATCGGGATTCATTTTTATATGTCTGCTAATTAGTTTCATTCTTCACTCCTAGTAATTCTTTGATTAGGGTCTTTTTATCTTCCGTGGACATACCATCAACTCCGAAATGTTCTTTAATCCTGTCTTTAATAACTTCAGAAACATTGCCATTGATGCCATCTTCACGAGTATACCAAACCTGCTCCATACATTCTCGCACAATCAACTCGGCGAACTTTTCCAAACTTTCTGGAGGGTCAAAGGTAATGTATGCTTCTGGGTTGACCGCATCATTTTCTAGTCGTTGCCAAAATTCTGCACCAGCCTGTTTACTAAGTTCTCGAATTCGTTCGTTCATACATTGTTCCTTCCTATTCTGCTATAACCTAACTTGGCCACAGTTTCTTTATCTAACACTCGAGGTGTTCTTACTATCTTTGGTTTTGTAGGCCAATACCTTGTATCTACAGTTTCGCCAGTTAGTTCATATCTAAAGTCTGGATCATACACCATGGCACCATCTGAACGGTATGCTGGCTTACTGTCTCTATAACGAAATATGACCCCACGACACATACAGAATGACCAACCCTTGTCAGTCCATACAGGGCCGTTTTCCGTGCCAATGTATTTTACTACATTGCCTTTGTACATTTCATCAACAGCTTCGTGCCAGTTCATTTGTCTAATCCTTAAAAAGGAATATCATCGTCCCAGCTCGCAGGTATATTACCTAGTTCACGTTTAGGAGCAACATAGTTAGGGTTATGGAAGTTATCAAACACTTCTTGATATCCTCCACGTAATCTATCTGGATCATCACACAGGATTTCTGTCTGGTCTAGTTCACTCCACGGTTCCCAATGCCAAACAGTAACATGTCCATTTGTGAAAGTTCCTTTCCACGCACCGTTAACTACCCAGAAATCAAAGTGAGTAGGACTATATTCTTGTTCAATATTAACAAGAAGGCTCGGGCAGTTTTTAGTACCTAACATCAGTCTCATAATCCAACCTGTTTTCCAAATAGGCAATAAATCTCAAACCATTTACTAGGCTTGTTTTCAATCCAATAAGGATTTACACGGAACGATATTTCCCAGTCTCTAGAGAATTGAAAATGTCTTGCACCGAAACGTATATTAAACCAAAGATTACTCATTCCGGAATCTCTACCAGTTGAAATATTTTATAGTTACGCTTTTCCTTGCCCTTGTTATCAGGCCGAGTTTGGCAATAAGTTTGGAAGTTACGAGCATCTTCCATAGTTCCATAGAACACATCACTGCCGTAAGCATACAGTCCTACTGATCCGCTGTCGCCTTCCCAATAGAAGCCAACACCGTACATAAACTTTTTAGCTTCTTTCTTTTTGGCCATGTTAGTCCTCAACTACGGCGTAGATGTCCTGTTCTTTCAGCATAATGTAATCAACACCTTCCATTGTAACCTTTGTTCCTGCTTTGATATCATACAAAATCTTGTCGCCGACATTAAGATCAATTGGAATATAATTCCCTTCCTCTGTCCTGCGGCCAGTTCCTACTCCTACTACGATACCTTGATTGGTCTTTTCTTCGCCTGTGTACGAAAATACAATACCACCTTCAGTTTTAGCTTCGTTGATAATTTGTTTAATCAATACACGCTCACGCATTACGGTTACATTCATTTTTTTGCCTTTGTTGTTTTAGGTTGCTTGTCAGTATCTGTTATCTCTGGCAAGCGTTTAATATCTTTATGCTTAACTATTATAAAGGTTTTATATTCATTGTCAACCTTCATTGGAAGATCAAGATGAATTGTTACTTCGGGCCCATTAATATCGTTAATTTTACGATCATTGCCTACTGTACCTACAAACGGAATCTTCTTGTAGCGACCAATTACACGATCGCCGATATCATAGATATGTTTATAGCCAATCCTATTAAAGTAATCTGTCTGATTTCCCATTACTTAAATCTCCAAGCTGTTGTTTAAAATACTGAATCCATTCGTACAGAACTTTATTTTGTTCTTCTAATGTTTGAATACGATCTTCGAGCTCATTAATCTTAGATTCCTGAGCGGCATTCCATATAAAGTCAAACGCACTCATTCTTCGTCGTCTAAGTAATCGTCTATATCAGAATCCGATCCTTGTAGAAGAAATGCAATAAACATTTCTAAGGTTTCAAGATCGTCTTCTTCGCCGTAGATAGTAAAACTAACAACATTATCGTCGATAGCAACTTTGTAGATTTTCTTTTCTAGTTGTAGGTTTTCTTCTGCCATTATTGAGACTCCTTTGCATCATCGTAACTTACCCACTGACCTCTAGCATAATCCCAATGACGACAGTCGTAAAAATTAAAGCTAACACTATACCCCAGCAGGCCTATATCTATATATAGTCCGCCGTGATCTGACCAATGAGATAGTTTAAACGAAAATGCTACAATACTTGCATCCTTAATAACTTCAAGTTCAATATGCTTATTCTTGAAGGGTGTGCCGTATGCACGGCACCAAACATTAGCCCAACGTTTGCTCCAAGGGTTAGCAAGATTAAAATTAAACGAAATCATTTTGGACGAATTTTCAGTTTAGTATAAATGTTTTGTACACCTACAGCTTGACGAATAGCATCCTGTAGCGCATCATGTTTTCCGCCTTTGGGCATATCTGGATCGTACCCTAAGTCAAACAATGTACGTGTATCACGTAATTGCCAGTAGTTCCAGGGTAGCGGTTTGTTGAGTTGACGATATACGTTTTCAATCATGGTCAGGTCAAATGTAGCACCATGTGACCAAAATGCATCACAGCCCCATGCAAATTTATGGAATTGGTCCATTGCTTCGACTAGCGGAACACGATCGTCTGGACTAAATGCTTCTTCCATGATTGCAGGATCTTGTTTGGACCACCAATCTAGTGTAGACGGGTCTATTTCTCGTCCAAGGGCATCCTGGTCATCAATATTAATACGCATGTACAGTTTGTCGCCGTATCCATTGCCCCACGGATTAAAATGAACGGCTCCTAGTGAGAGTATAACTGCACTAGGAGATACTGCCATGGTCTCCATATCTACCATTAAATGCTTAGCCATATATTCTTTCTATAAGTTATGTTACAGTATAACATTAATCTTCATCGTCGTCAACAATGTCTTCCTCCCAAATTGTGCCCTTTTGATCATATGCCTTATAGTACCCTTCATTTGGTTTGAGTACTCGCCAGTCATAGGGAAATCGCAAACCTGCTATAGTAACTTCTTCTTTTTTGAGTAAATCACAAATGATAAAACTACTGCCGCAGCCGCCCTCTACATTTTTAAACGGGCTATGTTTAAATTCATTATTGGACAGGGCCTTGTGCATACCAGTGCCCCATTTGAACATGACTCGAGTAATACCTAACTTTTGATTACGGAGTCGTACCTTGTCGACTAAAGTAAGTTTACTTATAGTGGCTTCGTTTTCTGGATTTATTGTTAGCAAACATTCTTTAAACTTAATGCTGCCTTTAGTGTGAGCGTTGTCCGGAGTTTCTTTAGTACTCCAAGATATCTCTGCTGATACGTG